>Ga0209238_1000041_pt1 | contig 39544 bp, 41 predicted proteins | sample GraSoi013_1_20cm_FD_185823 | JGI IMG/M metagenome (GOLD analysis project Ga0209238, IMG submission 185823) | Grasslands soil microbial communities from the Angelo Coastal Reserve, California, USA - Sample 10_02_2013_1_20cm (SPAdes) (version 2) | ecosystem: Environmental > Terrestrial > Soil >...
TCGGCTACGGCAATGGCGGCCACGGCGGCGGTCGCTACTGATCACGGCGCAGCTTCCAAAAACCGGCTCTCTGGGCCGGTTTTTTTTCGCCTGCGGTTTTCTTTCCTGCCGTTGCAGGCATGAAAAATGTCCGCTGTCAAGTCTTTTGTGAGGTCATGCAGCGGCGCAAAAGGTCTTATGGGGCAATAGGTTAGCCTAGATTCGGGCTGCGGCGCGCGCTTGCTGCATTTCTGGCTAGGTGCCACATGGGCGCTTTGCGGTGGCAAACGCAGGGGCGCCGCAGCGGGCAAGATCGCATAGCCATCTTATGCCCCGGCCTGTCGCAATCCATCCCCAGAAAGCGAAAGCGCAACCCGAGGGCTGCGCTTTCATCGTGAGTGGGTGGTGGATGCGTCCACATCGTCAACCCGACTTCGGCGGTGCGGCCTTGCCCCTGCTTCCCTTTCTGAATCCCCGATCCCCCGCCATGAACGTCTCCAGCATGTGCGGGATCAACGTCGTTGCATCGACGGCCTCGCCATACGTCTGCGCGTGCAGTGCGGCGTAGGCGTCCAGGTCGGCTTTCAGGCTGGCCGGGCAGGTGAACGTCAGCTTCGTGCTACCGCTGGACGGCAACGGGCCGAGGCGGAGTTTTCGGGCGGTACTCATCGCGCACCTCCAAGCTGATAGAACATGGGTTGGTAAGGACGCAACACGAGGTCGCGCGCCACGATCACCCGAACCGGCAAGCCCGGTCGTGCTGTCAGCGTCGGCTGGATGTTCATGTTGCGCCGAGTGATCTCCTGGCCGACCTGATTGATGCTGTCCTGTGCGCTGTCGCGCCCGGCGATGACGATGCGGTTGCCGTCCTGGCGGTTCTCCGGCGCGGCCAGCTCGGCGCCCACGCCCAGCAGCGTCGTCAACACGGCGCCGGCGAAGACGCGGTTCCAGTGCCAGTCCACGTCGTCTTCCAGGCCGGCGTAGCCGGCCGGGTCGGTGCCCACGAGGTTGTCGAGCGTCAGCGATGACGTGTCGGGCAGGATGACCCGGTTCCATACCACCTGTACGCGGCTCTGCCCGTAGCTGACCTGGCTGTTGTAGCGCCCGAGGATGCGCGATCCCTGCGGGATCAGCAGGAACTTGCCCGTGGCCGTGTCATAGACGGGCTCCGTGACGGTGGCGATCACATCGCCCGGAAGATCGGACTTGATGCCTGTGACCAGCGCCCCGGCGATCACCGTACCGGCCATCACCTGATACGGCGACGCCGGCAGCGCCAGGTTGCCGGAATTGCGGGTTTCCGTAGAGCCGCCTTTCAGGAACGCCTCCTTCTGGTCTTGCCGGTTCTGCGTGGCGGTCGGGTCGGCGGGCTGGGCCGCCGTCGAGGCCGGCCCGGCGGCGAGCGGGTCGAAGGCTGCGAGCGCGCTTGCAGCACCCGGCGCACCCGGCGCCGCCTGCGCCACCGTTGCGGCCTGGCCTTGGCCCTGGCCGCCGGAGCGGAAGAACACCGACGAAGCCGCAGCGGCTTCCGCCTCTTTGCGCAAAGCGTCATTCGGATCGTGGCCGGGGGCCGCGTAAGCGGCTACGGCCGGCTGCTGCGAAGCGACGATGGCGGGGCCAAGATCGCCCGGCAGCGGCGGCCCCAACTCGGGCACCTTCCGCAGCTTCGAGTAGTCGGAAGGCAGGCCATCCAGCCCCTCGGACTTCGATACGCGATCCACGTTGTAAAGCTCGGTCTGTTCGCCAGTGCCGCGCCGATGCGGCTGCAATGACCAGATCGTGGCCCCGAGCACGGCGACCGACAGGCCGCCGACGAGGACGGCCAGCGTGCGCCGGTTCAGGCGCGTGACCGGACACGGCTGGGCGCGTAGCGCCACCGCCTCGGGCGCGACCTTGCCCGCCTGCGGCGTGGTGAGGTCGGGGGTGTCGTCCTGGCTCATGGTCAGTTCCCCCGCGTGCCGTCGGTGCGCTCGATCCGCACCACGTCGCCCTTGTCCCCGCCCAAGCGCAACTCGGCAGCGCCGAACAAGCGATCAACGATGAAATACGGCGAGCGGAAGCGGTAGTTCACCAATTGCCCGTCGCCCTGCGCACCGATCACGAACAGCGGCGGCAACTCGCCCTGGGCGATGCCGGCGGGAAACTGGATATATACCTTCTCGCCGTCATCGAAGGCGCGCAGCGGCTTCCACGGCGGATTGCTGCCACTGATGGCATAGCGGAAACGGATCTTCTCCAGCGACAGCCCGGTCTCGACCGGCGCGGCGGCGCTGGCCGCCTGCGCCTGGCGCTGCAAGGCGAGCATCTTGTCCTTGGGGTACTCCCAGGATATCGACGCCATCCATGTCTTCTCTGTCGAGGTCAGTTCCAGCAGATAGGTGCGTCGGCTGGTGGTTACAACGAGATTCGTCTTGAGGCCCGAGCGGATGGGCTTGACCATCACGTTCACGCGCAGCGCATCCCCGCTGCCGCTCGATGTGTCGCCCACGATCCAGCGCACCGTGTCGCCAGCGGCCACCGTCACCAGTTCCTCACCGGGCTGGAGCGCGATCACGGTCACGCGGCCCACGGCCGCATAGACCTGATACAGCGCGCCGTCCGTGAAAGGCCACACCTGAATCGCGTTGACGTAGCCCTCGCGCGTGGGCGCGACGCGCGCCTCGGTATTGGCCCGTGAGACGCGCACCTTCTCGTCGACCGGCTCCGGCGCCGGCTTGGCTTCTTCGCCCTCGGGCGCTGGCTTCAACTGTGCCGGCATCGGCAGCACCTCGGGCACAGCGACCGCCTCCACAGGTGCAGGCGGCTCCGGCAGCGGCTGCGCCTGCACCGGCTCATCGAGCGAGATGGTCGGCGGCGGCTTGCCCTGGGTGGCGCAGCCCGCCAGGGCCGCGAGCGCCAGCACGGAAACGTAAGTACGGAAAGACGGGTTCATGGCTTGGCTCCTTCGGAAGAATCCAGTTCGCGGCTCCACGACAGGCCGTTGACGTAGATGCCCAACGGGTTCTTGCGCAGGCGCTGTTCGGTGCGCGGGGTCTGCTGCACGATGGAAATCACCGCGTTCCAGCGTTCGGTGCCAGCAGGAGCGCCGTTGACGAAGCGTTGTTCCGTCCAGCGCACGTTGAAAGAGGCGTCGCTGGCGCGGGTCACGCTGGTGATCTGCACCGTCACCGACTCCTTGCCGATGCGCGCGAACGGATCGTTCACGCGGGCGTACTCGTTGAGCACCACGGCGCCCTTGTCGGTGGTGTAGTCGTAGGCGTCCAGCCAGTTCTGCCGCACCACGATCGGGTCGATGGACAGCGAGCGCACCAGGCCGATGAAGCGGCCCAGGTGGTAGGCGATCTGCGCATCGCTGGGCCGGTACGGCGTAGCGGCCTCGCCCACGGCGCGCACTTGGCCCGCGTTGTCCACCTCGATGACATAGGGTGTCACGATGGATTGCGCCGAGCGCCAGACCAGGCCCCCGGCCATCAGCACGGCCAGCGTGAGACAGCCGAAGGCCATGAAACGCCAGTTCTTCGCCTGCACGCGGGCCGAGCCGATGCGCTCGTCCCACACCTGTGCGGCGGATTGGTACGGAGTAGCAGGCTGCGGCGTGTCGGCATAGCGCACCTGCGGTCGTTTGAATCGCATGGGTGTTCTCCTTGAAGATCAGGAATCGGAATCGCGCAGACTCGGCCCCTGGCTGGAACTGCCGCCGTCGCCCCCGCGCAGCGTGTGGGCGGCGGTGGTTGCGGCATGGGTGAGTTGCTGGCGGCGATGCAGGCGTTTGGCCCAGGCGGGTTGCTCCTGCGGCGCGGTGGAGGGCGTATCACCACCAGACGCTGGGCCGCCCGATGCGGCGGCTGTACCGCCTCCCGCCGAAGTCGTGCCTTCCTGGCGGAAAGCTGCGGCGGCACGTTCCTTCATCGAACGCGCGCCATCGGCCACCTTCTGCCCGGCTGCCTGAGCGCCTGTCTTGGCGACATTGCCGAAGCCCGCAGCGGCACCCTTGAGGCCGCCGCCGGCCGAAGCGGAACCGGCCTGGAACGCCGACCGTGCACTGCTGGCAGCCCCAGCGGCAGCCCGCGCGCCGCTGCCGGCCAGCTTGGCGGCAGCGGGCGCCATGCGCGCTCCAGCAGCTACCGCGCCGCCGACGCCCGTGGCTGCGGCGCCGACGGCAACGGCAGCGCCCGCAGCGCCCAGCGCAGCACCGGCCATCGCACCCGCGCCAAGCTGCGGCCCGCCAGACACCAGCCCGGTTGCAATGCCTGGCCCGAAGATGCCCAAGGCCAGCAGGGTCAGCGAGGCCAGCATCACGACCACGGAGTGGTCGATGGATGGCTCGGCGGGATGTACCTGAAACTCGGCGAACAGCCCCGAGCCGATGCCCACAATGACGGCGAGCACCAGCACCTTGATGCCGGACGACACCACGTTGCCCAGCACCTTTTCGGCGAGGAACGCGGTCTTGTTCCACAGCGCGAACGGCACCAGCACGAAGCCGGCGAGCGTGGTCAGCTTGAACTCGATCAGCGTGATGAAAAGCTGGATCGCCAGCACGAAGAAGCACAGGATGACGATCAACCACGCGAGGAACATCACGACGATGGGCGTGATGTTCACGAACACCTCGGGGAAGCCCGCCATGTTGCCGATCTGCTCAAGGATCGGCGCACCGGCGTCGATGCCGACCTTGGCCAGCCGCCCAGGGTGTAGGAAGTTCTCCATGCTCAAGGTCGAGCCGCTGGCCGTTAGGCCCAGCCCGGCGAAGGAGCGGAACAGGATGCCGGCCAGCGTGTTGAAGTTGCCGATGATGTAGGCGAAGGCACCGACGTACAGCACCTTGCGGATCAGCTTGGCGATCACGTCCTCGCCCTGGCCGACGGCATGGCCCATCGCCCAGAACAGCCCGGCGATCGTCATGTCGATGACGATCAGCGTGGCGGTCAGAAACGCCACCTCGCCATGCAGCAGTCCAAAGCCCGAGTCGATGTAGCGCGAGAAGGTATCGAGGAAGCGGTCGATGATCGTTACGTCGTTCATGGTGAGTCCTCCTGCCCAGGCGCATCGGCATCGGCGGGTTCATCGAAGCTGGGCGGAATCGGCGGCAGGTCGGCTAGCGTCTGATACTCGCTCGGCCCGGTCTGGCCGGAGAGAAAGCGCCGCAGGTCGGCCTGGGCCACCTGCGCGCAAAACGCGCCGTCGTGCGCGCCCGTGCGGCACTGCGCGCGCAGCGTGTGCAACCGGGATGGATCGGCGGCCAGTGAAGCCACCGACAGCGGCTGATCGCAGCCGGACAGCAGGAACGCGAGAGCGAACACGACAGGCGCGTACTTCATGGCCGCACCTCGTCAGTGGTTGTAGAAATCGACGGCTTGCGGCGTGTACGGCGTGCCACTGCCCAGGAAGCGGCGCGTCATCTCACGTCCGCGCTCCGTGGCCGCCGCCTGCCGCGCCAGTTCCAGCGCGGCAGCGCGATCCTGCGTGATCTGGAGCCGCTGCGACTGGATCGACTGCTTGGCCTGCAAGGCCAGCAACTGGTTCATGGCCTGCATCGCCTGCAACGCACCTTCGGCTGACTGGCTCTTGCCCACGAGGTCGGCGAGCACGCTTTCGTCTTCGCCCAGGTTCTGCGAAACCTGGGCCTGCATCCGCATCGTGGTCTGCAAGCCGTTGAGCGTGTTCTTCCATCGCTCCTGCGTGTCGCGGTACATCTGGTCGCCGCTCACCGTGGCGGCGTACTGCTCGGGATACAGGCGCTGAAACTCCCGATCCAGATTCGTCACGTCGTAGGCCAGGCCGCGCGCCTGGTCGATCAGCCGCTGCGTGGTCGCCAGATTGGCGCGCAACTGGCCGACCACGCTGGATGGCAGGCTGGCGAGATTGCGCGCCTGGTTCATCAGCATCTGCGCTTCGTTCTGAAGCTGCTGGATCTGGTTGTTGATCTGCTCCAGCGTGCGGATCGCGGTCAGCGTGTTCTGCACGAGGTTGGTGGGATCGACCACGACCCATTGCGCATGGGCGGTGGCGGTGCAAAGCATGGCCGCGATTGCGGCGGCGACAAGACGCTTTTTCATGACAGGTTCTCCAGGGGTTGATCAGCGAGGGAACCCGGCGCAAGGCCGGGGAACGAGGGCAGCAGGTCGGCCGCCCAATCGAGGCCGCGATGGCGCAGCCAGGCGCCCGCGAAGCCGGGTACGCCGGCGTCCAGCAGCACGCGGTCTATGTCGCGCTGGTCTTGCGGCGTGGAAGCGCCCGCAAACGCCAGCGCGGCCGGCCCCAGGTCGAGGTCGAACAGGCGGTTGCCGAGGCGGGATTGGTAGTAGTAGTCGCGCTTGGGCTGCGCGGTGGCGACGATCTCGATCTGCCGGCTGTTGAGGCCGAAGCCTTCGTAGATCGTGCGAATCTGCGGCTCAGTCGCCTGCGGGTTCGGCAGGAAGATGCGGCTGGCGCAGCTTTCGATAATCGCGGGGGCGATGCTCGAATCCTTGATGTCCGCGAGCGACTGCGTGGCGAAGATCACCGACACGTTTTTCTTGCGTAGCGTCTTGAGCCACTGGCGGATACGCGCGGCAAACACCGGGTCATCGAGGAACAACCACGCTTCATCGAGGATCAGCAGCGTGGGCGATCCGTCGAAGCGTTCATCGAAGCGCGCAAAGAGGTAATGCAGCACGGCCATGACGGCGGCCTTGCTGTGCATCAGCTCCTCCATCTCGAAGCACTGCACGTCGGCCATGCCGAGCCGGTCGTGGTCAGCGTCCAGCAGCTTGCCGTGCGCACCACCGAGCACGTAGGGCGCGAGCGCCTGGCGCAGCGCGTTCGATTGCAGCAGCACCGACAGGCCGGTCATCGTGCGCTGCTCCACCGGCGCACCGGCGAGGCTTCCAAGCGCCGACCAGATAGCCGCCTTCTCGTCGGGGCCGACCGCCACGCCTTCGTGCAGCAAGCGGCCTTCGACCCATTCTGCGGCCCAGGTGCGGTAGCCCTCGCGGTCGATGCGTGCCAAGGGCTGGAAGGCGATTTCGCCATCCGTGCCCAGGTCGTAGTGTTCGCCGCCCAAGCCCAGGATCGTGGCCCGCATCGAGCGGCCCATGTCGAAGGCGAAGATGCGCGAACCGCGATAGCGACGGAACTGCATCGCCAGCGTGGCGAGCAAGACCGACTTGCCCATGCCGGTCGGGCCTGCGACCAGCGTGTGGCCCACGTCGCCGATGTGCGTCACCAGCCGGAACGGCGTCGCGCCATCGGTGCGCGTGACGATCAGCGGCGGGCCGTCGAGGTGGTCGTTCTTTTCCGGCCCCGCCCATACTGCGGACACCGGCATCATGTGTGCTAGGTTCAGCGTCGAGACGATGGGCTGGCGCACGTTGGCGTAAGCGTTGCCCGGAATGGATGACAGCCACGCATCCACGGCGTTGAGCGTTTCCGGGATGGTGACGAAGCCGCGCCCCTGGATGACCCGCTCCACCATGCGCAGCTTCTCGTCGGCTACGGCCGGGTCGGCATCGAGCACCGTCACCGTGGCGGTGAGATAGCCGAAGGCGACCTGATCGCTGCCCAGCTCCTGTAAGGCGGCATCGGCGTCGGTCGCCTTGTTGCTGGCGTCAGTATCGACCAACGGGCTTTCCTGCTGGAAGATCGTTTCGCGCAGCAGCGCGATGACGTTCTTCCTTTTTGCAAACCACTGGCGGCGCAGGCGGGTGAGTTCCTTTTCCGCCTCGGATTTGTCGAGACAGAGAAAGCGCGTACTCCAACGATATGCAAAGCCCAAGCGGTTGAGGTCGTCCAGAATCCCCGGCCAGGTCGAGGTCGGAAAACCGCGCACCGACACCACGCGCAGGTGCTGGTCGCCCAGCATGGGCGCCAGGCCACCGACCAGCGGCGAGTCGGTCAGCAGGGCGTCGATGTGGAACGGCACTTCGGGCACACCGACGCGGTAGCGCCGCGTCGAGATGGTCGTGTGCAGGTAGGTCAGCGTCTGGCTGTCATCCAGCCAGACGATTTCCGGCATCACGCCGTCGAGCAGGTCAAAGACGCGATCCGTTTCCGCGACGAAGGCTTGCAGCCGCTCGCGCCAGTCCACGCCATTCGTCGGTGTGTTCTCGTAGAGCATCTTGGCTGCACGGGCGCGGGATTCTTCCGGCGGCAGGTAAAGCAACGTCAGGTGATAGCCGCTCTCGAAGTGATGGCCCGATTCCTCGAAGGCGGCCCGGCGTTCTTCCTCCACCACCCACGAAAGCGGCTCGGGAAACTCCGAGTGCGGATAGTCGGCCGCAGGCCGGCGCTCGGCTTCGATGAACAGCGCCCAGCCCGATCCCATGCGGCGCAGCGCGTTGTTCAACCGCGCCGACGTGGCGATCAGCTCGCCTTGCGTCGCGCTGTCGAGGTCAGGCCCGCGAAACCGGGCCGTGCGCTGGAAACTGCCGTCCTTGTTCAAGACGACGCCCGGTGCGACCAGCCCGGCCCAGGGCAGCCAGTCGGCAAGCAAGGCCGGGCGCTGGCGGTATTCGGCGAGGTTCAGCATCGCGGCGTCCTCCCCTCACACGTCCAGCAGCGGGCGGTGCTTGATGTGCCGGGCGAAGACCTGCATGAACTGCGGATCGACGCGCGCACCCCACACCGCCAGCGAATGGCCGACGATCCAGAGCACGACGCCCGGAATCCACAGTTGCAGGCCCAGGCCGACAGCGGCGGCCAGCGTGCCGTTAGCGATCGCTACGGTGCGCGGCGCACCGCCCAGCAGAATCGGCTCGGTCAGCGAGCGATGCAGCGGCACCTCGAAGCCGTCCGCGAAGGTGTCAGGGGCACTCATACGACCGCCCCGCCGGAGAAGCTGAAGAACGACAGGAAGAAGCTCGAAGCGGCGAACGCGATGGACAGACCGAATACGATCTGGATCAGCTTGCGGAACCCGCCGGACGTGTCGCCGAACGCGAGCGCGAGGCCCGTGGCGATGATGATGATGACCGCGACGATGCGCGCCACCGGCCCCTGGATGGATTCGAGGATGGATTGCAGCGGGCCTTCCCACGGCATCGAGGAACCGGCGGCCTGCGCGGCTCCGGCCAGGAACAACAGCAACGCGGCCAGCAGCAGCCCTTGCCCCGCAGGACGGGCCAGGCAGCGCAGCCGCGCAAGACGCAAAGCCGGATTTGCAGAAAAACGGAAAGCAGGAATGGTCATCTGCGTCATGGCAGTTCTCCAAGTGAGTCAAGGGATGAGGAAGTCGCCGCAGCGGGTACGGCATCGGGGTTTGGCGACAACTCGGGAAACGGCGTGTCCAGCGCGTCCGCCTCCCAATCCGCCAATCGGTAGCCCACGCCGTCAAAGCCGACGACGCGGGCGATGCTCTCGATGCGGCGCTTGCGCCCGCGCCCGGCGATATGGATCACCACGTTGACCGCCTCGGCGATCAGCGCACGCGGCGGGTTCACCGCCACTTCGAGAATCAGTTGCTCCAGGCGCAGCAGCGCGCCGAGCGCGGAGCCGGCGTGGATCGTGGCGATACCGCCCGGATGGCCGGTGCCCCACACCTTGATGAGATCCAGCGCCTCGGCGCCGCGCACCTCGCCGACGACGACGCGATCAGGCCGCAGGCGCATGGACGACCGCACCAGTTCGGTCATGGACACGACGCCGGCGCGCGTGCGCAGCGGCACATGGTCGCGGGCCGCGCATTGCAACTCGATGGTGTCTTCGAGCACCAGTACGCGGTCGCCCGTGGCGGCGATCTCGGCCAGCAGCGCATTGGCGAGCGTGGTCTTGCCGCTGCTCGTGGCTCCTGCGATCAGGACGTTCTGGCGCTCGCGCACGGCGCGAACGAGAAAGCCCGCCTGCTCGGCGGTCATCATTCCGTCCTCGATGTAGCGCGACAGAGGGATGACGCCGATGGCGCGCTTGCGCAGCGCGAAGGCCGGCCCCGGCGCAGCGGGCGGCAAGATGCCCTCGAAGCGTTCGCCGGTTTCGGGCAACTCGGCGGACAGCAGCGGTTGCCCGCGATGGACTTCTGCGCCAACGTGGGCCGCGACCAAGCGGATGATTCGCTCGCCGTCCGTCTCCGGCAACTCCGCGCCCATCGGCGCGCGCCCACTGGAAAGCCGATCCACCCAAAGGGTGCGATCGGGGTTCAGCATCACCTCCACCACGTCCGGGTCTTCGAGCGCGGCGGCGATCAGCGGCCCCATCGCCGTGCGCAGCATCTGGATGCGGCGGTCGAGCGAGGTGGTGAGGGATGAAGGCGCGGCGCTCATGAGGCACGCTCCTGCGCTTGCGCGGCTGCCGCCGCGTCTTCCATCCGCATTGGGTCGGGATGCAGTTCCTCCACCACGTCGCGCACCAGGCTGCGGCCCCGCAGCAGGTGGCGGCCAAGCTGCTCGGTGAACTGCTCGAAGCGCGCCTTGCCTTGCGCGCGTGCCGCGTCTTGGTGCGCCTCGGGAACCGGAGTGCTCACGGTCAGGTAGTAGCGGATGAACAGCGCCAGCGTTTCGATGGCGATGTTCTGGTCGCGCTCCATGCGATCGGCCTGGCGCGAGAGGCGATCCAGCCGCTTGGCAATGGCCGCCTCGCGCTGGTCGGCGGCATCGGGCGACAGCCATGATGCGAGCGCCGCCGCGACGATGGACGACTTGGACACGCCTTTCTTGGCGGCCAGCTCATCGAGCCGCTTGGCGTGCTCCGGCTGGATGAACAGGTTGAGGCGATAGTGGCTCATAGCTCGATTCCGTCGTTGGGGTCGAGGGAAGCCAGCCGGGCGCTGCGCTGCATGGCCGGATCAAGCTGGCGAGGAAGGGGAAGCGGCAGGTCGTCGTCGTCATCGAGCAGCGCGAGGTCGGCCGTGGGAGCGGCCAGCTCGGAGTCGTAGGCGACGGTTTCGGAGAGTTCGGGCTGACGGCGCGGGCCGCCGTCGTCGGCCGAACCCAAGTTCTCCAGGCCATCAGCGGACGCGGCGGCCAGTGCAGCGGGCACGGACGGAATCGCCAACCCGCTCCAGTCGTCGGGCCGCAATGGCGGCGCGTCGGCGTACTGCCCATCCGCCAGCGCGGGCGGTGGCAGCACGCGACGCTTGAAATTGGCGTCCGCGTAGTAGCGCAGCTTCTTCGCCTTGATCGGCGCCACGCTGGACACCATCACCACGGCCTCGTCAGGCGGAAGCTGCATGACTTCGCCCGGCGTCAGCAGCGGGCGCGCGGTTTCCTGGCGCGACACCATCAGGTGGCCCAGCCACGGCGCGAGCCGATGGCCCGCGTAGTTGCGCTGCGCGCGCAGCTCGGTAGCGGTGCCGAGCGTTTCGGAAATGCGCTTGGCCGTGCGCTCGTCGTTCGTGGCGAACGTCACGCGCACATGGCAGTTGTCCAGAATCGAATGGTTCTGGCCATAGGCTTTGTCGATCTGGTTGAGCGACTGCGCGATGAGGAAGCTGCGGATGCCGTAGCCCGCCATGAAGGCCAGGGCCGTCTCGAAGAAGTCGAGCCGCCCCAGCGCCGGGAACTCATCGAGCATCAGCAGCAGCTTGTGGCGGCGCTGAATGCCGTCGGAGCCGTCGAGCGATTCGGTGAGGCGCCGGCCGATCTGGTTGAGGATCAGGCGAATGAGCGGCTTCGTCCGCGAAATGTCCGAAGGCGGCACCACGAGGTACAGCGATACCGGATGCTCGGCAGCGATCAGGTCAGCGATGCGCCAATCGCAACGCGAGGTGACTTCGGCCACCGTGGGATCGCGGTACAGGCCGAGGAACGACATGGCCGTGGACAGCACGCCCGAGCGTTCGTTATCGCTCTTGTTGAGGACTTCGCGCGCAGCGGATGCCACCACGGGATGTGGGCCACCACCTTCCTCGTTCACGAGGTGCGGCGTAGTCATCATCCGATGCAAGGTCAGCTCGAACGGACTGGCCGGGTCGGAGAGGAAGTTGGCGACGCCGCGCAGAGTCTTGTCTTCGCCTGCGTAGAGCACATGCAGGATGGCCCCAACCAGTAGCGCGTGCGAGGTCTTTTCCCAATGGTTGCGCTTCTCCAGCGCACCTTCGGGATCAACCAGAATGTCCGCGATGTTCTGCACGTCGCGCACCTCATGCGCGCCGCGCCGTACCTCCAGCAGCGGGTTGTAGGCCGCTGACTTCGCATCGGTCGGGTTGAACAGCAGGCAATGCGAGAAGCGCGAGCGCCAACCGGCGGTGATCTGCCAGTTCTCGCCCTTGATGTCGTGGATGACGGCCGAGGCTGGCCAGGAAAGCAGCGTCGGCACCACCAGGCCCACACCTTTGCCCGAGCGCGTGGGCGCGAAGGTCAGGACGTGTTCCGGGCCTTCATGCCGCAGGTACTGGCGGTCGTGCTGGCCGAGGAACACGCCGGCCGGCTGCGTGAGGCCAGCCTTGCGAATGTCATCCGCGTTCGCCCAGCGTGCCGAGCCGTAGGTCGTAACCAGCCGCGATTGGCGCGAGCGCCAGATCGACATACCGATGGCGACCACCACCGCCAGCAGGCCACTGCCGCCCGCGATGGCGCCGCCGGTATCGAACACGCGCGGCGCGTAGGCATCGAAGAAGAACCACCACTCGAACAGTTTCCACGGGTGGTAGATCGGTGTGCCGAGAAGATCGAACCAGGGCGAGCCAAGGCGTAGCTGGTAGCCAAGGGCTGCTGCTGTCCATTGCGTGGCGCTCCATACGCCAGCGATCACGATGCCGAATACCACGGCGATCTGACCGAACAGCACGTTCGTCCCTTGCATAACCTCGCCTCCGATCACGGCACACAGAGGTGCCGCAGCACTGAGGATCAAGGCGTTCGCGCAGGTCGGTCAAAGGCCGATGTGGCGGCAATTTAGGCCCAAAAAGTCAGATTTCCTTTAGTGGCGAAAGCAATAAAAACGCCGCAAGCGCGAGCGCATTGCGGCGTAGTGAGGTAACAGCGAGAACTTCGTCGCAGCGAAGCGACCGAGAGATAACCTACTTGGATTTTTGCTCGGGCCGATCACCGAAAAATCGCCGTTTGGCGGCTTCGGCAGCACGCAGACATAGTTCGTCGCCAACCTTCGCGCGGTCTTCCTTGCATTGACGTTGAATCTCTTTGATGCGTTCGGGATTGGCTACGAGCGCATCCACGGTTTCCGAAGGTTGAGAAGGACCGCATGCAGGCAGTGCAGTGACCAATATCAGCAATATCACTTTGTTCATAGCCTTATTCCTACTATCGGTCGCGTGGAAGGTCTTCGGGGATGCCGAGTTCATCAGCCGAATCAATAAAATCTACTCGTTCGATAAATCGAGCCAGCATTTCGGACGGCTCCGTATCGCGGCGCAGCAGATAGGTCATGAGCATAGTCGGCTTGCCCGCCAAGCGCCGGGCCACGACTCCCGGCTCGCGGCTGGAAGCAATGTGCGCCTCGCCCGCCAAGCCCAATGCTAAGCCGGCGGAGACTAAAGTCATCATCACGTCGAAGGTCGCCACGCGCTGCGCGATCAGCGGCTCTTGTCCGCATGTGCGTAGGAACCGATCGACCTGGCGCGCGTGGCCTTCGCACACTGCTGGGTCGCCCAGCGCCAGCGGATGGCGCAACACCTCCTTCAGCGGGATCTGTTTGAAGGCAAGCACCGGATGGCGGGCTGGTACCGCCACCATCAATTCGTCTTCCCATGCAGGAGTGACGATGATGCCATCACCTGCATCCTCTGCCATCGAGAAGCCCGCGTCATACAGGTCGCTATGAAGCCCCTTGATCTGCTGATCCAAAGGCACCTCGAACAATCGGATTTCCACCTCGGGGTCCTCTTCGCGGCTGCGCGCCAGCAATGCCGGCAGGCGCGAAGGCGTGACGCCATCGGACAAGGCAATACGCAACTGGCCGCAAAAGCCGTTGGCGGCGGACTTGACACTATCGCGGGCCTGCTCCAGCACTGTAAAGACTCGCTGAACGTGCTCCAGAAACAGCCGTCCAGCGCGGGTCAGTTGTGTGCTGCGAGTGGTGCGGACAAACAGGCGTGCGCCGAGTTCTTCCTCCAACTCCTTGATGGTGCGAGATAACGGAGATTGGTCGATGTGCAACCGCTCGGCAGCGCGGGCAAAGTGAAGCTCCTCTGCTACAGCGAGGAAACACCGTAGATGACGAAGCTCCACAAATCAATCTCCTATTAAGTGTTATTTGAACCTACACATTGAATCTTCTGTCCGGGGTAGTCACCGAAGGCCATGCGCCTATCCGAATCGGACAGGCGCTGGGACTTCTTTCTGACGCCATTGGGAGGCATCAGCAGATCGCGCGAATTACCCGCCGTGCTCCTGTTCAAGCAGCGAGCTGAGGCGAGCAACTTCATTGCTGGTAATGGCAATGTTCCGCCCGTCCTTCGTCGCCACTGAGGCGCCGATGGATTGATACACGGCGCGTCCGAAGCGACTTTCCTGTGCCATCTTTCCATCCTTGAAGACGTACAGCGTTCCCCCGTCAGCCAGCGGAACCATCTCCTTGGCTGCCTGGGCTGCTGCATGACCGGCGAAGGCAGGCACGGAGAGGGCGCTCAACAGGGCGGCAATGACAATTTGCGATTTCATGATCGACTCCTTTGTGAAAACGACGACAACTTGCGCCGCGCCGTTAAATGTAGAAGCGCGCGATCTACAGATCGCTTACCCGTGCATTACATTCAATTCATGTGCTGTCATTTGGTGCCAGTCAAGGATTAGGTGCCGTTGGGAGAAAGGATGCCAAGCCACGCAACGCTCGCCAAAACCAGAACGGCTAATGTCGCCTCCGTGAACAGACTCTGCCGTAGCTTGACGACCGCGTGTGCGTGGTTGCCTGTTCTCAATGCCGCCTCCAGACTTGGGCTCAGTCGAAACCGATTGGCTGCCGCCAGCGCGAGCATTCCTCCGAACAACAGGAGTTTTCCTACGAGCAGGCGGCCATAGAGCGTTGAGAAGAGCGGATCAAGCGATGGCCCAGCGATCAACAGGTAATTCAGGGCTCCGGTCACGACGAGTGCCGCCACGATCACAGTACCTATCCGAGCGAAACCATTGGATGTTCGGCTCAGGATCTCTACTGAGCCTTGCCCGGTATTTGGTTTGTTCGCCGCAAGCACCAAGAACGCGATCAATGCGCCTACCCAGGCACCGGCCGCCCAGAGGTGCGTGATGTCCGAAGCGAGATGAATGTATCCGCGCACGCCGTCATCCATGGCGCCATGTCCCGCCCATGCAAGGGTCGCCAACGCCACACCACTGGAAGCGGCCATCGCTGCAAAACGCAGTGTTGAATTCATGCGCAACACTGCGATGAGCACACACGTCACTAACGCCAGGATGCGAATGCACCAGGCGATGCCCATGTGCGTGCCCGTAATGAGCATGTCGAAAACGTGCGTTGACAGCTCCGCGTAGCTTTGGGCGCCGGACATGGCCTTGGCCATGACCGTCATGCCCCACATCGACAGGACAATGCCGATGGCGGCGGATGCGCCAATGAGTACGCGATAGCGGCGCGAGATCGTCGAGGATCGCTCGTCGTTGCCCAAAGCATAGAGTCCGAACATGGCGACGCCAAACGCCGCCGCCAGGTCCAGATAAAGCGCCAGGCGCAGGACGATGGTCAACCAATCCCCGGCCATGGGCTTACTTCACCTTGAAGGTGACGTTACCCGTGATCGGATGCGTGTCCGAGGAGACGGCACGCCATTCGACGCGATAGTCGCCCGGCTGGAGCGCCTGTGCCGGCGTGATGACCATGGTCTTGCCGTCGCCGGCACCCGCGACGCTGGCGTTGATCTTCATCGGGCCATGGCTCGCCATTCCCGGCATGCCCGTCATGACAAGGCTTGCGGCGGAGAACTGCGGCACCAGCGTTTCGGAGAACTTCAGCTCGATGGTGGCTGGCGCGGAAACCTGCGACTTGTCGGCCGGCGTTGAAGACACCAGCGAAGGATGCGCGAATGCGGCGGTGGCGAACAGGCCAGCAGCGATCGGCGCGACGAGCTTGGCGATGAAATGTGAACGGGTCATAGAAGTTTCTACCTGGATGTGTGAGGTGTGGTTTAAGAACGAAATGCCGAGATAAGGCTTGCACCTTCGCAACGGCGTGGAACGAAAGAAACGGTTCGCTGGGCGATAGCAGACTCCTGTTGGTTCTGAAAGATGTTTCGGTCACAGTCGGCTCGCTCTCAGCCGCAAGGCGTTGCCCACGACCGATGCCGAACTCAGGCTCATCGCCAATGCTGCGATCAGGGGCGACAGCAACCAGCCCGTGAGGGGATAGAGAACCCCGGCGGCGATGGGGATGCCCAGCGCGTTGTAGAGGAAGGCGAACATGAGGTTCTGCTTCATGTTGCCCACGGTACTCACCGAGAGCGTGCGAGCGACAGCAATGCCACGCAGGTCGCCCTTGACCAGCGTGACCTGAGCGCTGTTCATCGCCACGTCGGTTCCCGTTCCCATGGCGATGCCCACGTCTGCCTTCGCCAAGGCCGGCGCGTCGTTGATGCCGTCTCCGGCCATGGCGACGATGCGGCCTTCTTTCTGCAGCCGCTCGATCAACATGAGCTTGTCCGCCGGCTTGACCTCACCATGCACCTCGTCGATGCCTAGGCGTGCACCGACGGCTTTGGCGGTGGTCTGCCCGTCCCCGGTGGCCATGATGACCCGCAGGCCCGCAGCCTTCAACGCGGCCAGGGCCTCGGGGGTGCTGCCCTTGACCGGGTCGGATACGGCGAGCAAACCCGCGAGTTGCCCGTCCACAGCCAAGTACATGACGCTGGCCCCTTCGCCGCGCAGAGTTTCGGCCTGGGGTACGAGCGGTTCCACCGATACGCCAGACTGTTCCATCAGCACTGTGTTGCCCAACGCCAGTTGCCGGTGCTCAACCTTTCCGCGCACGCCGATGCCGGTTCCCGATTCAAAGCTCTGAGGCTTCACGAGTTGGAGGCCCTGGGCACGCGCGGCCTGCACGATGGCGTCGGCCAGGGGGTGTTCACTGCCCTGGTCCAGGCTGGCCGCAAGACGCAGCACCTCATCGTTCGTAAAGCCGCGTGCTGCGACGACCTGATCGAAAGCAGGTCGGCCTTCGGTCAGGGTTCCTGTCTTGTCGATGACGAGGGTATCGACCTTGCGAAGATTCTCGATCGCCGCGGCATCGCGGAACAACACGCCCTGCGTGGCGCCACGGCCCGTTGCGACCATGATCGACATCGGCGTGGCCAGACCCAGCGCGCACGGGCAGGCGATGATCAGGACGGCCACCGCATTGATCAGTCCATAGACCCAGGTGGGCTGTGGCCCGAAGAATCCCCATACAAAGAGCGTCGTGACCGCAATGGCGACGACGGCCATCACGAAGTAGCCGGCAACGACATCGGCCATGCGTTGCATCGGTGCCTTGGAACGCTGCGCCTGGGCGACCATCTGGACGATCTGCGATAGAACGGTGTCCGAGCCGATCCGCTCCGAACGCATGACCAGCGCGCCGTTGGTGTTGAGTGTGGCCCCGATGACCTTGTCGCCCGCGCGCTTGCTGACGGGCAGCGGTTCGCCGGTCAGCATGGATTCGTCAATCGAGCTGCTGCCCTCGTGCACGATGCCATCCACCGGCACCTTCTCGCCGGGTCGGATGCGCAGCAGGTCGCCGACGTGCACATGGCTGAGCGGCACGTCTTCCTCGCTGCCGTCCGCATTGATGCGCCGCGCGGTCTTGGGCGCCAGCCCCAGCAGCGACTTGATAGCCGCCGAAGTCTGGGAGCGGGCCTTGAGTTCCAGCACCTGGCCGAGCAGTGTCAGCGAGATGATGACGGCGGCGGCCTCGAAATACACGCCGACCCGTCCCATGGACATGAAGGAGGCTGGAAACACTTCCGGCGCAACGGTTGCCACGACGCTGTAGATGAATGCCGCACCCGTTCCCAGGCCGATCAGTGTCCACATGTTCGGGCTGCGGTTGACCACGGACAGCCAGCCGCGGGAGAAGAAGGGCCAGCCGGCCCACAGCACGATCGGCAACGACAGCACCAACTCGACCCAGCTCTGCGTAGCCATGTCCATCAGGTGCAGCCGCTCGCCCAGCATCGCCAGCGCCAGGACCACGAGCGTCAACGGCAAGGTCCACCAGAAGCGACGCGAGAAGTCACGCAACTCCGGGTTGTCGTCGTCGAGGTCGGGCAGCAGGGGCTCCAGCGTCATCCCGCACTTGGGGCAGGTTCCCGGATGATCCTGGCGGATCTCCGGGTGCATCGGGCAGGTGTAGATCGTTCCGGGTGCGGTTGGCGATGCCGCCGGGGCCGGTGAAACTGCGGTGCTGGCATGGTGATGCGGCGCATGGCCGCTGCCTGTGCCTATGCCCGCGCCACCGCTGGCATATCGCGCCGGATCGGTGTCGAATTTGGCCTTGCATCCGGTGCTGCAAAACAAGTACGTGTTCCCCAAGTGCGTGGAGCGGTGCTCCGACGCCGCCGTGACCGCCATGCCACACACCGGATCGCGCGTCGCGGCATCGGGCTGCGAGTGGCTTGAGGACCCGCCCGCGTCGTCACTGCCGGCATGGCTGGCGTGATGGTGGTGCGTATGCGGGCCGGACGTTGTGGCACCCGCCGCCATGCCTGCGTGCTCATGTCCTGAAGACTTGCTGGGTGAATTCATAGTGACAAGTGCCCTCCGCCGTTAACCGTTGGTGTCTGGTGATCGCAGCAGGCCGCAGGCGCGCAAGGAGACAAGCGCGGCGTCGCGTGCTCGCACGGTGCGAGCACGCGACTCATTGCTTCTGCTCCTTGGCGGGTGCGGCACCTTCCTCACCCTGACGCGCGGCATGATCGTGTCCGCCGTGGCCGTGACCACGGTGCATGAACAGGTGCATCAGCGGACAAGCCGCCAGCAGCAGGAAGGGGAGATAGCCGGCAACATGTGCCGTGTGCTCCTTGAGCAGGAAATACGCGGCGACAGCGGCGATGATGAGGAACGCCACGCCGTAGCGCGATCGCCAGAACCGGGGACGATCGCTGGGGGTCTGTGTGTGCTGATGCTGCATGGCATATCTCCACGGAAAAGGGTTGATGGATGGTCAGCGATGCGACTGATAGACCGTGCTACTACCGTTTTTCCCGATCAGCAGCACGTCGTAGGCGTCCTTGCGTCCACCATAGGCCGGACCATCCATGCCGGGCGAACCGACCGGCATGCCCGGCGCCGCGAGGCCGATGGCCTGCGGGGCTTCGCGCAGCAAGCGTTGAATGTCCGAGGCAGGCACATGACCCTCGATGGCATAGCCGCCGATCTGCGCCGTGTGGCACGAACCGTACTTCTGCGGGATGCCCAGCCGCGTGCGCGCTGCCGTGTTCCCGGTGTCAAGAACCTGCACATCGAAGCCTGCGCCTTGCAGGTGTGAGACCCAGTCCTTGCAGCAACCGCAGCTCGGGTCCTTCCACACCTTGGCGATCGGTCGGCTCTGCGCCAGGCTCGGTCCTGCGAGTGCCATCACCAACAAGCCAGCGATCAATGCTTGGCGTCTCGGCACTTTGCCCTGGCTTCTGTCGTAGTGCATGTTCATAGATTGCCTCTCATCAGATGATCAAACCCACAAGGTTCTAGAACCAGAATCGCACGCCAGCCACCCAGCGCGTCTGCTGCGCGCGGCCACCTTCGGCGCGCACATAGTCCGCGGTGCGTCCGAAGCTGCCCGCCCGTTCCACGCCGATGTAGGGGGCGAACTGGCGACTGAATTCATAGCGCAGGCGCAAGCCAGCAGACGCTTCGGCCAAGCCCTTGCCGATACCGCGTTCCGGGTCGTCCTTGCCATAGAACTGCAATTCGGCACGAGGCTCCAGAATCAGTCGCTGGGTCAGCAGCAGCTCGTAGCTGCCTTCGACACGCAGCGCCGTACGTCCGCCACTTCCCACGTAGCCCGTCGCCTTCAGCTCGAACCAGTAGGGGGCGAGGCCCTGGATGCCGAAAGCCAACCATTGACGGCTCGGGCCTTTTCCGTTATCCACCCGAACGCCGAGCTGGGTGTCCCAGTACGGTGCGACGGCGTGCCCCCAGAGAAGCTCGGTACGCGATTTTTCGAGCTTTCCTTTGGCGATATCGCCTTCGGCCTTCACGACGGCCTTGTTGTAGGTCGTCCCATACCAAGCCTGGAGGTTGTAGGCCGTGGAATCGTCCCCTTTGCGCGTGAAGCGGCGTTCCAGGGTTTCGCCGCGCAACGAGAAGAACCTGTGTTCGTCGGCCAGCATCAGCCGCGGCACACCGGGTACGGCGTAGTCGCCCGATCCCAATGTCAGGCCATTGGAGTAGCCATGCGGATCGCGGGCGTCAGGAGGCGCCGACCCGCCCTGCATCTGCATGTTGCCGTGATCCATGGCCGGGGCCGCGGTCGAGCCGCTCGCCGACGTCGCGTGACCCGCGTGCGGGTCGGCGGCAGGAGCCACGGTCTGAGTGGATGGCGCGGCCGTTTGAGCGTCGGCCTGGCCGTGCGCTGCATGGTCGTTCTGTGCTTGTGCCTGGGCGGCGACGCTTACCAGGGCCAGAAGCGTCGTGGCCAGTGCGCGAGTGGGGAGTGCTTTGGACATTCTTGGTCTTCCTTGTGCGCTGGGTTCAAGACACCACGACTTCGCGGAACATGCCGGCATCCATGTGGAACATCAGGTGGCAGTGCCACGCCCAGCGGCCGAGCGCGTCGGCTGTCACCAGGAAGCTGATGCGTTGTGCCGGCTGCACCGGCAGGGTGTGGCGGCGCGCAAGGAAGCGACCGTCGGGGCTTTCCAGCTCGCTCCACATGCCGTGCAGGTGCATGGGATGGGTCATCATGGTGTCGTTGTGCAGAATGACCCGCAGCCGCTCGCCGTGTTTGAAGTGCACCGGCGTGGACTTTCCGAACTCCAGCCCGTCCAGGGACCATGCGTAGCGTTCCATGTTGCCCGTGAGGTGCAGTTCGACCTCCCGGCCAGGGCCTCTCTTGTCCAGCGGCCCCGACGGGGTATGCAGATCCGCGAGGGTCAACACTCGCCGACCGTTGTTGCGCAGTCCGATGCCGGGGTCATCGAGGTTGGTGCGCGCCATGTCAACGCGCATGTCCGTGCTGGCACCATACTCGGTGCGAGCGTGGCGAGCAGTAGTGCTGGGCACGGCCAGTCCCCCCGCCGCCGCGGCGTGTTGGCTGTGATCCATCGCCATGCCACCGTGGTTCATGGCGCCGTGATTCATGCCAGCCATCGCCCCATGATCCATCCCGGACATCGAACCCGAGCCCATCCCGGTCATCCCGGTCATGCCCGTCATGCCCGTCATGCCCGTCATCTCCATGGCTTGGCCGGACCCGCCGTGGTCCATGCCCCCCATCATGCTGCCCATCATGTCGTTCATGGTCAGCCATTCGACCGGATCGAGGGCAGGCACGGGAGCTTGAAGACCTTCACGCACGGCCAGCGTGGCCCGCGCGTAGCCTGTCCGGTCCATCGCCTGGGCGAAGATCGTGTAAGCGTCATCCCGTGGCTGGACGATCACATCGACGGTTTCGCCCGGACCGAATCGGAACTCATCGACCGTCACCGGCTCCATGTCAACACCATCGACGTGCACCACCGTGAGTTTCAGTCCGGGAATGCGTACGTCGTAGAAGGTGTTGCCCGCACCGTTGACCATGCGCAGCCGCACGCGCTCACCCGGTCGGAACAGCGCCGTCCAATTGCCGGCGGGGGTGACGCCGTTGGCCAGATAGGTCAGCGTGGCGGCAGACAGATCGGCGAGATCCGTCGGATTCATCCGCATCTCGTTCCACATCTTGCGCTTGTCGATCGCAGCGGCCATGCCGTCGCGCGAGGCGTCCCGGAAGAAGTCGAAGACGGTAGGTTGGTTGTAGTTGTAGTAGCCGCTTTGGGACTTGAGCTTGGTGAACACCCGCATCGGGTCTTCGTCGGTCCAATCCGAGAACAGCAGCACGTGGTCACGGTCGGCGCGGATGGTCTCGGCACCAGCGGGGTCGATGATGATCGCCCCGTACATGCCCGTGAGTTCCTGGAAGCCGGAGTGCGAGTGGTACCAGTAGGAGCCGCTTTGCTGAACCTTGAAGCGGTACGTGAAGGTCTCGCCGGGAGCGATGCCATTGAAGCTGATGCCCGGCACGCCATCCATCTGATACGGCAGGATGATCCCGTGCCAGTGGATGGATGTGGCTTCACGCAGCTTGTTGGTCACACGGATTGTGACGGTGTCACCCTCACGCCAACGCAATGTCGGTGCCGGCAGCGAGCCGTTGATGGTCGTAGCCACGCCTGGCTTGCCCGTGAAGTTCACGGGCGATTCGGCGATCACCAAGTCGAACTCGGTGCCCTTCAGCACAGGGGCGGCACCGCGCGTCGCGGAGCCTTGTTGGGCAAATGCCCTGAGCGCCGGGGTGGACAGCCCGGCCAGGACGCCGCCAGCGGCCAGCCCCTGAACAAAACGCCGACGAGACAGGCCCAGTGGGGGCGCGATTACAAAGGGCGAACGAGGCGGCATGGCCTGAAATCCTCCATAGATAACTTGAAAGTCGTCTTTAGAGCCGCCTTTGGTCTTGGGCGGCACGGTTCGACGCATGGAGGTCATGCTATGGAGTGACCACTTTCGGATGAATGACCCTTGGATTACATTCATGTAATGGTCGCGTCATCTTCGTGGCAGGAAGCGACTATTACATTGCCCCTAAGAAGCAGATGAATGGGGCATCGTGGGCGGCAAAATTCCTTACGCCGCAGCGATTTCATGGGGCATGCGATGAAGCTGTTGGTCGTTGAAGACGAGAACAAGACGGCGGATTACGTCCGCCAAGGTCTCATGGAGGCAGGGTTCGTCGTGGATCTGGCGCGTAACGGATTGGACGGACACCACTTGGCCATGAGCGAGACCTACGATTTGGTGGTCTTGGATGTCATGCTGCCGGATGTCGATGGCTGGCGCATCGTGCGTTCGCTGCGAGATGCTGGCAAACAAGTCCCTGTGCTATTTCTAACCGCACGTGGCAGCGTAGATGACCGCGTCAAGGGGTTGGAACTGGGGGCAGACGACTATCTCGTCAAGCCGTTCGCGTTCTCGGAATTGCTGGCGCGGGTGCGGACGCTGCTGCGACGCGGAAGCGCTCCGAGCCAGCCTGATCGCATCCAAGTTGCCGATTTGGTGCTGGACTTGCCGCGCCGACGTGCAACGCGCGCTGGTCAGCGCATCAATCTCACCAGCAAGGAGTTCGCGTTGCTCGAACTGCTGGCACGCCGACAGGGTGAAGTTCTGCCGCGTTCGTTGATTGCGTCTCAGGTATGGGACATGAATTTCGACAGCGACAGCAACGTCATTGATGTGGCCATCCGTCGTCTGCGCGCAAAGATCGACGATGCGTTCAATCCAAAGCTCATCCACACTGTACGTGGCATGGGATACACGCTCGATGCGCCTGATGATGACCTCGCGCCATAAGCCACGGCGAAGCCGTCCCGCGTCGCTTGCATTGAGGGTCACGGCCCTGCTTGGCATTGCCACTACCTTGGTATTTCTAGCGTTCAACTGGGTTGTCGTTAGATCCCTGGAGCACCACTTTGCCCAACAGGACGCCCATGAACTGGACGCAGTGGTCACGGCCTTGGCAGAGCCGTTGCGACAGATCGCTAATGACATGGACAAAGATGAGTTGCGGCAGCATTTAGCCAATGCAGTGGCAGGACATCATGGGATGACCTATGGTGTCTATGATCGGCCGGGCAATACCATCTATGCCACGCCGGGTCCTGACCTGTCGAAACTTGCCAGCAGCAAAAAGTTGGTCAACCGCATCACCGCCGACGATTTGACGGTGTGGCAAGAGAATCAGAGGTCTTATCGAGGTGTGGCGCTACAACTGCCTGCCGACGATTCGGCGGCACCTGGCTACCGCATCGTCGCTGCCATGGACATCGGCTTTCATCTCGATTTCTTGGCAGAGTTCAAGCGCATGCTCTGGTGGGCGACCTGCCTTGTTCTCTGCATTGCGCTCGGGGTGGCTTGGCTGGCCGTGCAATGGGGCCACCTTCCAATCCGCAAGGTCAACGAGGAGATTCGCACGATCCGCTCTTCAAAGCTAGATGTGAGACTTGATCCTCTGGACGTACCTATAGAACTGGCTGAACTTGTGGTCGCCTTCAACGACATGCTGGCCAGAATCGAGGAAGGGTTTGTCCGCCTGTCGCACTTTTCCGCCGACATTGCGCACGAGTTGCGTACACCCGTTACCAACCTGATTACGCAGTCCCATGTGGCGCTCGGGCAACCCCGCAGTGCAGAGGAATATCGGGAGATCCTCTACTCCAACTTGGAGGAGTTTGATCGCATGAGTCGCATGATCGGCGACATGTTGTTTCTAGCTCAAACGGAAAATGACCCTCGAAATCTCCGCCTCGGCGAAATCGACTTGGCTGAGTTGATCCGAGGTTTGTTTGACTACTTCGAGGCATTAGCTGAAGACCGCAACATCACACTTTACGCAAAGGGTGCTGCCGAACCAATACGAGCGGATCGTGAGATGTTGCTGCGGGCGCTCAACAATCTTCTTTCCAACGCAATCCGTCATACTCCCTATGGGTCGCGTATTACAGTCGCTTTGGCGCAAGATGAGCGATGGACAACGATAAGTGTCGAAAATCCGGGCGAGCGAATTTCGGAGGCTGATCTGCCGAAGTTATTCGATCGCTTTTTCCGAGTAGATCCTGCCCGCCAACGAAAGAACGCAGGTGCAGGGCTAGGGCTGGCCATCGTCAAATCAATTGCCGAAGCTCATGGTGGACATGTGCAGGCAACGTCCAGCGATACAGCGACTAAATTTGATCTAACGCTGCCTCGCATCGCTTAAGTTGGCCTCTCGCCATTGCGGGAGAATGCAGATCGTGGATGGGCGCAGTTTCGACTCGTCGGAAGCAGGTTGCTCGTCAGATGATGGACATGCCTTTCTGCCGTCCAATCTCCCATGACACGCCACCGCCGCGTACAGTGGCAGCAAGTTGCTGACCTAGCCGTTGCTCGATCACTGGTTTCCACGGCACTAGGCTGAATCCCATGCCGTCATCGAGCATCGCGTAGCGCCCGCTGGCGAGCATGACGCTGCGCCGGTAGATGCCGGCCACGCGCTGCCCATCGGCCACCGGGCGATGCTCCAGGCCGGTTTCGCCGGCAATGTCCTTCGCGGCCTGTGCCAGTTCCCGGTTGCGCAGCGTGCCCAGCAGGTTGCGCGCCAGGATCACGCGCTGCCCGCGCCGCTCGGCCAGTCCCTGTTCGGCCAGGAAGTCGGCGCGCTGCTGCATCGCCTGCTTGGCCTCGCCGCCAAAGCCCAGGTCGCCCAGACCCGAGCCGCCGCCGATCAACTGCTGGTCGAGCCAGGTGGCCCCGATCACTCGGGCCTGCCGCTCGATGGGCAGGTGCGATTTCAGCTCCACGGCCACGCCGCCCAGGCGCTGCGCGTCGTAGCGGCGGCCCTGCTCGGGCAGATCGTCCGGCACCTTCCATAGACCTTCGGCCACGCGCTCCACAATGCCGGCGCGGCGCAAGGCTTCCAGCCGACGGACATGGGCTGCGACGACTTCCTGTGGATCGCGGCCGGGCATGGCCTGACCCTGCGCGATGGCGAGGTGGTGGTCGGTGCGGTACAGGCCATCGCTCGCCAGCGCGGCGATGTTCTTGTCGGCCGCGCGCACATCGGCCGATCCCTTCACCTCCACCACCGCGCCGGCCGGATAGTTCGCCAGTTCGTCGCGGGTGTTGAGCGCGACGTAGTGGGCCTTGCCGTCCACGCCGTCGATGACCAGATAGCCCCGGTCGCGCAGCTCGTCGGCCAGCCCCTTCGCGGCCACGCGGCCGAGGATGGTTCGGCCATCGTCGCCCGCCTCGAACACCGCCAGCTCGCGCGGCTCGCCGCGCATGGCCCGCTGCATGGTGCGGATGATGTCGCCACGCTCGCCCAGGGCGCGCAGCGTCTTTTCGGCATCGGCGTGGACGGCCCAGGTGCCCGGCTGCATCTCGTCGGCCAGGCCCAGGCGCTGCAAGCGTTGCAGGCGGCCGATCAGCAGCAGGCGCTGGCGTTGCAGCCGCGGTTCGTTGAACCGTTCGACATGCACCAAGCCATCGTCGCCCAGTTCGCGTTTGAGCGTGCGATCCAGGCTCGTCCATCGCTCCTGATCCACTTCACGCTGCAAGGTCTGCTGGATCTCCAGCTCGGTGCGTGGCCCCAGCCATTCGGTCGCCAGCTCGGACGCGCGATGCCGGAAGCCATCGGCGATGTAGTCGCCCGCGATGATGAGGTCTTTGCCGGTGTCGTCGCGTCCGCGCACGATCAAGTGGGTGTGCGGGTTGTCGGTGTTCCAGTGATCGACCGCCACCCATTCCAGCCGTGTGCCCAGGTCGGCTTCCATGCGGCCCATGAGATGCCGCGTGTAGGTGCGCAGGTCGTCCAGTTCCGCGCCATCCTCCGGCAAGAGGATGAAGCGGAAATGGTGCCGGTCGTCGGCGCAGCGTTCCTTGAAGGCGTCGAGGCCGGCAGCATCGGTCTGCGGCCCATAGGCTTGGCCTGGCTCGCCGTCGCGGCCGGCGCCGTCGCGCTCGATGTAGCGCAGGTGCTTGGCGAGCGACTGCGGACTGGCCCGCTGCTGATTGACCAGCAGCGTCTTGATGGTCACGCGCCGCGACATGGGCGTGAGCTTCGCGCCCGCGAAGCGCGCCGCCGTGTGGCCGCGTCCCAGCCGCGAGCCGGGCCGCTGGCCGATGCCGGCGCCCTTGCCACTGCCGCCAGGACGGCGCACCGCCGACTTGCCGCTGCTGGCCTTTCCTGCCTGCTTGAGCACCTTGGAAACGAAGCCCTGGCCCCGGTTCTTCGGGGCGCTGGGGCGGATGCGGAAATCGTCATCGCGGCGGTTGGTCATGGCTGGGCTCCCTGCAAGCTCTGGCGTGTCCGGGCGTGCGAAGCACGTGGACATGACTGCATCGGCGCGGGCTTCGCGCCCCAAGCGGCACGGCGGCAAAGCCGCTCCGTGCCGCGCCACCCCCACGTGCAGACAGGCTTTCGACGCGGCCCGGTGCCGCGTCCTTTTGTCTTGCCTTCCGCATTTGCCTCCCGCATCCGCTCCCGGCAATCGCGGCCCGGTGGCGCTGCTGCACCAGCAGCCAGCGCGCCGGCGAACGCGGATACGGCCGCAGGCCGGGCGCGTTCGAGGCAAGACGCCTGCACGTTGGACGGCTGCGCCGGAGACAGCGCGAAGTGCGGTGCGAATGCACCCGCACTGCACGCGCGACGACACGGCGACGACCAGCAGGACGACACGCCCGATGGCACGATGAGATGCATGGCAACGTGCAGCGAATCGACGGCCATCATGGGCGGGATTCCAGCCAGATCGGATGCGCGACGCCGATCACGGCGGATGCGCTGACCGGCCCGAAATACCGGCTGTCGAACGACGCCGGGTTGGTCACGCTCAAGAGGAACAGTTCGCCAGGCCGAAGCTGGCGGCACTGCCGCCAGGAAGGCAGCGGACGGCCCAGCCGGTCGGCGGGCAGCACGGCGGCCACCGGCACGCCGTCGATCCAGACCAGCGCATCAAACACGCACACCGTTTGCGGCGCGACGGCGCCCACGCGCTTGAGCAGCGGCACGCGCGCCGGCAGGTAGCGGCGCTGCGCGGCCAGCGCGGCGGTGTCTGCCGGCAACGTGGTCAAGACGATGCTGCCAACGGACAAAGGCTGGTGCAGCGAGTCGGTACGCTGGTGGAGCGGTTCCACGCGATACCAGCCGACCGCCACGCTGTCGGACGGGTTGTAGATGATGCGCGGCAGCGGATGCACGAAGGACGCCCAGGCCAGCGCAGCGAGGCCGCAGGCAGACAGGCACGCGAGCACGATGCGAGCGCGCAGGCGTGAGCGAGGACGCGGCGCGGTGCCGACAGTCGAAACGGCGGTCATGGCAGCGCCCTCCCGATGAGCCATCCGGCGTGCCGCTCGGCGGTGTATTCGGGCAGCGGCAGGCGCGCAGCGAGCCGGTTGGCGAGCGTGCGCCAGTACGCGGGTGAAGCGGCGGATGGCGCGATCCCCAGCGCCTCGATGGCGTCGATGCGCTCCAGCACGGCGCGCACCTGGTTCTCGCCCTCGGTGTGCAGCAGCAGGCGTGCGCCCGGCTGCACACCGGGGATGCGCTGCGCCGCGTCCAGCGGCGTGCAAGCCTGCATCACCATGAGCTGCCAGCGAACAGTGCCGTAGTCGGTGGACTGCCAGCGAATGCGGCAGAACATGGCATTCGGCATGAATACGGCGAGACTGCGCCAGCGGTCGAGCCGCAGCGTGCGCGCCGGTTCGCCGAAGCGCAGGTAGAGCTTGAAACGGTGCTCCAGGAAGGCCAGCGAAACGCGCGTTAGCGGCGTTGATGTTGGCCCCGTCGCGTGTGCTAGGAGTGGCGGCGACGGTGCAGCCGTGGCCGCGAAGGCAACAGGCGCGGGGGCAGACGAAGCGGATGCGGTCATGGTGTGTTCTCCCTGCGTTGTTCTGGAAACTCGCGCTCCAGCAGGCCGCGCAGCAGTTCGGCCACCGTCACGCCTTGCGTGAACGCCGACACCTTGATGCGCGCCCGCATTGCGGGCGTGATGTCGAGCGTCAGGCGTGCGGTGTAGAGGTCGCCCTTGCCCAGCGCATCGGCGTCGCCCTGGCGAATCCACGCCTCGGCGTGCGGATTCGCGGGCGGACGCGCGCCGATGCCGACGCGCTTTGTCGTGCGCTTGCTGGCGGGGCTGCTCATGTCGGCCACCGCAGCAGTTCGTCCACCAGTGCGGTGATTTCGCGCGCGGCGACGCTGTCCGGCGCCGTCTCGCGTGCCAGCCGGCCAGCAGCCACGCTGTCGGCGAACACGATGCGTTGATGCACTTCCGCGCGCAGCGCAGGAAGCGGCTGCTCGGCCAGCGCGCCGCGTGCTTCGCGTCCGATCACCGTGGTGCTCACGCGCCGGTTGATGACGAAGGCCGCGCGCAGCGCAGGCCGAAACACCTGCGCCTCGCGGATCAGCGCCACCATCTCGGCGCTGGCCCACAGGTCGTAGGGGCTGGGCTGCACCGGGATCAGCACGCGCTCGGCCGCCAGCAGCGAGGAGCGCGCCAAGGCGGCGATGCGCGGCGGCCCGTCGATGACGACGTGATCGGCCCGCCTGGCGAGTTCTGGCGCTTCCTGGTGCAGCGTTTCGCGTGCGAGGCCCACGGCGCTGAACAGCCTTGGCAAACCTTGCTGGCTGCGGCGCTGCGTCCAGTCCAGCGCGGAGCCTTGCGGGTCGGCGTCCAGCAACACGACGTGTTGGCCGCGCATCGCCAGCTCGCCAGCGATGTGGGTAGCCAGCGTGGTTTTGCCGACGCCGCCTTTCTGGTTGAGCAGCGCGACGATCATGGCCTGGCCCTCCCTGTTGGAAAGCCCGGTTGTTGCCGCTGTGCTTCGCGCCGCGTGGCGGTTTTCCACCGAGGTGCGGCGCTTCTACTACCAGTTAGATGTTTTAAGTTAGGGAAGTTAGGGGAGGCCGAAACCCGCGCCGTTATTGGCTTTGCGGCCGATCCGTACTCCTGATAGCACGAGAGTCGTACTCCCGATAGCACGATACCTCGTACTCCTGATAGCACGAGCCCGTCCACAAGCTGCGCACCGTTTATCCCCGTGCCGCGAACGGCACGGGCCGGAAGGTCAGCAGCTCGGCGCTGTTGTCCGGCATCCGCTCGATGCCTAGGACGTAGCCGGGCAGCGACTGCCGCGCGACCAGTGCGCGCAGGTCGTAGGCGAAGTCTGAGAAGCGCGTGGCACTGCCCGATTTCCGATACAGGTGTCGGAAATCGAATTGCCAACCACCCGGCTGTCGCCCGCCGTGTTTGCGCACCAGCCGGTACAGCCATCGCTCGATGCCGCCCGTGAGCCGGAAATACGCTGGGTCGATGGTCAGCACCAGCGCGGCATCCATGACGCCCGCGTAAAACCAGTCCGGCAGGATCAGCTCCAGCCCTAAGGGCGTGCCCTTGGTATCGGCCAGTTCCTTCCATTCGTTGATCCACGAGAAGCGGTGCAGCCGTCTTCCCGTGGTCTCCCGAATGGACGTGGCCACCGTCGTGGATTGCAGGCGATCCAAGGCCGCCTTGAGGCGCTGGTAGTCGCGCAGCGACGTACCGCGCCCAATGAATCGCTGGATCTCGTAGGGCGTGGCCTGCATGAGCCGCGATGGACGCAAGCCCGCGTCGCGCGCCTCCACAATCTGCGAAGCCGCCCAAATGAGCACATCTGCATCCCAAATCGTGGCGATGCCATGCTCCTGCGTTCCCTCCACGCGGATCGTGATGCCGCTGGCGCGGAAGTCGATCGGCGCCACGCGCCGCGACTTCGCCAGCGAGAAGAACGGAAAGGCCATCAAATCCTGGCTGTCGCGCGGCGCCATGTCGCCCGGCAGGGCACGGAACAGGTCGAGCTGTTCGCGCTCTGGCACGAGCCGCTGCCGGGACGGCAGCGCAGGGCTGGACATGGCGAAAGCCACCCGCGCGCCAGCGGTCAGCGCGCACGGCTGTCCGCCGAATGCTGCTCGGCGTACTCGGGATCGGATGTGCTCTCGAAGCTGCGCTCGGAAGCCCAGGCATCGAGATCGGCCACGGCGTACATGACGCGGCGGCCGAATTTGCGGAACTTGGGGCCGCCGCCCAGCACGCGCTGCTTTTCCAGCGTGCGCGGTGACAGTCGCAGGTAGTCGGCGGCTTCGTCGTTGGTGAGATAACGCTGCGGTTGCGCGACAGCGGCCGAGGTGGTTGCGGGAGCGGCGGCAGGCCGCAAGGGAGCAGGACGCATGGTGAGAACCTCCATCGGTTGCAGGGCTCCGGCCACACAGCGCAACCGGATGGAGGCAGTCTCAGAAAATGAAGCTCTCTTGCTCAGGGTCGTTTTGCGTGGCCTTCAAAACGACCCTTCTCAAGCGGCGCAAGCTGTGCTAGGCGGCGATAGCCGCCGCGCATCAGCGCATCGCCGCGCCGCGTCAGGCGGCGCACCTTGGAGCGCAGGCCGCCGTCGCTGTACCAACCGGCTGCGGCATCCACGCCGAACAAGCCTTCGGCCACATCGCGCAAGGACGCACCCGCCAGGGTTGCGTCGAGCGCCTGCAAGGTGTGCAGTTCCAGCAAGGCCGAATGCGATGGCCGGGGCCGAGCATTGGCCAGCGCCGCACCGGGCGCATGGCCGCGTGCAGGTGCGGCAGCACCGCCGTGATGGGCATAGGCGACAGCCATGCCGTCCTCCAGGCCGGGTGCCAGCGCGAAGCGCAGGCAATGGCCAGGGCTGCGCGCGATCAGCACCAGCCGCTTGCCATCGTGGATCAATTGCTTGTGACCAGGGATGCGCCAGAACGCGAAGGCGGTGGCATTCTGCGGTGGGTCGGCATCGGGGTAGAGCTGCACCACGCCGGCATGGCCGGGGAGCCAGGCCGGATGCGCGTCGCGCGCATCCAAGGCTGGGTCTTCCAGCAGGCGTAAGCCCCAGCGATGCGCCGCGTGCTGTGCCGCCTGCGGCCGGCGATGACGGTGCAGCCAGTCGAGCCGGTAGTCGGGATGGCGCCGCAGGTACTCACAGGCCAGTGCGAGTGCATCGAGCCGCAGAACGTAGAGGTAGGCGGCGGTGGGATACCAGTGCGGGAAATGGTGAGGGCTGACCATGACGAAAGCTCCTGTCGAACAGCAGGAACGTCGCCACGGGCCGATCAAAACGAAGCTATCGCATCCAGATCAAAACCATCATCTGCATCAATTCAAGCATGTAACATGCGGTGTCAAGACTGATTGGCTCCGGTGTATTGCGAATCCCGTCCGAATGCGACGACCGCCCGACCCGACAACGTCATGCGGCACAAAACACCGTGCCCGTACCCGCATAAAAGATCGTGACTGATTGGGTCACACCAGCACGGGTTGAATGCAAGAGTGCGGATTCAGACCGGACAGGTCTGGAATAAGACTGAAATAGTCCCAATACGCCCCGCTTGGCCGCAGTGCGAACGGTTCAATCGAGGATGGAACCATTCTCCTGGGCCAGCCGCAGATATTCCGACAGCGGGCGTGCCGCCTGAAAATACCGATCCCGCATCACGGGCTGCTTGCGTGGCCCGACGATGGATTCCAGATCGGACAGCTTCACGGTGCCCAGCTCGGGCATTCCCAGCCCCAGGTCGATCAGGCCAAAGGCCGTATCGCCATCGGCCGGATCGAGCGCGGCCAGCAGCCAAGTGAGATGCGCGTCCGGCGTGAACAACCGCACCACGGGCAACGGGTCGATGGAGCCGCCAGCGGCGCGATTCTGGCCGTGGGCCAGCAACTGCCTGCGCTCGTCCTCGGTGATGAGTCGGTTCATGGGCAGCCCTTTCTTGGAACAAATCCACCGAAGCGTGAAAGCGTAAAGCCGTATCGGCGGATTTGAGGAAATGCACGGATTCGGTTTTGTGCTTCCGTGAAAAACCGCAAATGCGTATTTCTGTAAAGACGTAGAAGCACGAAAAAGGATTGATTCGGAATGAATGAGTTAAAGATAACGTGGTTTTAATTGTGCTGCGAATTGACGCTTCTGTCTATGCAGAAGCGAACCGTCCAGCGCGGCCGACCGGCCGGCTCCACCACCCATGACGCCGAGCTGGCCCACGCCTTCGGCGCGGCGGTGCGTGCTCTGCGGATGGAGCGCGGCATCGCGCAGGAATCGCTGGCACACCAGGCCGGCATCGAGCGTTCCCACATGGGGAAGATCGAGCGCGGCGAGCACATGCCCACGCTGGCGATCATTTTCAAGATCGCTGGCGCGCTCGAATGCAGCACGGCAGTGCTAATGAGCGAGGCTGAAAGCCAGCTCGCAGCGGCGGCCCCGCCGTAGGCGCTGGCCCGGCCGATCCGGCGCAAGCCGGTTCGGCGGTGTTCAAGGGGCGCCAAGTGCAGCGCGGCGGGGATGGGCCTTGCGCCGATCCCCTGGAGCAAGCGACGCGCGCAGCGCCGCAGGCGCGAAGGCGTGAGGGATTGGCGCCGAATGGCCGTGACGACAAAGACGGCACGGGGCGCAGCCAGCTAAGCCCGGCGGTGCAAGGCACCGACACGCCCGGCCGTTCTTGCAGCCGCAGACTCGCCCCATGCCTCAACAGAAGCGGCCCAACATGGGCCACGCTCCTGCAATGACCAGGCTTCCATGCAGCTCTGCGAAAGCGGCACGGCGCCCCGCCGCGTGGGCGGGGCGCTGGCGGCCATCAGGCCGCCTGGGGCTTGCTGCGCGACCAGATCAGCGTGTGCGTGCCGTCCTCTTCCTCGATCAGCCGGGCATAGACCGTTGCTGGGAACGAAGGATCGTCGAGGGTCACGGACACGTAGGGCCGTTCGGCCTTGCTGACTTTCTTCCACGCCGCGCCGATGTCGAAGCCCGCCGCCTGCACGCGGAAGTCGGGGGCGTGTTCGTTGTCCCCCTTGTCGTTGGGAACCAGCTTGGCCTTGACGTTGAGGGTCAGGGTGCGCAGCGTGCCGGTGAAGCCGTCTTTGTCCGCGGTGAAGGTGCCGATGGTTGCCATGATGAATCTCCTTACGATTGAACAAGGTTCGCGCCCATCGCGTCCTTGTTGTGATCCGACCGGCGGGAGACGGGCTGGCTGCACCGCTTGCGGTCGCAACGCAGTGGAGAACCGGGAGGCGAAAAGAATTTGTCCCGCGAGGAATGCGCGCAGCGCAGGGGGAAATTGTTTTCGCCGGACGGTTGCAGCCATAAAGCCCGAGGCGCAGCCGTGCCACCGCCAGGATTCACAACAAGACAAGGACGCCTTGGGCCGAACCGCTTCGAAAGGAGACAGGGCTGACTCGGCATCCCCGCACGAACGCTGCACTGGCTCGCTCCCAGACGCGGGCCAGGTCAACACCCCAATGACGGGCGAGAACGCCCCGGTCACACCTTGCGGCGCCAGTCTTGAGGCGTGGCATGGAAGCTCCATAGCGATGCCGGGCGGGATGCCCGTGAACCGTCCTTCGTAACGTGATGGGCAGGAACCGTCAGCGTCGGGGACGGCACGCATCCGTACAACCTGCCGCAGCAAGCTCCAGCGTATTCGCCAGTTCCCCGCCCATCGCGGCGGGGGCGCCGGCTTGGCCGATCCGGCGTTGCCGGTTCGGCGGTATTCGACGGGCGTCAAGCACCGCGCGGCAGGGATGAGCCTTGCGCCGATCCTCAGGAGGCAAGCGCAGGCGCGAAGGCGTGAGGGATTGAAGCCGAATGGCCGTAATTCGGCACGAAGCACGGGACGCAGCTCGAAAGCCCGGCGGCGCTTCGCGCCGACACGCCCATGCCATTCAATATGCCCTCAGGAAAAACTAAAGATGCGGCATGAGCCAGAACCACAATGCCACCCCCATCACCAGCCACAGCGCCACGATCATCACTGCCCCGAACCGGCTCCGCGGCTTGGCGCCTTCCGCCAGCATCCATTCATCGGCCTGAATACGGCATTGCGCCAGCACATCGGATGGCAGCAGCTTCACAGTCAACCAGATCAGCACGGGCAACAAGATCACATCGTCCACATAACCCAGCACCGGAATGAAGTCTGGAATCAGGTCAATGGGACTGAGCGCATAGGCCACCACGAACAGCCCCAGCGCCTTGGCATACCAAGGCGTGCCGGGATGCTTGCCGGCAAACCACAGCGTCACGCCATCACGCTTGATCCGCCTGGCCCAAGCCTTCAAGGTGACGCCGATGCTCATGCGGCCCCGCGCTGCACTTCGATCGTGACATGCGACAGTTCGTGAATATGCGCGAGCAGTGCCTTGTAGTGCGCGGGCTCCTGGGGCTCCCGAGCCACCAGTGAGACGATGGCCGCGAAATGCCCTGGCCCCACCTGCCAGACATGCAGATCTGTAACCTCGCTTCCCGTCGGCTCCACGGCCTCCCGAATCTCCTGCCGCACTTCCTCGCCCTCGACTGCCGCATCGAGCAACACGCTGCCGGAGTCCCGGATCAGCCCCCATGACCAGCGGGCAATCACCAGCGCGCCCACCACACCCATGACCGGATCAGCCCACAGCCAGCCGTAGCTGCGGCCGAGCAGCAGCGCGACGATGGCGAATACGGATGTCAGCGCATCGGCCAACACATGGATGTACGCGGCGCGCAGATTGTTGTCGCGGCTCTTGCCTGGCACATGATGGTCGTGATCGTGGTGGTGATGTCCATGATTGTGACCGTGATGCGCATGGTCGTCCTTCAGCAGCCAAGCGCAGACCAGGTTGACGCCCAGGCCCACGACAGCCACGGCGATCGCCTGGTTAAAGTCGATATGGATGGGTTGGGTGAGCCGTACCAGACTTTCCCAAGCGATCAGCAGGGCAATCAAGGCCAGGACGATCGCGCTGGCGAAGCCGGCCAGATCGCCGAGCTTGCCCGTGCCGAAGGTAAAGCGCGGATTGCCCACATGCTGGCGCGCAAAGCGGTAGGCCAGCGCGGTAATCAGCATCGCGCCCGCATGGGTGGACATATGCCATCCATCGGCCACCAGCGCCATGGAGCCGTAGATCGAACCGGCCACGATTTCCACCAGCATCATGCTGGCCGTGAGAGCGATCACCAGCCACACCTTGCGCTCATTGCGCTGGTGGTCGCTGCCGAGAAAGAAATGGTCGTGGCCTGAGGCCGAGGGGGTATAGGTCATTGTCATCGGGGAGTCCCTGTCATCTGGAAAAGGTCGCCGGCGGGCGGCGGGTTTATTTCATGTAGGCTCGGATGACCTCGACCATTTCCTCGCCGCCCTGGCGGCGCTCCTTGTCCGTTTCAACTTCCAGGACGTGCTCGCGCAAATGGTCTTCCATCACCTCGGCGGTCAGGCCATTGACCGCGCCGCGCACTGACGCGATCTGGCGTAGCACTTCCACGCACGCCGCGTCTGATTCCAAAGCGCGCTCGATGCCTTCCAACTGCCCTTTGATGCGGCGAACACGGGCGACCAGCTTGTCTTTCTGGCGAGAGGTATGGGACATGACAGCCGACAATTAATATAGTCTAGGGGGCTATATTATAACAACAGCAAAGACGGCATGAGGCGCAGCCGGAAAACCCGACAGCGCGTTGCCGGGCGTGACGCCCGGCAATTTCAACGCCGCCGCCTGAGTGCCAGCGAAGGCGGCGGCGTTCTGATGGAGCTGTTGGGCCTTCAACACCGGGCGCGGCCACCGCCGCGCCCGGATTGGGCTTTTACCGCGCCCAGGACGGAACGGCCTGGGCGCGGTGCTGATCGCGGTTATTCCTTCGTTTTGATGAGCCACCACACGGCGCGCGGCAAGGCGCGTCCCGTGATGGGGTGAATGTCGGCGAGGTCGGCGCGCGTCGTCCAGCCCGAGGGCGGGAGGTAGCCGCACACGTCGCCATCGCCGCGCCAGCGGCGGGCGCGCACCGTGCCGGGCGCGTAGATCGCCGCCATGCGCGGGCGGCTGGTCGTGGTGCGGGTCATGGGGCGGTTCTCCTTCCAGCGAAGCGCCCCGGTCAAGGCCGGGGCGATTGCCATTGGCGCGGGTCAAGCAGCCAGCGCCTCGGCGGGTTCATCCGCCATTACCTCGGCATCCTCCGGGGCGTCCTGTTCCGGGCCTTCCTCCTGCGCAGCTCCCTGCGAGCCTATGGCCTTGAAGATGGCGGGCATCCAGCCCGTACCATCGGCCAGTCGTTCGGCTTCGCTGGCAATGTCGGCTTTCTTCAGCTTTGCCAACCGGGTGACGTGCTCGGGCGCGTACTCGCCCACGGCTCGCAGAATCACGGCCTTTGGAACATGCCGGAAATACCCCTCGGCAGTCGGCTGCCACCACGCGGCCATGTCCAGCCCCACGGCCTGCGCTAGTTCCGCGCCCGGCTGCTGCACCGTGGCACGCGGCGTCACCACGTCCACCGTCGAAGCCACGCACACGGCCAGCAGCTTGACCAGTTCGCCTTGCTCCATCGCCAGCAGCGCAGCGAACAGTTCGGCGCTGTCCTCGGGCAGCTTCTCGCCCCATGCCTGCTGCGCCTCGTGCAGAGCCACAGCAGCAGGCGATTCCGGCCAGTCCGGGGCCATGCCTTCCAGCCTGTCCTGCACCGTGAGGCGAACCCCCAGCGGCAGATCGTGGCCGTAGTGACTGCCCTGCAAGATGGTTTGCACCATGCCATGCACCAGCGCCGCCAGCGCCACCTGCGGATGCCGGGCGACTTCGGTTTGCAGCGCGGCGGTGCGGTGGGCGCTCAAGCGTTGGGCCAGCCGGTCGGACATGGCTGCGGCCTTGGGTGCTTCGTCGGCATCTTCGCCGTCGTCGTCGCCTTCGATTTCCGCGCCGCTAAAACCTTGGCGCAGCTTCTCCAGCGTGCGCAGCGCCTTGGCCTCGGCTTCGCGCAGCAACCCGCGATGAATGACGGCTTCGCCGTTGCGGTCGATGGTGACGATGGCACCGGCTGCGGCCTTCACGCTCGCGGCATAGTCCAGCAAGCCATCCTCCAATGCCTGCAACTGCTCGCCCAGGCGCTCGCCTTCTTCCTGCAAGGCTTCGGCCTTGTCCTCGTCGTCGGCGTCCATCGCGGCATCAATGGCTTCGGCCACTTCCTGCATCTTGGCCTGCAACTTCTCGATGCGCTGTGCGTCGCGCTTGCCCGGTGCGCGGCGCTCCCTCGGCGCACGCTGAAAGGCGTGCAGGTCGGCATGGGTCACGCCCGGCGTGGCATCCACCCATGCCCAGCCCTCGGTGCGGATTGTGTCGGCAATGCTCGCCAGCTTCTGGCGCACCAGCGTTTCCAGCAGAGCGGCATCGTTGAGGTACACGCCCGCATCGCCTTCCGCGAACAGGTCGCGGCGGATGCCTCCGCCTGCCTGCTCGTAGGTGTCCAACCCGACAAAGCGCACCAGCGGATGCGATGCCCCAATCTCGCGCTCGGTCAGCCGCTCGCGCAAGTTGGACGGGTTGCGCTGCCACTGTGGCGCATCATAGAACGCGGCCTCCTGCGCGGCGTGGTCGTCGGTGATGGACAGCGCCATCAACTGATCCAGCGTCACGGCATCGGCGCGATAGTCGGCCATCAGGCGGGGCGAGACATTCGCCAGCTTCAAGCGGCGCTGCACCACCAGCGGCGTGACGGAGAAATCCGCCGCAATGTCCTCGATGGGCCGGCCCTCGGCCACCAATGCCGCAAACGCTTCAAACTGATCTGCGGGGTGCATGGCTTCGCGCTGCACGTTTTCGGTGAGGCTGGCCGTGCGGGCCGTGCCATCGGCCACCTGCAGGCAAGGCACCTCCCAATCCTTGGCGATGCGGTGTTTCTTCGCCAGCAGCTTGAGGGCTGCAAGGCGTCGGCCACCGGCCACCACCTCGTAATGCTCGCCATCAGCGGCGGGAATCACGATCAGGTTTTGCAGCAGGCCAACGCCCTGGATGCTCGCGGCCAGTTCGGGGATGGACATGCGCGGGGTCTTGCGCACATTGCGGCCCGTGGGGCGCAGCACCAGCCGCGACAGCGGAACCAGAATCATGTGCTTGCTCGGGTCGGCGGCTTGCAGCACGTTCGCTGCGCTGCTGGCTGCGGTGTGGACGGCGCGGGCTTCGGTAGTGGTAACGGCGTTCATGGTGAATCTCCAATAAGTGAAACAAGGAAATGGAGGGGAACCGCCCCTCCGGCGGGGGAACGGTTCAAGCCTTGAGCTGGCGCATACCATCGGCCAGCAGCCACAGGGCACGGTTCAGCCGAATGTCGGAATCAATGCCCTGCACGGGGCGGGTCTGCTGCCTGCGTCCGTTGGTGCTGCGCCCGGACAGGCCGCCTTTGGTGAGGTTTTCTTGAGTGCGGTTGAACACGCTCCACAAGTCCGGGCGGCGGTCGTCGAAGCGGCGCGGCATCAGAATTTGCGATTCGGTGACAGGCGCTGGCTTGTCCGGGTCGTCGTACTTCAACGCCAGCGCAGCACGGGCGAACACCTCCGATTCGCCATCGTCCAAGGTGATGCCGCGCATCAGGTCGCGCGATTCCTTCACCCGCTCGAAGCCGCTCAACACCTCATAAGCGCCTTCGATGACGTGCCCGGCCACGTTGCCTTTGTGGGGTACGCGCACATCGGCCACGGTGTCACCGCACACCAGCCCATTGCTGCACACGAAGCGGAACATTCCGGCCAGCATCTGGTAGCTGCTCGTGCCGTCATGGGAGTTCAGCAGCACGATTTCGTTAGCTTCCGCGCCGTTGATCTGGCTGGCATGGCGCAGGCGCAGCATGTGTTTCGTGTGCTCGCGCTTGCCTTCATCGCGCACGCGGGTCTGCGTCACCATGAAGGGTTGAAACCCCTCTTTGCGCAGTTCGGTCAGCACGGCGGCGGTGGGGATATAGGCGTACCGCTCGGAACGGCTCTCATGCGGTGCATCCGCGAAGATGGACGGGGCCACCCTGCGAATCTGGTCATCGGACAGCGGGTAGCCGCTGCGCAGCGCCGGGGAGTGGGAAGCGAAACGGGTTGCAAGCATGTCGTTCTCCTGAACAAAAAGGCTGTTGAAGAAAACCGCACACCGGATTCCTAGATTCGGAGCCCAGCCTTTCGGCTGTTCGGTGCGGTCGGCACGAGGAACCCG
>Ga0209238_1000043_pt1 | contig 38839 bp, 31 predicted proteins | sample GraSoi013_1_20cm_FD_185823 | JGI IMG/M metagenome (GOLD analysis project Ga0209238, IMG submission 185823) | Grasslands soil microbial communities from the Angelo Coastal Reserve, California, USA - Sample 10_02_2013_1_20cm (SPAdes) (version 2) | ecosystem: Environmental > Terrestrial > Soil >...
TCGCGCGAAGGCGATGCGCGTCCCCGCGACCAGCGTATGGCCGGAACCGCGAATGCAGAAATTCACCTCGGTAGCGTTGTGCCGGAACGCGGCCGTCTTCTCGCCCGGCTTGAGCACCGAGAGCTTGACCTGGATGCCCGGCGCGAAGCCCGGCGCGTTGGCCTCCGCCAGCGGATGCACGATCAGCGACTCGCGCCGGCCGTTCGCGGGCAGGGGCAGGCTCGCCAGGCGCTCGACTTCGGCATCGATCTCGCGCTGGGTGACGACGATGGGCGTCCAATACAGGTTCTCGTCCCCCGCGCGATGACCGGAGCGGTCTGAGAAGCGACCCTGCATGTCCTGGAAATCCTTCTTGAACTCGTTCATGAGAACCTCCTCGGCCGAGGAACAGATCGTACTCCCTAGACGTGACTCTTGGCTTTCGCACCCGCCAGCCGCGGCTTCATCTTCTTCGGCTGGGGGATCGCACGGCCCGCGCCGCGCTCGCGCGCCCGCCTCAACAACTCCGCCCCGAGCGCGAGATCGGAGATGCCCATGCCCATCGCTTTGAATAGCGACACGTCGTCCGCGCCCGAGCGCCTGCGACCCGAGGCGATGAGTCCGGAGAGCGGCATCACTCTGTCCCATCCGGACGACCCATACTGCATCATGAATTCACGCGAGAGCTGCTGCACGCCCGGAAGATTGTCCACGGCCACCAGCGAGGCCCGTGCAAAGACATCCTGCGCGAATTCCTCGCGGTCCAGCGCGATCGCGCCCACGGCGTTCAGGTGCGCGCCTTTTTCGAGCATCGTTGCGGTGAGGAAAGGCTGCGCCGCTCGCGTCACCAGCGTCACGATCTGCGCTCCCTTGCATGCGTCGCTCACCGAAGCAGATACTTCGGCGTCGATGCCGAACTCCTCGCGCACTTTTGCCGCGAACGCCTGGCGCGAGTCTTCGCGCAGGCTGTAAATCCGCAGCCGTTCGATCGGCCGCACCGCCAGCATCGTGCCGGCCTGAGCGAGCGCTTGTTTACCCGTCCCGACGATCGCCATCACCTTGGCATCCGGTCTCGCCATCCAGTCGGCGGCGACGCCCGAGATTCCGCCGGTGCGCAGGTTGCCGAGGGCGAAAGCTTCGATCACCGCGACGAGGGAGCCGTTCTCGGCGCTCCACAAGAGCAGCAGCGGGCAGGTGCCGCCCTGGGTGTGAGTCCAGGTCTTGGTGCCCACCAGATTCCCGAGCTTTGCGCCGATCGCGTGCAGATTGTTCTTTCCATACTGCAGCAAGGTCTTCGTCATGTTCTGCGCTTCGCCGCGCGCTTCCTCGCGCAGCGCGGCCTCGAGAGCGACGATCGCCTCCTTCAAGTCCATCAGCTGGACGACTTCGGCTTCGGTGATCCAGATCGCGTCGGCGCCCATTCTCAGACCTTGAACGAAGCCAAGACCTGCCTCGGAAACAACTCCTCGAGCGCAAGGCGCCGATGGCACACGCCCTGTTCGAATGCGAAATCGACGAACGCCTGAAGGGTCGTGCGGTTCTTCTCCAGGCCGTAGGGCCAGATATCTTCCCCGAACAAGGATTTCATGCGCTCGGCGTAGGGCGCGAGCCAGGCGAACGGCGCGTGCGATGCCGTGATGTCGGAAAGCCGCTCGACCGAACGGCGCTTCGCTTCCTCGAATGCCTTGTAGAGATTCATCGCGAGCCAGGGATGGCGCTCGAGCACTTCGGTCTTGATCACGATCGCGTGCATGATGGGAAAGACCCCGGTCTCCCTGAAATAGGCCGCTTCGATCGCTTCATAGTCCGGAAACAGCCGCCGGATTCCGCGACCGAAGTCACGCGGCGGTCGTGCAGAAAGAACCGCATCGAGATCTCCGGCGAGCAGCATCTCGTTGAGCGAACGCTGGGGTTCAGGGCGCAGTCGCACCCCCTCGGGCAATTTCGGTTTCACTTTCTCCACCCGACCTGCTTCGTTCACTCCCGCCTGGACCCACTCCACCGACGCGAGAGGCACCCTGGCTTGGTGAACGAGGTAGCCGCGGGAGTAGATCACCGCCGTCTGTGCCCACTCCGGAATCCCGATCCGTTTGCCCTTCAGCTGCTCCGGACGGTCGATCTTGCCGTTCTCGCGCACGTAGATCATCGATTGCCGAAACACGCGCGACGGAAACACGGGGATCGCTGCGATGCTGTTGTCCTCCTGCGAGCGCAAGGACACGTACTTGCCCATGGACATCTCCGACACTTCCCATTCCCGGAAAAAGCTGAAGCGAAAGAACGCTTCCTCCGGCGGCAGGGTGAGCACGTTGAGGTTAACGCCCTGCACCGGCACTTGCCCCGTGGCGAGGTCGCGCGTGTGCTCGTAGTCGCCGATGGCAAGCGTCAGAGACAACTTTTCCACGCCTGGCTATCCCTTGAGCAGCACGGCGCCGTTCTCGATCTTCACGGCGTAGGTGCGAATGTCCTCGGTGCAGGGAGGGCCGACCGCCTTGCCGGTCGCGATATGAAATTTCCCCTGGTGCAGCGGGCATTCGATCTCCTCGCCCTCGATGAACCCGTCGGCGAGGCTCGCCTGCCCGTGAGTGCAGGTGTCGTGCGTGGCGAAAATTTTTCCGGCGACGTTGTACAGGCACACCGGCTCCGCGCCGAGATTGACGAGCAGCGTCCCATCTTCCGGAACATCCGAGGCGCTCGCGACTTTGATCCAGTTATCGCTCATATCAGAGGGGATAGATCAGGCTGTTCGGGACGAGGAGGCTGTCGAAGATGCAGAGCTTTTCCTTGAATTTTAACCCGCCCTCCTCGACGACAAGCTTGTCGCGATATTGACCGGTGTTGAAGACCCGCGTGAGCTCGTCTTGCAGCGTCTCGAGCGCGACATAGTTCGCGCGCACCTCGAGCATCCCTTCCTTCCAGCCCAGGACGCGAACGCCGCTCACCATGCGGCGCACGTAACGCGGCGCGTACACCGCGGTCTTGCGGATGGCGGTGACGCGGTCGGCGAGATACCCCTTGCTCTCGCACAGCCAGGTCGCGAGCGGCAGGCCGCGCTCGAAGTTCTCGCGCGGAACGATCTTATAGAGACAGTGTTCGACAAAAAACTCCGGCCATTCCTCGAAGCGCTCCTCGTCGAGGCAGGCGGTGTAGGCCGCGTAGAGTTCCTCCAGCTCGGGGCGCAGGTCCCGGGGACTCAGGGTGAGGTAGCGCTCTGCCATGCTCATCATAGAAAACAGAACGAACGTTCGCTTTATGAGTTTTTGCTGATGATTAATAACATTTTAAATCTCCATGACCCGCCGGTAATAAGCATAAAACGCGCGGATCACAGATTCCGTAACCATGTGCTGCTCATCCTTCCAGTCGCGTCCGCCCATCTCCATGACCCCAGCCTGTTCTGGGTAAGGAGCGACGCCGTTCTGGGAGAATTTCATCACCTCGCTGTCGTCGATCGAGACGAAGCCCGCCGGTCCCATGAGGTTCGCCTGCCGCAACCGGCGCCGGGTCATGTCTTCGTCGTCGTCCGTGTAGCCGAAATAGGTCCACGCGAGCTCGAACGCCGCCGGGCCCCGCGTGACGAGCTGGCGCATCGCCAAGGTGTTCGACTGCTGCTGGATGATGAGGTTGGGCCACAGGGTCGTCATCACCACGGTGTATTCGGGAAATTCACGCACCGGTTCGAGCAGCGCCGAATCCTGCAGTTTGAAGTTGTCGATCAGGGATTTCATGTCGGCGTTGTCCTCGGTCTTCTTCTGATCCCCCCGCCCAGAGATCAGCGCGCCGTGGCGGCCGGTTGCATCCGTCTGCACTTTCGAGGGCTGATCGGCCCGAAACAAACCGAAGCTCACCAGGAACACGTGCAGCAGGCTCGCGTGGTAGGGGTCCTTGATGTTCTCGAACATCAACTTCCAGTTGGCGGGTATCAGTTGGCGCGAGTACCCGAGCACGCGAAGCTCCCGGCCGTCGAATACGCGGTCGAAAAGCGCCAGCATCGAAGGGCCGAAATACTCTTCGAGCGGTTCCAGATCCGACGCAAAAGAGGCGAAGATCACGCCGTGGCGGCGGGCAACCCTGAGCCTGCGCAGCCCGTGATTCTTCGGGTCGAAGTCCGCGGGCATGCCGCCCTGCTTCTTCACGCCGCGCCTGAACGGCACGCCGATCAGATTGCCCTTGAGGTCATAGGTCCACTGGTGGTAGGGACACATGAACTCGGCGGCGTTGCCGAGATGCTTCTGGCAGAACTGCACGCCGCGGTGGGCGCAGCGATTCTCGACGACGTTGATAGAGCCTTCCTCGTCGCGCACCACCACGACCGGCTTTTCGCCTATGAAAGTACGCTTGAAATCGCCCGGGCGCGGTAGCTCCGCCTCGAGCGCCACGTAGTTCCAGCTCAGACCGCAGAAAATGCGCTCTTGCTCCCGGGCATAGATCTCCGGGTCGGAATAGATCCAATAAGGGATTCGGGAAACGCCTTCTCGGGGCCACACGTGGCGCGCGCCCATGGATTTCTTCTGTTCCGCGTCGGAGCCCGTCAGGAGGCGGACCGCTTGCGGCGGAACCTCGAGAGGAGGTCGTCCAGGTGATCGTGACTCGAATAGCTGACGACCAGTTTCCCCGCGCCCTTTTTTCCCGGCTTGATCTCGATTTTGGTTCCGATCTCCTCGGACAATTCCTCCTCCAGACGCGCGATGTCGCGGTCGGACCCGTGGCTGCGCCTGGTCTTGGCCGCAGGATGAAGGATGGCGTTGACGAGCCGCTCTGTCTGGCGCACGGAGAGCGCCTGGTCGGCGACCCGCTTCGCAGCGCTCTCCTGCTGCCGTCCGTCGAGCGCGAGAAGCGCGCGCGCGTGTCCCATCTCGAGCTTTCCGTCAAAGACCAAGGCCTGGACCGTTTTTGCCAAATTCAGCAACCTCAGCAAGTTGGTGGTTGCGGCGCGGGAGCGCCCAATGGCCTGCGCCGCTTCCTGGTGCGTGAGTTTGAACTCGCCGATCAGTCGCTGCACGCCGCCCGCTTCCTCGAGCGGATTGAGATCTTCCCTCTGGATGTTCTCGACCAGCGACATGGCGAGCGCCGACGAGTCCGGCACGTCGCGAACGAGCGCCGGGACTTCCGCGAGACCGGCGATTTTCGCAGCGCGCCAGCGCCGCTCGCCCGCGACGATCTCGTAGCGGTTGTTCCCGATCGGCCGCACGAGAATGGGCTGCATCAAGCCTTGCGTCCTGATCGAAGCCGCGAGCTCCTCCAGCGAGCTGTCGTCCATCTTCGTGCGCGGTTGGTAGCGGCCGCGCTGCAGCTGATCGATGCGCAGCGTGGCTTGCCGCTCGGAGACCGGCCCCGCGTCCCCATCCCGGTCGAGTAAGGCGTCCAGACCCCTGCCCAGTCCCTTGAGTTTCACTGGCGTTTCCCGCTCATACCGCCGCAGCGATGCCGTTCCGCGAAAGGATCTCGCCCGCCAGAGCGACGTACGCTTGCGAGCCTTTGCATTCGCGATCGAGGTTCACGGCGGGAGCGCCGAAGCTCGGCGCCTCGGCGAGGCGTACGTTGCGTGGAATCACGGTTTCGTACACCTTCTTGCCGAAGTGCTCCTTCAACTGGGCCGACACCTGCTGCGCGAGCGCATTGCGCGGATCGTACATGGTTCGAAGCAGCCCTTCGATATCGAGCTTCGGATTCAGGTGCTGGCGGATCTTCTTGATCGTGTTGACGAGATCGGAGAGCCCCTCGAGTGCGTAGTATTCGCATTGCATCGGGATCATCACCGCATTGGCTGCCACCAACCCGTTCAAAGTGAGTATGTTCAGGGCAGGAGGACAGTCGAGCAAGATGAACTCGTACTGCCCGGCGACCGACTCGAGGGCGCCTTTCAGGCGGGTCTCGCGGTGCTCAAGCTCAACCAGTTCTACCTCGGCGCCGGCAAGGTCGCGGTTGGCCGGAATCAGATCGTACCCACCTGATTCCGACTTCTGCCGCGCCGAATCGGCCGTGGCCAGTCCAAGCAACACTTGGTAGATCGAAGTCCTGAGCGTGCGCTTGTCGATGCCGCTGCCCATAGTCGCGTTGCCCTGGGGATCCAGATCCACCAGCAGGACGCGCATCCCCGACTGAGCGAGACTTGCCGCGACATTGACACTGGTCGTGGTCTTTCCAACCCCGCCCTTCTGATTGGTGACGGCGAGGATGCGGGTCATGCGCGCTCGATCAAGACGAGATGCCGCTCCGCTTCGAGCCCTGGAACGGCAACGGAGTGCACCTGCTGCACGCGGAAGCCGGGCGGCAAGTGCTCGATCTCCTCGAAGGGATAGATACCCTTCATCGCCGCGAACACGCCACGCGGCGCGAGCAAATGCGTTGTTAGGGCGATGAACTCCGCAATCTCGGCAAACGCGCGCGAAATGATGAGATCGAATTTTTCACCGGCGTCCCATGCCTCCAGGCGCTCGCACACCACGGTTGCGTTCTTCAACTGAAGATCCGTTACCGCCTGCCGGAGGAAGGCCGCTTTCTTTTGATTGCTGTCGAGCAAAGCCACCTGAATGTCGGGCCTGGCTACCGCAACGGGAATGCCAGGGAGTCCCGCGCCGCTGCCTGCGTCCAGCATCCGAGTTCCAGTCAGATAGGGGACTACGGAGAGGCAGTCAAGCAAGTGGCCGCTCACCATTTTTCCCTTGTCTCGTATCGCGGTGAGGTTATAGACCTGGTTCCATTTCTCCAGGAGCGCGAGATACTGAAGGAGCTTGCTCCTCTCGCTGCGACCCAATGCAAGACCCAGTTCCACCACTCCCTTTTCGAGGCGCCGGCCTAACTCGGCGTGCGCTGGCCCCGCCGCCAGCGTCGTCATGCGGCCGATCTTTCCGGGGCGCTCACGCCGCGCTTCAGGTGGACAAGCAGTAACGAGATCGCGGCTGGAGTGATGCCCGAGATGCGCGAGGCTTGTCCTATCGTCTCCGGTCGATGTTGCTGCAGTTTCTGCTGCACTTCGATCGACAGGCCCCGCACGCTTCGGTAATCGAGATCGCGCGGCAGCAGCATCGTCTCGTAACGCCCTTGGCGCGCGATTTCTTCATGCTGACGCTCGACATATCCCTCGTATTTGGCTTGAATCTCCACCTGTGAGGCGACTGCCGCATCGCCGACGGATGCACCTCGTTCGGAAAGCTGTGCCAGCGAGGCGTAAACCACCCCAGGGCGTTTCAAGAGATCCATGAGCGTATATTCGCGCTCGATCGGCTTGCCCAGCACGCGCTCGGCAACCTCGGCCGGTAGGGACTTGGGACTGACCCAGGTGGACTTGAGCCGCTCCTGCTCGCGGCCGATTGCGTCGCGCTTGCGGTTGAACGCGTCCCAGCGGATGTCGTCCACTACGCCGAGCCTGCGGCCGGTTTCGGTGAGCCGCAGGTCCGCATTGTCCTCGCGCAACATGAGCCGGTATTCCGCACGGCTGGTGAACATGCGGTACGGCTCCGAAACACCACGGGTAATCAGATCGTCGACCAAGACGCCGATATAGCCTTCGTCGCGCCGCGGGCACCAGGCATGCTCGTCCCGAGCGAAGAGCGCCGCATTGATACCGGCGAGGATTCCTTGCGCCGCCGCTTCCTCGTAGCCGGTCGTGCCATTGATCTGCCCCGCAAAGAACAGGCCCGAGATCGACTTCGTTTCCAGCGACGATTTCAGGTTGCGCGGGTCGTAGTAGTCGTACTCGATGGCGTAACCCGGGCGCAGGATATGCGCCTGCTCCAGCCCTCGTATGCTGCGCACGAGCTCGATCTGCACATCCAAGGGCAAGCTCGTCGAGATTCCGTTCGGATAAAACTCGTTGGTGGTCAGCCCCTCGGGCTCGAGAAAAATCTGGTGGCTCTGTTTGGCGGCAAACCGATGGATCTTGTCCTCGATCGAAGGGCAATAGCGGGGGCCGATCCCCTCAATCACGCCGGTGTACATCGGCGAGCGGTCCAAGCCGCCGCGGATGATTTCGTGCGTAAGCGGGTTGGTGTGGGTGACCCAACAAGGCAGCTGGCGCGGGTGCATCGCCGGCGTTCCGACAAATGAAAACACGGGCACCGGTTCATCGCCCGCCTGCGCGTTCAGGACCGAAAAGTCGATGGTGCGGCCGTCGAGCCGGGGCGGCGTTCCGGTCTTGAGGCGACCCACCGGAAGATTGAGCTCGCGCAGCCGCGCAGCGAGACTAACTGAAGGCGGATCCCCCGCGCGACCGGCCCGATAATTCGACAATCCGATATGGATGAGCCCCGATAGAAAAGTGCCGGTGGTCAGCACCACGACGCGGCTGAAAAAGCGAGCACCGAGCTCAGTCACTACCCCGGTAACACGATCCCCTTCCAACAAGAGGTCATCCACCGCCTGCTGGAACAAGTTCAAATTGGGCTGGTTCTCCAGCCGCGACCGAATCGCGCGCTTGTAGAGGAGGCGATCGGCTTGCGCGCGCGTCGCGCGGACTGCAGGGCCCTTGGAGGAATTCAGGATGCGAAACTGGATCCCCGCCTCGTCTGTGGCGAGCGCCATGGCTCCGCCCAAGGCGTCCACTTCCTTGACGAGATGCCCCTTCCCGATCCCCCCAATGGACGGATTGCAAGACATCTGTCCCAGCGTCTCGATGTTGTGGGTAAGCAAAAGGGTCCGACAACCGGAGCGCGCGGCCGCGAGCGCGGTCTCGGTCCCGGCGTGGCCGCCGCCGACTACGATGACATCGAACTGGGTGGGGAAATGCATTGGCTTGAGCAAGAAAATAGGCCGAAACCATTCGAATTTTAATGGGTTTCCATGACGAGAGACAGCGTTTCACGTGGAACTTCCCGCGCCCAGAAGAGGGCCCGCGATCGCGGGACAAGCGGTGGCGCGTGGGGTGGACGTTTCACGTGAAACGTCCGCGTTATGCACAGGCTTTACACCGGGACTACACAGCTTGCTAGCCTACAGAGATACAACTTGCTAACAGGACCCAACCCGATAATCACAACGATGCAGCTTAGCCGTGATTTAGGGAATTGAAACAATAGCTTATTGTATAAAACTTTGAAGCCTTAGCCCAAGGAACGTCCGAGCGTTTCACGCCGTGCAGCAAGCTCACGCGGCAAGCGGTTCCCCAGCAGCTGCAGCAATTCATCTTGGAGTTTCAGTTCCCGCTTCCACTCCCCACCGTCGATCGAGCTCACGCGCTTGAACTTCTCGCTGCCAAAGCTTTCCAGGCCCTTCCAATCCAAATCCTGGAAATCCGGAACCTTGCCGATGGGTGTTTCGACCGCGTTGCCTCTACCCTGACAGCGTTCCACGATCCACTTGAGCACTCGCATGTTTTCGCCGTATCCCGGCCAGATGAATTTTCCATTGGCATCGGTGCGAAACCAATTGATGCAGAATATGCGCGGGCGCTGAGCCACCGAGCGCCCCAGCTTGAGCCAGTGGTTGAAGTAGTCACCCATGTTGTAACCGACGAACGGGATCATGGCCATGGGATCCCGCCTCACCACTCCCACCTTTCCGGTCGCCGCAGCGGTGGTTTCCGAACCCATCGTGGCGGCCATATACACGCCTGAGTCCCAGTCGAGCGCCTCGGCGACAAGCGGCACGGTATCGGAGCGCCGCCCTCCGAACACGAAAGCCGATATCGGAACGCCCTGCGGATTCTCCCAATCGGAATCGATCGAAGGACACTGCGACGCGGGAACCGTGAATCGCGCGTTGGGATGCGCCGCTTTCCTGCCGCAACCGGGCGTCCACTCCTTTCCCTGCCAATCGATGAGCCTGCCGGGGGGCGTTTTGGTCATCCCTTCCCACCACACGTCCCCCTCGGGCGTCATGGCGACGTTCGTGAAAATCGTGTTGCTCCTGATCATCACCATGCAGTTGGGATTGGTGTTCTCCGACGTCCCAGGCGCAACGCCGAAAAAGCCCGATTCAGGATTGATCGCGTAGAAACGACCATCCTTGCCCGGCTTGATCCATGCTATGTCTTCCCCGACGGTCGAGACTTTCCAGCCCTTGAACGCCGGCGGTGGAATCAGCATGGCGAAATTCGTCTTGCCGCACGCCGAAGGAAAGGCCGCGCTGACGTAGAGTTTCTCACCCGAAGGCGGCGTCACACCGAGGATCAGCATATGCTCGGCGAGCCATCCCTGCTCCCGCCCCATGATGGAGGCGATGCGAAGCGAAAAACACTTCTTCCCGAGCAGTGCGTTGCCACCGTAGCCGGAGCCGAAGGACCATATTTCCTTGGTCTCCGGATAATGGACGATATATTTGTGCTCCTTGCTGCACGGCCAGCGCGCGTCCTTTTGGCCGGGAGCGAGCGGCGCACCCACTGAATGGACGCAGGGTACGAAATGCCCGCTTTTGCCGAGAATTTCCCACACCTTTTTCGACATGCGCGTCATGATGTGCATGCTGACCACCACGTAGGGCGAGTCGGTCAGTTCGATGCCGATGTGCGCGATGTGCGACCCGAGCGGCCCCATGGAGAACGGAACTACATACAGGGTCCGGCCGCGCATACAGCCATCGAAGAGCTTGCTCAATGTCGCGCGCATCTCCACGGGATCGACCCAGTTATTGGTCGGGCCCGCATCCTCCTTCTTCTGAGAGCAGATGAAGGTTCGGTCCTCGGTGCGCGCCACGTCGTTGGGATCGGAGAGGGCGAGGAAGGAATTCGGGCGAAGCTTGGGGCTGAGCCGTTTCAGCATTCCCGACTTGACCATCTCTTCGCAAAGCTGGTCGTACTCCTCCTTCGAGCCGTCGCACCATTGAATCCGGTCCGGTTTAGTGAGCGCCGCAAAGTGCGCGACCCACTCCTTGACGCCGTGGTGCTGAACGTAAGCCGGAGCGCCGATATCAATAGCGGCAGCGTAAGGTTGATTCATCCTGGGGCCTCGCGATAACGACTTGGCAGCACGTGACTGGAGGCTGCTCGTCGTGAAAGAACTGTTAGGCTGCGAACTCTATCACGATCCGCGGGCCGCAAGAAAAACGGTGATAGAACACTCACTTGCGCGATATTCGCCCCGCCTAGGCCCGCCAGCAGTGCCGGAGGCGTTTCGCGAGCCGGAACATAGGCGCAGTCGTGGTCACGAGAATGATCACCCGTGTCACGTGAGCCGCCGTGACTAGCGGCACCCCGAGTTGGAGCACCTTGGCAGTGACACACATCTCCGCCATACCGCCTGGCGCCGTGGCGAGGACCATCGTTGAGACAGGCACCGAGCCGAGAACGGCGAGACCCCAGGCACACAGTGCGGAGCCCAGCATCGCGAGTGCCACCGAGAGGCAAACCATGCCGATGAAGCGGGGTGAGGTTCGCAAAGACTCCCGCTCGAATGCCGAGGCGAGCGCGCACCCGATCAAGAGTTGCGCCATATTTGAGAGCCAGGTCGGAATCGCGGAGAGGCTCACCTCCCCCAAGGTGAGAGCGACGGTCACGCCGAGGGGCCCGAGCATCCAGGCGTTCGGCATGCCGAGCTTCGCCAGCGTGCCCCCAACCAGCGCGGCCATGCCAAGCAACGCGACCAGGCCGAAGACGTCGACAGCGAACTGCGCGGGCCTATAGGCATCGGCACCGTGCAAGCCGAACCCGGTGAACACAAATGGGACGATGAGCACGACGATGAACACCCGCAAGGCCTGCGCAAGGACCACGCGGTCGGAGCGCGCGCCATGGCGCTCGCCCAGGATCGTCATTTCCGCCGCGCCTCCGGGAACGCTCGCGAAAAGCGCAGTGGTCGCGTCGACTCCGGCGCTGCGGATGAGGAGCCAGCCGCTCGCATAAGCGAGCAGGATCGCGAGCACGGCCGCCGCAACCAATAGATACCAGTGCGCGGCGACCTCGCCGCCGATTGCCGGAGTGAAGTACAGGCCGAGCGCGCACGCGATGACCAGTTGGCCCGCCGCCCTGCCACCTCTTGGCGCGGCGACCTCGGCACCCAGGAATTTTCCCAGCGCCATCGCGAGCAGCGGCCCGATCATCCACGGAAGCGGAGCGCGCAGCGCGCTGAACAAGACGCCGCCCACGCCGCAAATCGCGAGCGCCTTCAAGACCGGATAGGGTTTCATGCAGACGACTTCATTTTCCGACGCAAAACCGCGCGAAGATTTGACCGAGCAGGTCATCCGCCGAAAACTCCCCGGTAATCGAGCGGAGCTCGCGCTGGGCCAGACGAAGTTCTTCCGCGAAAAGTTCGCTCTGTAGCATCGTCTGTCCGGCGCGGTCGAGAGCTTGCGCGACGCGCTCCAGGGAAACAAGGTGCCGCTCACGCGCCATGAACACATCTTGTTCCCCCGACTGCCAGCCAGCCAGTTTAAGCAACGCCTCGCGTAGGCCCTGGATGCCCTCGCCAGTCTTGGCAGAGACGTGGATACGCCAGCCCTCCTCGCCCTCTTCCGCCCGCGGCGCGTCGCCGGAAAGATCTATTTTGTTGAACACGCTAACCAGCATCAGTTTCCCCGGCAGCCGGTCGACGATGGAGCGATCGGCTGCTTTAACGCCGGCGCGTGCGTCGACGACCAGAAGAAGCGCGTCGGCCTGTCCGATCGCCTCCCAGGTGCGCGCGATGCCGATCGCTTCGACCGCGTCCACGGTGTCTCGCAGACCTGCGGTGTCGATAATATTCACGGGCACGCCCTCGATCTGAATGGTCTGGCGCACCGCATCGCGGGTGGTGCCGGGAATCTCAGTGACGATGGCGAGATCCTCTCCGGCGAGCCGGTTGAGAAGCGACGATTTTCCTACGTTAGGCTGGCCTGCCAACACAACCTGAAGTCCGCTGCGAAGTACGCTGCCCTGACGGCCGCGGGCGAGCGAACGGCTCACCTCCTCCTGCAGGTGCCTCAGACGCCCGCGGGCCTCCTCTCGGTCCACCTGATCGATTTCCTCCTCGGGAAAATCCAGGGTCGCTTCCACCAGCATGCGCAGCTCAACGAGGCGTTTTGCAAGGTTTCCGATCGCCTCGGAGAATTCGCCCCGCAGCGATCGCAGTGCGCAACGCGCTGCGGCCTCGGTCGCGGCGTCGATAAGATCGGCCACGCCCTCGGCTTGCGCGAGATCGAGCTTGTCATTCAGGAAAGCGCGACGGGTGAATTCCCCAGGCTCGGCGAGGCGCGCGCCAAGGTCCAGGCATCGCTTGAGGATCATGCCCAGCACCACGGACCCACCGTGACCCTGCAGCTCGAGCACGTCTTCACCCGTGTAGGATGCCGGCGCTGGAAAGAAAAGCGCGATGCCGTCGTCGATCGGTTCGCCGGCGGCGCCGCGGAAGACCGCGCGCACGGCTCGTCGCGGCGCCGGTACGCCACCGAGCAAGTGCGATGCAAGCTGCTCCAGCCTCTTCCCGGAGACGCGCACAACGCCGATACCGGCTCTTCCCGGCGCAGTCCCGACGGCCGCGATCACATCGGTATCCGATGGTCCTGCCATGCTTGCTTCCAAGCGTTATCGTCTGCCCGCCATCGAGCAGTACCTCAGCGTTTGGCGCTGGCAGCGGTCTTTTCGCCCCCGATCATGCGGGTGATTTGCCACTGCTGCAGGATCGACAGGATATTATTGACGAACCAGTATAGAACCAGGCCCGACGCGAAGAAGTAAAACATCACCCCGAAGACGAACGGCATGATCATCATGACCTTGGCCTGAACCGGATCGGGCGGTGTGGGATTCATCTTGGTCTGAACGATCATAGAAACCATCATCAGCGTCGGAAGCACATACCAAGGATCGGGTGCGGAGAGATCCTTGATCCAGAGATAGAACGGTGCGTTGCGCAGTTCCACGCTTTCGAAGAGCACCCAGTAGAGCGCAATGAAAACCGGAATCTGCACGAGAATTGGCAGGCAACCGCCAAGCGGGTTGATTTTCTCGGTCCTGTACAGATCCATCATCGCCTGGTTCAGCTTCGCTTTGTCGTCTGCATACTGTTCGCGGAGCTTCATCAGCCGCGGCGTTACCAGCTTCATTTTGGCCATCGAGCGGTAGCTCGCCGCCGACAGCGGGAAGAAAATCAGTTTGATAACCACGGTGAGCAGGATGATCGCCAGGCCCCAGTTCCCGAGCCAGCTGTGGAAAAGCTTCAGCACCCAGAAAAGCGGCTTTGCAATCACCGAAAACAATCCGTAGTCGACTACCAGTTCCAGTCCCGGTTCAAGCGCCTTGAGGTCATCTTGGTCCTGCGGACCGGCGTAAAGCGGTACTGTGACCCGCGCGGTGGCGCCCGGCGCGATCGGTCCGATCGGGATCTTCACGCCTACGGAGTAAAGGTCCTCCGCGAGCCTGCTCGTATAGAAATCGCGCTGCACCTTGTCGGTCGGCAAAAGAGCCGCGACAAAGTAGTGTTGGATAATCGCGATCCAGCCGTCGCCCGACTTTTTCGATGGAAGCTTCCCCTTGTCGATGTCGCTGAAGGGCACCTTTTGAAACTTGTCCTGCTCGGTGTACAGCGCGGCACCCGTATACGTCTGTGCCATGCGGGGATCGCCCGGTGGGGCTTTGCCGTCACGTGCAAGCTGGAAATAAGCGAAGGTCGCGACGGGCGACGCCGTGCCGTTTCTGATCTCCTCGGTGATATCGATCTGATAACTGGCGCGATGGAAGGTGAGAATTTTCGTCACCTTCACTCCGTCTGGCGTGTTTGCCTCGAGCCGAACCTCTAGCTTGTCCTTCCCCGGAGCGAGAATTGACTCCAATTCCGCAGTCGTGAAGAGCGTCCTGTGGAACGGCAGGCCGCCCGTCAAGCCACTTTGCGCGGCATAGTGATGCTCGGGTCCAAGGAGCACGAGGTTCTTGCTGGCGTCGAGGGTATCTTTGTGTTGCAGAAGTTCCAGGTAAACCAGGTCACCACCTTGTGTGTCAATCTGCGCGAACACGGTGTCGGTGTGGACGCGCACGCGCTGCCCGCTTTGAGGAGCGTTGACCGCCGGAACGACGCTTGCACCCGGCGCCGTCGCTGGAACGCCCGGCGCGGGAGCCGATACGGACGTAGTGGGCACTGCGGGTGCGGCCGGCCGAAGCTCCTTCTGCCACGCTTCCCAAAGAAGCAGCAGCGAGAAAGAGAACACGAAGAAGAGGATCAGACGCTGAGTGTCCATGAAGGGAGCAGACAATTACGGGACTGGATCATGGCCACCTGGGTTCCAGGGATGACACCGTGCCAGGCGGGCGAGAGCAAGCCACGCGCCGCGGAAAGCGCCGTGGCGTTCGAGAGCCTTCAGAGCGTATGCGGAGCAGGAGGGATGGAAACGGCAGTGCATCCCAAGCAGCGGGCTCAGACCATAGCGATAGCTCCGAATCAAGAGCGATAACAATCGGTTCACGACGAACCTACTAGGCATCGCTCGACTTCCACCAACGCAGCGGTAGGTGCGGTCAATCGAATCAGAATATCGCGGCTTCCAAGCCGCGCCTGTTGAGCTCGAAACAACTCCCGCAACAGACGCTTCATTCGGTTGCGGTCGACTGCGCGCGGAAAGACGCGCTTGGGAACGATGAGACCTAGTCTGGGAACACCGAGCAGGTTTGCTCTGAATAGCACGCTGAACCCGGGACGCTTGAGTGCCCGCCCGCCGGAAAGCAGCGACGCAATATCGGCCGTTCCGAGCCGCTGCCTTCGACTGTAGCGCCTGCGAACGCTCAAACGCTCAAACGGGCACGTCCTTTAGCGCGGCGTGCCCGAAGCACGGCCCGGCCCCCGCGCGTGCGCATGCGAACAAGAAACCCGTGAGTACGCTTCCTGCGAACGACGGACGGGTGAAAAGTACGTTTCATTAGAGGGAATTCCCAGAGCGAACAATAACCTTTAATTAGACGACATTTTAGCGAGAATTGTCAAAGAATTAAGCTCCCTCCGGCTGTGGATAACTCTCCAGGAAACGGGTAAAATCGCTGCGCTGTTTCCCTCGAACCGAACCAGATAAGTCTCCATGCAGGGTTTCTGGGCCTCGTGCCTGACTCGCTTCGAAAAAGAGCTTCCTGCTCAGCAGTTTAATACCTGGATCCGGCCGCTCAAACTGGACGCTTCGGCAGCGCCATCCGGGGAGCTGCGTTTGCTCGCTCCCAACCGTTTTGTGCTGCAATGGGTAAAAGAGCGGTTCGTGCCTCGCATCGAGGCCATGGGGGCAGAATTCTTCTCGTCCCCAATCCGCGTATCGCTCAATCTCGAAACAGCGGCCGCACCGGAGCCTGTTGAGCCTTCCGCCCCCGCGATCCGCGCTGCACGCCCTCTCGCGCCTCGATCTCCGCACGCGGAGCGCTCGAGCCTCATTCCAGAATTCAGCTTCGAGGGTTTTGTCGCCGGAAAAGCCAATCAGCTGGCGCGTGCCGCCGCGCTGCAGGTCGCCGAACATCCCGGTACATCGTACAACCCCCTCTTCATCTACGGCGGCGTGGGCCTGGGAAAGACCCACCTGATTCACGCGGTCGGCAACCTTGTTCTCGCGCAGCATCCGAGTGCCCGGGTGCGCTACCTTCACGCCGCCCAGTACATCTCCGACGTCATCAGAGCCTATCAACAGAAATCTTTCGATGAGTTCAAACGCTATTATCACTCGCTCGATCTCCTGTTGATCGATGACATCCAGTTTTTCACCGGTAAGGATCGCACGCAGGAGGAATTTTTTTACGCGTTCAACGCTTTGATCGAGGCCCACAAGCAGCTCATCATCACCTGCGATACCTATCCGAAAGATCTCGCGGGAATCGACGAGCGCCTCAAATCGCGCTTTTCTTGGGGCCTGACCGTGGCAATAGAGCCCCCGGAACAGGAAATGCGGGTTGCAATCATCCTAAAAAAAGCCGAGGCAGTGTCCCTCAAGCTGTCGGAGGAAGTCGCTTTCTTCATCGCCAAACACATCCGCTCGAACGTGCGGGAGCTGGAAGGTGCGCTGAAGAGCGTGATTGCGTATTCGCGCTTCAACGGCCGAGATATCACCCTTGATACGGTCAAAGAGGCCCTCAAAGATCTCCTCACGGCGCAAAACCGGCAAATCACCGTCGACAACATCCAGAAGACCGTCGCGGAGTACTACAAGATCAAGGTGTCCGACATGCATTCGAAAAAGCGTAGTCGAAACGTCGCCAGGCCCCGTCAACTCGCAATGGCTCTCGCGAAGGACCTCACTCAAATGAGCTTGCCGGATATCGGCGATGCATTCGGCAACCGCGACCATACCACCGTCCTCCATGCGTGCCGCACTATCGCGACGCTGCGAGAGAAAAACCACGACATCAACCGCGATTACCACGTGCTCGAGCAGGTACTCAAAGGGTGAACAAGCTGCACGCAACCATGAAACGAATTGTGGGTAAGTGGCGCTGCCGGGTGATCGGAGTTACTTGTTCATATTTTTGCCACAGCCTATCCTGCACTTTACTAACAGGTTACGGATGCCGAGGAGTCGTTTATCTAGGGTCTGAGCAGAGTTATCCACCTAGAAGATCGTGATCATCATCATAATCAAGGAAATAAAATGAATCTGTTGAAGACCCAACGCGAAGCGCTGCTCGGGCCTCTGCAAGCGGTCACCGGAATAATCGAGCGGCGCCATACACTGCCGATCTTGTCCAACGTTTTACTTTCTAGGACGGACACACATATCGAGTTTGTCGCTACTGATATCGAGATCGAAATTACGACGAGCATGACTATCGAGGGACCGGGTGAGACCAAGAAATTAACGGTTGGAGCGCGAAAACTCGTCGATATCCTACGCGCGCTCCCCGAAGGCTCAGAAGTTACGCTCGCATTGCAGGACAAGAGGCTTCAGGTAAAGTCAGGGAAAAGCCGTTTCAACTTGCAAACGCTCTCTGCCGAGGATTTTCCGAGGTTGGTGCTGGCCGAAGCTTCGGCGACGAGCCTTTCGGTTCCTCAAAAGCTGCTGAAGGCCCTTCTGGGGCTGGTTCAGTACGCCATGGCTCAGCAGGATATCCGCTACTATCTCAATGGCCTGCTCATGGTCGTCGAGGAAGGGCAGCTGAAGCTGGTGGCGACCGATGGTCACCGGCTGGCCTACGCGAGCCGCGAAGTCGGGGGGAAGAATCTGCCCAAGCAGGAAGTGATACTTCCCCGCAAGACGATTATCGAGCTCTCCAAGCTCCTTGAGGACAGCGATGATTCGGTCGCGATCGAATTGTCCTCTGCTCAGGCCAAATTCAAGTTTGGCAACGTAGTGCTCGTGTCGAAGCTCGTAGACGGAAAGTTTCCCGATTATGGCCGGGTGATCCCGCAGAACCATCCGAAGAAGTTGAAGCTCGAGCGAATCGCTCTCTTGCAAGCGTTACAGCGGGCGGCGATTCTCACCAGCGACAAGTTTCGCGGAGTCCGATGGGTTCTGGGAGACGGAAGTCTTAAGATCAGTTGTAGTAATACCGAGCAGGAGGAAGCTCAGGAAGAGCTCGATGTTCCGTACAAGGGGGAGACGCTCGACATCGGATTCAATGTCGGCTATCTGGTGGACGTGCTCAACAATCTCGACGTTGCCGAGGTCGAGTGTGGGTTGGGCGATGCTAATTCGAGCGCACTGTTCACGTTGCCTGGTCGCAACGATTTCAAATACGTCGTGATGCCGATGCGGATCTGAACGAAGAGAAATTAAATGCCCGAAGTAGAAAAGAACGATCACGCGCTGGACTACGATTCCGATAGCATCAAGGTACTGAAGGGTCTGGATGCCGTGCGCAAGCGTCCGGGCATGTACATTGGTGACACCTCCGATGGGACCGGTCTACACCACATGGTGTTCGAGGTTGTCGACAACGCCATCGACGAGGCGCTAGCCGGCTTCTGTGACGAGATCACGGTCACGATTCACACGGACAATTCGATCAGCGTGATCGATAATGGGCGCGGCATTCCCACCGAAATCCACAAAGACGACGAACAGAAACGCTCCGCCGCGGAGATCGTGATGACAGAGCTTCATGCGGGCGGAAAGTTCGACAACAATTCCTACAAGATTGCGGGTGGCTTGCACGGCGTCGGCGTGTCCGTGGTCAACGCGCTCTCCGAGTGGCTACGCCTTACCATTCGACGCGACGGGAAGAGCCACTTTATGGAATTTCGGCGCGGTGTGCCTGTCGCGCCGCTGAAAATGACCGGCAAAACCGAGAGACGCGGCACCGAGGTGCATTTTCTGGCTAGCACCGATACGTTCAGCGTCATTGAATACCACTTCGACATCTTGGCAAAGCGCCTGAGAGAGCTCTCTTTCCTCAACAACGGCGTGAAGATCCAGCTGATCGACCAGCGCACTGGGAAGGAGGAAAATTTCGCACACACCGGGGGTGTGAAAGGGTTCGTCGAGTACATCAACAAGAGCAAGAACGTACTCCACGGGACGCCTTTCCACGCGATCGCGCAAAAGGAAGGCATCACCGTGGAAGTCGCGATGCAGTGGAATGATTCCTACCAGGAGCAGGTTCTCTGCTTCACCAACAATATTCCCCAGCGTGACGGTGGCACTCACCTCTCGGGCCTGCGGGCCGCGATGACGCGGAGCCTGAATCAGTACATCGAGTCGAACGAAATCGCCAAGAAGGCCAAGGTCGAGACGAGCGGCGACGACATGCGCGAAGGCCTGTCTTGCGTGCTCTCGGTCAAAGTGCCCGAGCCGAAATTCTCTTCGCAAACGAAGGACAAGCTCGTTTCTTCTGAAGTGGGGCCGGTGGTTCAGGAGCTCGTAGGCGAAAAACTGAGGAATTTTCTCCTTGAGCGGCCCAACGATGCGCGCATCATCTGCGGCAAGATCGTAGACGCTGCACGTGCACGCGAAGCGGCGCGTAAGGCGCGCGAGATGACGCGCCGGAAGGGTGTGCTCGATTCGTTCGGACTTTCGGCGAAGCTCGCCGACTGCCAGGAGAAGGACCCCGCGCTCTGCGAGCTCTACATCGTCGAGGGCGATTCGGCGGGCGGGTCGGCCAAGCAAGGACGAGACCGCAAATTCCAGGCGATTCTGCCGCTAAAGGGTAAGATACTGAACGTTGAAAAGGCGCGCTTTGAAAAGCTCATTTCCTCACAGGAGATCGTAACGCTAATCCAGACGCTTGGTACCGGTATAGGTACCGAAGAATTCGACGTGGCGAAGCTAAGGTACCACCGGATAATCGTCATGACGGATGCCGACGTAGACGGAGCCCATATCCGGACTCTTCTGTTGACCTTTTTCTACCGGCAGATGCGAGAACTGCTCGAGAAAGGATATGTTTATATCGCGCAGCCGCCGCTGTACAAGGTAAAGCTCGGAAAGCAGGAGCGCTACTTTAAGGATGACAACGAGCGCGCCCAGTACATGGTAACGCAGGCACTGGTAGGTGCTTCGATTGTGCCTAAGACTAGTGCGAAACAAATTGAAGGAAAACCGCTCCAGCAGCTGGCACTATGGTACCTATCCTGCGAAGCTATTGTCGCCCGCCTTTCCAAGACCATCGATGAGGAAGCCCTCGCCGCACTCAGACGCGGAGTGAAGCTGGACCTGTCCAGCTCACAATCAGCGGGTGCGAGCGCGCTACGGCTCAAGCAAGCGATGACGGAAAACGGCAACGGAGTCAACGTTCGAGCTCGCTATGACGAGAAACACGAGCAACATCAGCTTGTCATCGAGCGCAACCACCACGGCAACACTCGGACGAGCGCGCTCGACGAGGATTTTCTTCAGTCCGGCGACTATCAGAATCTTGATCGCCTATCCCAAGAGCTTCGCGGAGCAATTGGACCCGGGGCGATGGTCATGCGTGATGACAAGCAGCAGCCCGTCGCTAATTTTGCGGAGGCGATGCAGTGGCTGATGGGAGAAGTCGAGCATAGCGCGTCGACCCAACGCTACAAAGGGTTGGGCGAGATGAATCCAGACCAGCTATGGGAAACCACCATGAATCCACAGTCGCGGCGTTTGCTGAAGGTGCAGATCGAGGACGGCATCGCGGCCGAAGAGATCTTCACCAAGCTGATGGGCGACGACGTCGAGCCCCGGCGGGTGTTCATCGAGCAGAACGCGCTAGTCGCGCGGCTCGACGTTTGAAGGTTGCCCGCGATGGCGGGCGCCGTATCTAAGCCGCCTTCTTGCTTCGAACCGCCCGCCGGCGATTGGCAGGTCGCTTCGCGGTCGTCTTGCTCTCGGCTTTCGGCTTCCCTGGAGTTCTTGGGGGTGCTTCGGCCATTGCAGGTGGGCGCGCGGCAGCCTTCCCTGCGCGAGGCGCGAACTCGAACCCCACCTTGCCGTCTGCGCCGCGCACTAGAAACGCCGAAAACGGCCTGCCTTTCCGAGAAATGAATCGATGCAAGAGATCGGTCCTTCCCGTGGCGAGCAACTTCCGTATCTCCTCGGGCTCAATGGGCCGCTGCAAGATGACGCGCCCGGAGCGAAAGTCACAGTGCCGCTCGGGGTCGACGCTGTTCTCACAGACGTAGGCCATCGGCTGCTCGAACACTCGACCGCCGCATTTTGGACAGGGGCCGAGCGGGGTCAGCGCTGAAAAATCCACCTTCGCCGCAGTGCCGTCGGCATCGGCTTGCCGGCCAAAGTCAAACTCAGCGCGAAACTCGGGCGTAAGCCGCACCATTGCGGCAAACGGTTTGCCGACTCGGCTGCGGAAACCCGTCAAGGGCCCCACCGAGCGCTTGGCTATCAGCGTCTCGATTTCCTCGGGGGCGAACTCGCGGCTCGACACGACTTTCCAGATCGCAAAGTCGCACTTCTGGCACTTGAACTTGCGATAGGTCTCCTGCACCTTGCCGCCGCACTTGGGACACGGAGTCTTCAGGGTGAGGAACACGGTATCGGGGATATCGCCGTTCTTGATGCGCGAAACCATCTCACGCGTGAGATCGACGATGTGGTCCATGAACGCGCTGCGCGGAAGATCCCCGTGCTCCATCTGTTTGAGCTTGAATTCCCAGTTCCCGGTGAGCTCCGGAGAACACAGTTCGTTCACCCCAAAGTGGCGCAACGCGAAGAGGAGCGACGACGCCTTCGGCGTCGGCTGGAGCTCGCGACCGATGCGGTGCACATAGTCCTCGTAAATCAGACCCTCGATGATCTGTGCGCGGGTTGCCGGAGTGCCAAGGCCCTTCTCGCTCATGGCCTCGCGCAGTTCCTCGTCCTCGACCAGTTTTCCGGCGCCTTCCATCGCCGATAGAAGCGTTGCTTCAGTGAAGCGCGCCGGCGGCTTGGTCCGAATGGCGCGAACATCCACCTCGCGAGTGCGCACTTTCTCTTCGTTCTCGATCGCGACAAGGCTCGGCGACTCGCCCGTTTCGGCCTCCTTGCCGTAGACCTGGAGCCAGCCAGGTTCGGTCATGACCCGGCCCTCGGTCTTGAACGCTTCGCCCTCGACTCGGGTGATTCGCGTCGTGACGAGATACTCCGCCGCCGGGAAGAACACCGCGAGAAAGCGCTTGACGACCAGATCGTAGAGCTTCCCTTCCGCCTCGGACAGATGCCCCGGCCTCTGCATCGTGGGGATGATCGCGAAGTGGTCGGAAATCTTCTTGTTGTCGAATATGCGCTTGTTCGGTTTGACCCAGCCTTTCTTGAGTATCTGAGCCGCGTGGCGCGCATAGCCCGATTTCTGCGCCACGAAGGTGTCAAGCGTCTTCTTCACCGTGCCGAGATAGTCCTCGGGCAATGCACGCGAATCGGTCCTCGGATAGGTGAGGGCCTTGTGTCTCTCGTAGAGCGCCTGGGCGAGCGCGAGCGTGGTTTTGGCTGAGAAGCCGAAACGGCCGTTTGCTTCGCGCTGCAGGCTGGTCAAGTCATAGAGAAGGGGCGAAAGCTGCGAGGCGGGCTTCGCCTCCTCGGTGGCCACGCCCGCCTTTCCCAGGCATTTCGCGCCGATGGCGGCGGCCCGCTTCTCCTCCCACAACCTTTCGGGTCTTGCCTCGGCATCCTCTTTCTCTTTCTGGAAGTTTTCGTCGAACCAGCGACCGGCGTACTCACCGGCCGCGGCGGCAAACGTGGCGTGGATCTCCCAATAGTCGCGTGGTTTGAAATTGCGTATGCGTTCCTCGCGCTCGACGAGAATTGCAAGCGTCGGTGTCTGCACGCGGCCGACCGTGGTCTTGTAGAAACCGCCTCCTTTCGAGTTGAAGGCCGTCATGGCGCGCGTACCGTTGATGCCGATGAGCCAATCCGATTCGGAACGGCACAGGGCGGCGTCGGCGAGCGGACGCAGCTCACGGTCCTGGCGCAGCTTCTCGAAACCTTCCTTGATGGAGCCTTGCGTCATCGACTGCAGCCACAAGCGCTCTATGGGCTTCTTGTTGCCCGCATGTTGAACGATATACCGGAAGATCAACTCGCCTTCCCGGCCCGCGTCGCACGCGTTTATTACTCCGGTCAGATCCTTGCGGCGGAGCAGCTTGACGAGGAGCTTGAGACGCTCCTCAGTACGCTCGATCGGCTTGAGATCGAAGTGCGGCGGAATCACCGGAAGGTTGGCAAAAGACCATTTGCCCCGCTTGACCTCGACGCCTTCCGGCGGAACGAGCTCTAGCAGATGGCCGATCGCGGATGAAAGCACGTGGTCTCGGCTTTCGTAGTAGTCGCCGTGGCGTGTGAACCCGCCCAAGGTGCGGGCGATATCGTTCGCGACGGAGGGCTTTTCGGCGATGATGAGTTTCTTGGCCACGGGGAACAAGAGATTGAAGAAGGCAGGCGACGCGATTCAGGGTCGTCTCTACGCGAAGCGCAGAATGATAAGTGTAATCGGAACGTGAAGCAAGAAACGGTCGCGCGCGAGGGCCGAGTCCACCTCGAGACTTCGGCGCGGTACTAGTGCGTCTGGCGCTTCTCGCCGTCGGGTATCAACTCGTCGAGAATCAGCGCGTCCACGTTGCCTCGGCGCGTCCAAAGCACCATCAGGACGATCACCTTGAGCTTGTCCAAACCTACGACTTCGTTGGGTAAGGCCATCCCGCGCTCGATGATAAGTTCGCGCAGCAGGGGGGTGAGGATTTTTGCGCCCTCAAGAAAAGCGATGAAGCCCCGGCTCTCAAGCGACAACTTGGCCGCTTCGTCCGCGGAATACCCGCGGAAGGATTGTCGGGTGTCGAGAGACTCCGGAAGAGCCTCCTTGGGGAGATCCGTAAGGGTATTCAACCAATCCAGCGCGTCCTGGATGTCGTCGTTCTCGAAGCCAGCTGCGTGTAATTTGCGCTCAAGCGTATCCTGATCGGGATAAGTTTCGGTCTGGTAGTAATTCTCGAAAAGGTATACGAGCACGTCGAACATTCGCTATGAATCCTCAGCGGACACGTTGGTATAGACCTCCAGGGAGGCCGGCTACTTTTCCTTCCAGCTCCAACTGCAGCAGAATGGCCGATACGATTTCGGCCGTCAAGCCACTGCGCGCGATCAAGCCGTCAATATCGCACGGATCGAAACCCATCTTGTCGAGCAGGTCGTGACCTGCGCTGGGTTCCGGCAACCTCGTTTCGGGTACCCCTGTCGCGCCGAGTTCCTCGAGAACGTCCTGCGCGCTCTCGACCAGCTTCGCGCCCTGCTTGATCAACGAATGACAGCCTCTGGAGAGCGGCGAGTGGATCGAGCCAGGGATGGCGAGCACTTCGCGGCCCTGTTCTGCGGCGAGGCGTGCAGTGATGAGCGACCCGGAATCCAGCGTAGCCTCGACGACTAGACAACCGCGGGCAAGACCCGAGATGAGGCGGTTGCGCCGGGGAAAATTTCCCGCGTTGGGTGGTGTGCCGAGCGGGAATTCCGACACAAGCGCACCTCGCAACACGATTTCAGCCGCGAGGGGCTCGTTGCGACGCGGATACACGATGTCAATGCCAGTCCCCAGTACCGCGATCGTGGATCCTCGTCCCTCCAGGCCGCCAGAGTGTGCTGCGCTGTCCACGCCGATAGCCAAGCCGCTCACGATGACCAGGCCGGCCTCGCTGAACGTTCGCGCGAAGCTCTGCGCATTCTTCAGCCCCTGAGGTGTCGCGTTTCGGCTTCCGACCACGGCAAGCGCTGGGGAAGAAAGGAGCTTCGCGCTGCCCGCAACATAGAGCAAGGCCGGGGGATCGGCGATTTCCAAGAGCTGCCTGGGGTATTCGACGTCGGCAAGCGTCAGAACGCTGTGCTCGGGCTGAGCAGCCCATTGGAGAGCTTTTTCGATTTCCGAGCCTCTGTTTCGCTCGAGGATGCTCGCTGCGAGCGCTTCAGGCACGACGCGACAGAGTTGCGATCGCGTCGCGCTCAATACGTTGGTGGGAAGACCGAAGGTGGAAAGGAGGGATCTGAATCTCTGGCCACCGAGCCCGGAGACCAGACTGAGTTCGATCCAGGCTGCAAGGTCGCCTGAATCCTTCATGCACGAAGCCTCGCAGAACGGGACCGTGATCAGGGGTTCTGAACGATGTCTCCCCCTTGCACCGGCCGAGAACTTTCCATTACTAGCGCGTAAGAGACCGAGTCGAAGGTACGGAAGACGAACGCCAGACCATAGCGCTCTGGAGGCAGCTGTATCACGGGGGAGCGCTCACGCGATTTCAGATAATCGCTCTGGTCGTAGACCACGACGTTACGGTACACGGCAAGCACGTGTCCGACCTCCAAACCATGGCGCCTGCCTCTATTGATGGAGATGATCGAGTCGCGCCCGCCCACACTGGTGGCGAAAGCATCGTAAAGCCCTATGATTCGGCCGCTGACGGCGGAACTCGGTGCATGCGGCACATACTGGGGCATGGTCGGCGGCGGTGCCGGAATGAGTCGATCTCCTGCAGAAATCTCCTTCTTGGAATTCACGATTTCTACTGTGGCGGGATCGCCCATTCGCGTCACTTGGGCCGTACCCAGGAAGACGGCTTCGAACCCCAAAGTCCTCTGGTTGTCGGGGTCGACCAGCGGTTGCCCGGCGCGATAGATCTGCCAAACGGAGGCATCGCTGCCACCAAAACCGCTGACATAGGCCACATTGCCGGCGCCTAAGTTGACCCGATTTTCCTCGGTAGCGATGATCCGCGGCGCTCTGTCGAGGCCGCCTTCTTCGATGAGCAATGGCTGTGTCAGAAACGGCTCGATCGACCTGGGCGAAATCGCAGGTATCGCCTCTGACGTCAAGGGCTGGGTGTAGATGCGCGGCAGAAGCTTTTCTCCTCCTGCAACCCCAAGCCCAGGGCCGGCGCCGGCGCCGGCTTCCGCGATACGCAATTGCGGCGGCGAAACGCTCCGGTCGAGCACGAGGACATCGCCCGGAAAGATGTTGTGCGGGTTTCTGATCTGCTCCTGATTCATTCGCCAGATTTCCGGCCAGCGCCATTGATCGCTGAGGAATTTGGTGGCGATGCTCCAAAGCGTATCGCCCTTTTGCACGACGTAGCGGTCGGGCGCCGTATCCTTTACCTGTAAGTCGCCCTGTGCAAGCGCCAACAGGCCCGCGCTCGCTAGGGCGAGTGCCAGGAGAGCTGTGATAGACTTTTGCATGACCGCCTCGTCTGGATTTAGCTGCCGCAATCCCTATATTAGCTTTCGCGGCTTGCTTTTTACAGTCTGCATTAAATTCTGCATCTAATCCTTTCAATTTGCAAGTATTTATGGCGCTGTTAGATATCCTTCGCTACCCCGATCCGAGGCTCTATAAGAGGGCTGCGCCCGTACTGGAGGTCGACGAATCGGTTCGCGCCTTGGTCCGGAACATGGCCGAAACCATGTACGCAGCGCCGGGGGTGGGACTCGCGGCGACGCAAGTCGACGTGAACAAAAGAGTGATCGTCATCGATGCCTCCGAGACGCGAAATGAGCTCCTGGTTTTGATCAATCCGGAGATCCTCAACAGCGAAGGCGTCCAGTATCGTGAGGAGGGCTGCCTGTCGGTGCCGGGAATATACGAGCCGGTCGAGCGTGCCGAGCGCGTGACGGTGCGTGCGCTTGGCCTGGACGGCGGATCTTTCACCTTCGTCGCAGAGAAACTCCTCGCGGTCTGCATCCAGCACGAGATGGATCATCTCGAGGGCAAGGTTTTCGTCGATTATCTTTCGCGCCTCAAGCAGCAGCGCATCAAGGCGAAACTTCAAAAACAGCTCCGCAAGACGGCCTGAAGCGGGTTGGGCTCCTCGTTGTTCGACGACCGCCGGAGCACTGCCTTTCGCGCGAACCCTGAGCGGGTGCCGCCTCCGTGAATGTCTTGTTCGCCGGCACTCCTGAATTTGCGGCACGATGCCTTGAGGCTCTGCTCAAGTCCCGTCATCGCGTGATCGGCGTGATCACTCAGCCGGATCGACCTGCCGGGCGTGGTTTCGCGCTCGCGCCATCGCCGGTGAAGAAGCTGGCATCGGCGCGGGGCATTCAGATGACCCAGCCCGAGAGTCTGCGAGACGCGCAGGCGCAAGCGAAGCTCAAACATTTCCGAGCCGACGTCATCGTGGTTGCCGCTTATGGCTTGATTTTGCCGCGGCCGGTGCTCGAGCTTCCTCGGGACGGGGCAATCAATATTCACGCGTCCCTGTTGCCGCGATGGCGCGGCGCAACCCCCATTGAGCGGGCACTCCTTGCCGGTGATCGGCACACCGGCGTGTCGATCATGCAGATGGACGACGGGCTCGACACTGGCCCTGTGCTGATGCAGGAAGAGATTCCAATACTGGAAGACGATACCATGGGGACGCTGCGCGATCGGCTCGCGGAACTTGGTGCGAAACTCATAGTGCAAGCTCTGGATGCATTGCAAGCCGGTGTGATCAAGGCGACACCGCAATCGGCCGAGGGGGTAACGTATGCAGCCAAGCTCGAAAAGCGCGAGGCTCGTGTGGACTGGCGCGAGGGTGCGCTCACCGTGAATCGCCAGGTTCGCGCGCTCAATCCATCACCGGGCGCGGATGCACGCGTGCGCCGAGTGGAGCTCAAGATTTGGCGTTGTGCGACCGCAACCGGGCGGGGGAATGCAGGTGAGATACTCAGCATCGGTCCGGACGGCTTGTGCGTTGCGTGCGGGGAAGGCGCTCTGGTCATAACTGAGTTGCAGCGGTCGGGGGGAAAACGCCTGCGCGCCGCCGACTTTCTCAGAGGATTTCCGCTTACCGTTGGGGAACGCTTCGATGCCCAGTAGCAAGTGGGGTCAAGGGTACTGCGCCTATAATGCGAGTAACGCCCGTGACCTTGCGCAGTGCATCCGTGTCCACCGTTTCCGCCGGCCCATCCCTTGCACAGGCCTTTGTTGCCGCTGCGGAGGCCATCGGGCGCGTCTCCGGAGGGGAGAGCCTGAACGCTGCGCTCGCCGACCTGAAACGCCGCGCTTCGGCGCAAACGCTTGCTGCCGCGGCGCAGGATCTTTGCTATAACGCGCTGCGGAGCTACGGGGTGGTCGACGTGGCCCTGGAGCGGCTCCTGCAGAGACCTCTCACGGATACCCCAGTGCGGGGATTGCTGCTCACCGCGCTCGCAGAGCTTGCCGCCCGGCCGGACTCCGCGCATGCGGTCGTGCATCAGGCGGTGGAGGCGGCTGTCTTGCTCGGGTACTCGCGCGCGAAGGGGCTGGTCAACGCGGTCATGCGCAACTTTCAGCGCCGCATGCCCGAGCTACTCTCGGAGATCGAGGCGACCGAATCTGGCCATTACCGGCATCCGCAATGGTGGATCGACGAGCTGCGCCTGGCCTATCCGCGCGACTGGGAGTCCGTACTTTTGGAGTCGAACCGACATCCGCCCATGGTTTTGCGGGTAAACCGGCGGCGACTCTCCGCAAAAGCATATCTGGAGAAACTGGACCGGGCCGGAATGCCGGCGCGGGCGCTCGGACAAGATGCGGTCCTGCTCGAAAAGCCTTGTCGGGTCGAGCGGCTCCCGGGTTTTGCTGCAGGCGAGGTCTCGGTGCAGGACGCGGGCGCCCAGCGGGCCGGCCCGCTTCTGGATGTTCGCGATGGGATGCGAGTGCTGGATGCGTGCGCGGCGCCCGGTGGCAAGACCGGGCACCTCCTTGAGCTTGCCGAATGCGAGCTTCTCGCAGTCGACGCGGACGGCGTGCGGGCGCAGCGTATCGCCGAAAATCTCTCCAGACTGAAGCTCTCGGCGAAAATCGTGGTCGGCGATTGCCGCAAGCCGGAGCTTTTTGGGGGGAGAAGGCCTTTCGACCGCGTTCTTCTGGATGCGCCTTGCTCGGGATCGGGCGTGGTTCGGCGCCATCCTGACATCAAATGGCTGCGTCGCAAGAGCGATGCACCCGAGTTCGGCCGCGTGCAGGCAGAACTGCTCGAAGCTTTATGGCGGGTACTCGCCCCCGATGGTAAATTGTTGTACGCCACGTGTTCGGTGTTTCCCGACGAGAACGGCGCTCAGGTGGACGGTTTTCTTCTGCGGCACCCGGAAGCTGAGAGGCTTCCGCTCCCAGGGCTCGCCCAGAATGACACCCTGACCGTACGGCCCTCGGAGGGCCAGATCCTGCCGAGCGCCCATAGCGACGGTTTCTTCTACGCACTGCTAAGAAAAACCACTACTTGAACTGAGCAATGAAGACAAGCCTGCGTCGACTCATTGCCGCGCTCGCGATAAACTTCGTTGCGTCGGCGTCAGCCCAGCCGATTCAGGTCAACAACGTAGGGTTGGAAATCGCCCAGACGCGCTATTTCCTGAACGCCGATTTTCGCCTTGATCTGACTGCACCGCTCCTGGAGGCGTTGAACAATGGCGTATCGCTAGGCTTCCTCGTGGAGTTCCAGCTGACGCGGCCGCGATGGTACTGGTTTGACGAGAAGACCGCCTCGGAAAAGCTGGAGCTACGGCTTTCCTACCTCCCCCTTGCGCAACAGTATCGGCTGGCGAGCGGGACGCTGTATCAGAACTTCCCCACGCTCGCCGAGGCGCTGGAGGCACTCGGCAGAGTTCACGGCTGGCCAGTGCTGGGACAGGATCAGGTCGACAACGGCCGGGCTTATATTGCCGCGGTGCGGCTGCGCCTTGATCCGGCTCAGCTGCCGACGCCATTCCGAGTGAGTGCCGTTACCAACCGCGAGTGGACGCTCACGTCCGATTGGAAGCGATTTCGGTTCACCCCCCTCGCGCCGGTGCAGGAGGCCCGATGACCTACGTGCTCATCGCCAGCGCCGCGCTCGGCGGCATTTTGCTGTTCCTGCTTGCCGCGGCGACCGCCAACTCGCCGCTGTTCGCCGAACACTATCCGCTGCTGCTCGGCCTGAACGCGGCGATTGCTCTGGCCCTCCTCGGGCTCGTGGTGTACCAGTTGGCTATCCTCGCGCGCCAGCGCCGCGCAAAAGTGTTCGGCTCGCTGCTGACGTTTCGGGTGCTCGTCATGTTTGCGCTGGTGGGAGTGGTCCCCGGGCTTCTCGTCTATACCGTGTCGCTGCAGTTCCTCGCAAAGAGCATTGAATCCTGGTTCGACGTGCGCGTCGAGCGCGCGCTCGAGGGAGGACTGAATCTCGGCCGGGCGGCGCTCGACGTCATGTTGAACGAGCTGCTTCTCAAGGCCCATGTGATGGCGCTCGATCTCTCCGAGACCCCGAGGCGCGACCAAGCTGCGGCGCTTGCTCGTTTGCGCGAGCAGGCCTACGTCGAGGAAGCGTGGCTCATGACCGACGGTGGACAGGTGCTCGCGCGGGCGAGCCGTGAACCCGGGAAGCTCGTGCCGCCCGGCGCCAGCGTACAAGCGTTGCGCGATGCACGCCAGGTGCGCGGTTATGCTGTGGTCGAACCGGTGGGCGACAAGGGGCTCTTGCTGCGAGTGATCGTGTCCCTGGAGACTTCCAGGCGCGGCGAAGAGCCGCGCTTGCTGCAACTCACGCATTGGGTGCCGCAGACGCTCGCCGAACAAGGGGAATCGGTGCAAAGCGTGTATCGTGCATACAAGGAGCTGTCGCTGTCTCGCCAGGGGCTGAAGGAGATCTACATTCTCACGCTGACCTTGACGCTGTTGCTCGCCTTGCTTTCTGCGGTCGCACTCGCGTTCCTGCTGTCGCGGCGCCTGTCGAATCCGCTCGCCGTGCTCGCCGAGGGCACCCAGGCGGTGGCGCGCGGCGATTTTTCGCGCCGCGCTCGAGTCACGAGCCGCGATGAGCTGGGTATCCTCACGCAGTCGTTCAACAGCATGACTCAACAGCTGGGCGAGGCGCAGGACGCCGCGCAGCTCAATCAGGCGCAGCTCGAAACCGCCAAGGCATACCTGGAGAGCATTCTCGCCAATCTGTCGGCGGGTGTGCTCGTTTTTGATCACGGCCTCATCCTCCGGATTGCAAACAGCGGGGCGGGCAGCATCCTGCACGAGGACGTTGCGGCCCTGATCGGCCTGAAGCTCGAGAATTGGCATACGCTCGCCGAGTTTGCTCGAATGTTGCAAGCGGAGTTCGAGCAACATAGAGGAACCGCGTGGCAGCAGCAGATCGAGATGCGCGACCGGAGCGCAGTGATTCTCGTGCGCGGGTCACCCCTGCCCGAGACCGGTGGGGGTGGTTACGTCGTGGTCTTCGACGACATCACGCAATTGATCGCGGCGCAGCGCGCCACCGCCTGGGGCGAGGTCGCACGCAGGCTCGCTCACGAGATCAAGAATCCGCTCACGCCGATCCAGCTCGCCGCGGAGCGACTGCAGGCGAAGCTCGGCGACAAGCTTCCCTTCGAGGCCGCGCGGGCGCTCAACCGCGCCACGGAGACCATCGTCGCGCAAGTGACCGCCATGAAGAACATGGTGGATGATTTCCGCGATTATGCTCCAACGCCCCCGCCGCAACTCGAAGGCCTGGATCTGAATCGGCTCGTTACCGAGGTACTCGCTTTGTACGAACAGTCCGGAACTCGGATTCAGGCTAACCTCCAAAGGAACGTTCCGCTGGTGCGCGGTGACCCCGACCGTCTGCGGCAGGTAATCCACAATCTGCTGCAAAACGCACAGGATGCCCTTTTCGGAAGCAGCGACCCGAAAATCGAAGTGTCGACCGAGCTTTCGGGCGGCCAAGTGTGGCTGCGGATCAGCGACAACGGTTGCGGCTTCCCCGAGGCCATCATCAACGGGGCGTTCGAGCCCTATGTCACCACCAAGCCCAAGGGGACCGGACTGGGGCTGGCGATCGTAAAGCGCATCATCGACGAGCATCACGGCACCGTTCGGATAGAAAACCGCATCGGGAAGGAAGGGGGTCGGGGCGCGGCGGTGCGGATATCGCTTCCCCTCGCCGCTTGATCGACCATGGCGCAGATACTAGTCGTCGACGACGAGGTCGGGATCCGCGAGCTCCTGTCGGAAATCCTCTCCGACGAGGGACACTCGGTGCAGCTTGCCGAGAATGCCACCGCGGCGCGTTCGTTGCGCGCGCAGAGACGCCCGGACCTCGTGTTGCTCGATATCTGGATGCCCGACGCGGACGGTATTACGCTCCTCAAGGAATGGGCCACCGGGGGCCAGCTCACCATGCCGGTGATCATGATGTCCGGTCACGGCACCATCGACACGGCGGTGGAGGCGACGCGCATCGGCGCAATGGATTTCCTGGAAAAACCGATCGCGTTGCAGAAGCTCCTCGCGACCGTGAAGCGCGCACTGCGTGCGGGGGAAGCGCGCGCGGTGATGCCGCTCAGCATCGCGAATTTCGGCCGCTCGACGATCATCACCGAGTTGAAGAAGCGCTTGGCGAGGATCTCAGCTGCCGGCACGGCGGTGCTGCTGCGCGGAGAAAGAGGCGTGATGCCAGAGCTCTACGCACGCTATCTGCAGCAGCCCAACGCGCCCTGGATCGACGCGGCGCACGCCCTCAACGAGGCGTCTCAGGATCTGCTGCAGCAGGTCTCCAGCGGCGTGCTGTTCGTCGGGGAACTCGCGATGCTGTCCCGGAACCAGCAGAAGCACCTCGCGTTTCTCGCAGCGCGCGCGGAAAAGAGCAACGTGCAGCTGGTGTCTTTTACCGCGGAGGAGCCGAAACACCTGGTGGAATCGCGGGGTTTCGACGCGGCCTTGATGCAAGCACTCGAGGGAATCGTCATCTCGCTTCCGGCTCTGCGTGAGCATCCGGAGGACATTCCCGAGATCGCAAGCCTCATGCTTGCCCAGTTGGTGGAGACACGCGTTTGCCCTCCGCGGAACTTCTCCACCGGCGCTCTCAACGTCCTGCGCTATTTCGCCTGGCCGGGTAACCTAGAAGATCTCGCCGCGGCGGTGCGCAACTTGGCGCTGACCAGCTTGGAGGAGGAGATAGGTGTCGCGGACGCGGAACGGGTGCTGCCGCAGTTTGTACGCAGGTCCGCGGAGACCGACCTGTCGCTCGATCTCCCCCTGCGTGAGGCCCGCGAAGCGTTCGAGCGGACCTACTTCGAGCATCATCTCGCACAGGTGAACGGGTCTATAGCGCGCGTCGCTGAACGAAGCGGTCTGGAGCGCACGCACTTGTACCGCAAGTTGAAAGCCCTCGGCATTCTTGCCGGGCGAAAAGAAGACTGACTCCGATACAAGTTCGGCATAAAATGCGTGCTTTTTCGCACGAATTCCCCGCTTGAAAATCGTAATCCTCGGTGCTGGCCAAGTCGGCTCATCGGTTGCCGAAAGCCTGGTGTCCGAAGCCAACGACATTACGGTCGTGGATATCGACGCCACGAGGCTGCGCAACCTCCAGGACCGTCTGGATTTGCGCACGGTGCTCGGCAGCGCCGCGCACCCCTCGGTGCTGGTCGAGGCGGGCATCGAGGACTGCGACATGATGATTGCCGTAACGCAAAGCGACGAAACCAACTTGGTCGCATGCAAGCTGGCGCAGCAGTTGTTCAACGTCCCGACCCGCATCGTCCGCCTGCGCGCTACCGACTATCTTTCCAACGAGCGCGTGCTCGGCCCGGACTGCTTTGCCGTGGACTTGGCAATCTGTCCGGAGCAGATTCTTACCGACTACATCGTCAAGCTCATCGAGTTTCCGGAAGCACTGCAGGTGCTCGAGTTCGCTCACGGCAAGGTGAGCTTGGTCGCAGTGCGCGCATTCCAAGGCGGTCCCCTGGTCGGTCATCCCCTGAAGGATCTCAGGAAGCACATTCCGTCCGTGGATACGCGCATCGCCGCCATATTTCGCGGGGACAGCCCGATTCTGCCCGAGGGCGATACGGTGGTGCAGGCCGGAGACGAGGTATTTTGTCTCGCGGCAACGGAAGACATCCGCCAGGTCATGCACGAGCTGAGGCGCATGGACCAGGCGGTAAGGAGAGTCATGATTGCGGGGGGCGGCAACATCGGATTGCGCCTCGCGCGCGCGATCGAGCGCGACTACGCGATCAAGATCATCGAATACGACAAGAGGCGCTGCGAGGTGCTCTCCACCCGCCTCGATCGGGCGCTCGTGTTGCAGGGAGACGTCACCGACGAAGCACTCCTCGAGGCCGAGAATGTCTCCGATATGGATCTCTTCGTCGCGGTAACCAACGACGACGAGAACAACATCATGTCCTGCCTGCTTGCGAAGCGCATGGGCGCGCGCCGCGTGGTCGCGCTCATCAACCGGCGCTCCTACGTCGATCTCCTCCAGGCCGGTCAGATCGATATCGCGATCTCACCGGCGCAGGCGACCATCGGTACGCTGCTCGCCCATGTGCGGCGCGGCCATGTCACCCGGGTGCACAGCTTGCGCCGCGGCGTGGCCGAGGCGCTCGAGGCGGTGGTGCACGGGGATCGCGATTCCTGCCGCTGCGTCGGCCGGAGAATCGAGGAAATCGACCTGTCCAGGGGAGCCGCAATCGCCGCGCTCGTGCGCGGCGACAAGGTGATCATGGCGCATCACGACACGGTGGTGCTCGCCGAGGATCACCTGATCGTCTTCGTCACCGACAAGAAACTCCTGCCCAAGGTCGAGAAACTTTTCGAGGTCAGCGTCGGCTTCGTCTGAAGCGGATTCCGCGCGCCCATGGTCAGGCCGTTTCCCGTACTCAACGTGCTGAGCGTCCTGATCGTCGTCTTTGCCCTCGCCATGCTGCTGCCTTTGTGCGTATCGCTCGGGTACGGTGACGCGGCGCGCAACGCCTACGAGAAGGCGGTGCTGATCACCTTCGTGAGCGGAGCGATTTTGTGGGTGGTGACGCGCTCCCGCAGGGGCGAGCTGCAGACCCGCGACGGGTTTCTCTTGGTGGCGCTGGTTTGGACCGTTCTGCCTGCATTCGCCACCCTGCCCCTGCTCGTGTACATGCCCGGGCTCGATTTCACGGACGCCTACTTCGAAACCGTGGCCGCGCTAACCACCACCGGTTCGACCGTGCTGTCGGGGCTCGACAAACTGCCGCCGTCGATCAACTTGTGGCGCTGCGAGCTGCAGTGGCTGGGCGGAATGGGGATCATCGTCCTCGCGGTGGCGATCCTGCCGCTGCTCGGGATCGGCGGGAGCCAGATCATGAGGACGGAGACCCCGGGACCGATGAAGGACACCCAGCTTACTCCACGCATCACTGAAACCGCCAAAGGCCTGTGGCTGGTTTACGCGGTGATGACGCTCGCGTGCGTTTTGGTTTTCAAGGCGGCGGGGATGGGCTGGTTCGATGCCGTGGTCCATGCGTTCTCGACCCTGAGCCTGGGGGGATTCTCCTCTCACGACGCGAGCTTCGGCTACTTCGATTCCCCGGCAATCGAGGCTGCGGCGATTTTCTTCATGCTCGTCGGAGGCATCAATTTCGGAACTCACTTCCTCGCGTTCCGCAAGCTGAGCCTGGCACCCTACCGGAGCGACCCCGAAGCGGGGGCCTACGTCGCATTGGTCGCAATTTCGGCGCTCGGGATCGCCTATTTCCTGTTCGCCAACCAGGTCTATCCGTCTTTCTGGACCGCGCTACGCTACAGCGCGTTCAACGTCGTCTCGGTCGCGACGACAGCCGGTTTCAGGAGCACCGATTTCAACCAGTGGCCGATCTTCGCGCCCGTATGGATGCTTTTCCTTTGCTGCTTCGCCACTTGCTCCGGCTCCACCGGCGGCGGCATCAAGATGATTCGCGCCGAGCTGATGGTCCGCCAGGCGCTGCGAGAGCTCATGTCCATCATTCATCCGCGCGCCTATCTGCCCGTCAAGCTCTCGGGCCAAAGAGTGGAAAACAACATCATCTTCGCAGTCCTGGCGTTCATGTTGATCTGGGGCGGGTCGGTCGTCGCAATGACCATGCTCCTTCTGGCTTCGGGCCTGGACATCATCACGGCTTTTTCGGCGGTGATCGTCTGCATCTGCAATACCGGGCCGGGGCTGAACCTGGTGGGACCGGCGACGACCTATGCGGCGCTCAGCGATTTTCAAACCTGGGTATGCACGGTCGCCATGCTGATCGGGCGGCTGGAGCTGTTTACGCTCTTCATCGTCATCACGCCGGCGTTCTGGAGAAAATAACCGTTTGCCGGCCCCTCATTTGGCGCAGGTGACCATGATCTCGACCAACATGCGCGGGTCGGCCAGCTTCGCCTCGACGGTAGCTCGCGCCGGCAGGTTGGCAGGATCGGCCCACGCCGTCCAGGCGGCGTTCATCTCGTCGCGGTTACGGATGTCGGTGACCCACACGTTTGCGGAAAGAATCTTCGACTTGCTGGTGCCCGAGGCGGCGAGGATTGCGTCGATCTTCTTCAGCACCTGCTCGGTCTGGCCCCTCGCGCCTTGGCTGAGATCGTCGGCGACCTGGCCCGCCACATAGACGAGACCGCCGTGTTCGACGGCGGCGCTGAAGAGTTTGCCCGACGGATGGCGTTTGATGCTCACGTGGACCTCCCGTTTATCGCGGCGGCAGTATCTTCACTCGCAGCTCGCCGAGCCCCTCGATTCCCGCGAGAAGCTCGTCCCCGGGCTTGGCGGCGCCCACACCGGCCGGTGTGCCCGTCATGATGAGATCGCCCGCTTCCAGGGTGTAGTACTGCGTGAGAAACGCGATCTGCTCGGGCACGTTCCAGATCATCTGGTCGATGTCCGAGTTCTGGCGAAACTCGCCGTTCACCTTGAGCCAGAGCTTGCCTTTTTTCGGGTGCCCGCTCTTCGACGCGGGAGTAATCGGCCCGACAGGCGCAGCCTGGTCGAAATCCTTGCCGAAAGTCCAGGGCCTGCCTTTGTCTTTTCCGACCTGCTGCAGATCGCGCCGCGTCATGTCCAGGCCCACTGCGTAACCCCAGATGTGTTCGTTGGCCTTGGCCGCCGGGATCTTGTAGCCGCCCGTGCCGACTACCGCGACCATCTCGGTTTCCCAGTGGTAGTTGGCGGTCATCGGCGGAAAGCGCACCGCGCCGCCCTCGGGGACCAGATCGTGAGACGACTTGGTGAAGAAGAACGGCTGCTCGCGCCCGTCGCCGCCCATCTCCTTCTGGTGCTCCACATAGTTGCGGCCGACACAGAAGATGCGGCGCACGGGAAAGCGTGCGTTCGATCCCACGATGGGAAGCGATGGGATATCCCAGCTGCTGATCACATACTCCATTTTCATGGCGAGAGGTCCTCACTAGATCGCAGGAGAAGTTCGGCGCGAACCGAAAGGCGCCCGCGAAAAGGGCCGTATTTTCGCACGAACGGGCCGTCCTGAGCGATGCGCAGGCGCAAAAAACGGGCACCCTAAGGCGCCCGTTCGAAACAAGCCCGTTTCCGGGCTTCTCCCTGCTTATGGCGAGTACTCCAATGCGAAGCGGGTCTCTTCAGTCACCTCAAGCGACCTGCTCGCCGTGCAAGGTGATGTCGAGACCTTCCCGCTCCTCTTCTTCGGTGACGCGCAAGCCGATCACAATGTCGATCACCTTGAGGATGATGAAGCTGCCGATGCCGCTGACCAGCAAGGTTGTGACCACGCCGTAGGTCTGGGTCAGGAGGCTGGCGTCCGCACCGCTGATTTCCTTGACGTTGAATACGCCGGTGAGGAGCGCACCGACGATCCCGCCGATACAGTGCACACCGAACGCATCCAGCGAATCGTCATAGCCGAACATCTTTTTCACCGAGGTCGCCGCGAAGAAGCAGAGTACCCCGGCCGCGATGCCGATGACGAAAGCGCCTGTGATACCGACAAACCCGGAAGCCGGAGTGATTGCGACCAGACCCGCGACCGCGCCCGATGCGATGCCGAGCACCGAAGGTTTGCCCTTGACCAGCCACTCCGTGAACATCCATGACAGAGCGGCTACGGCCGTAGCAAGTTGGGTTACGGTCATGGCCATGCCGGCGCGGCCGTCTGCGGCGACCGCGGAACCCGCGTTGAAGCCGAACCAGCCCACCCAAAGGAGTGATGCGCCTATTACGGTGAGCGTCAGGTTGTGCGGCGGCATGGGTTCCTTGCCGTAGCCGACGCGCTTACCGAGCACGAGCGCGCACACGAGCCCCGCGATTCCGGCATTGATGTGCACCACGGTTCCGCCGGCAAAGTCGAGGATCCCCGCCGTCGCCCATTTCCCGCTCGTCCCCTCCCACATCATGTGCGCGATCGGCGAGTAGATCAGCACCGACCACAACCCCATGAACCAGAGCATCGCCGAGAATTTCATGCGATCGGCGAAGGCGCCGGCGATCAGCGCGGGCGTGATGATCGCGAAGGTCATCTGGAACATCATGTATACGGACTCGGGAATGGTGACGCCGAGATGGCTGACGGTGACTTTGTTGGCTTCCTTCATGTAGGCCATTCCGGAGAGGAACAGCCGATCGAAGCCGCCGAAGTAGGCGTTCCCCGGTGTGAAGGCCAAGCTGTAACCGACGATGACCCAAAGCACCGTGACCAGGCAGGTGATGGCGAAGCTCTGCATCACCGTCGCGAGCACGTTCTTCTTGCGCACCATTCCGCCGTAGAACAGCGCGAGTCCGGGGATGGTCATCAGCAGCACCAGCGCCGTTGAAGCCAGCATCCAAGCCGTGTCTCCCGAGTTGATTTTCGCGCCGTCAATGAGCTCGGGTTTTGTCGGCGCCGGCGGAGCCGCGGGTGCCGCAGCTGCGGCTGGCGCGGGTGCCGCGGGCGTAGC
>Ga0209238_1000045_pt1 | contig 37991 bp, 34 predicted proteins | sample GraSoi013_1_20cm_FD_185823 | JGI IMG/M metagenome (GOLD analysis project Ga0209238, IMG submission 185823) | Grasslands soil microbial communities from the Angelo Coastal Reserve, California, USA - Sample 10_02_2013_1_20cm (SPAdes) (version 2) | ecosystem: Environmental > Terrestrial > Soil >...
AGGCCACGATACCCGTTTGAGAAGTGAACAGGAAAGCCAACAGAATCAACGATCTACCAACACCACCCCCGCGCCAGTGCTGGGTTTGCGTACCGCCAGTTATTGCACTGAAAACGAGGGGACCCCGGCACCGTCGTCAAAGCGAAGGCCAATCTGATGTTCCATGGTCTCGCCCTTGATCACAGGTGGTAGAAGTCCAGCACCGCATTGATCCGATCATTGAGCAGCAGCACATGCTTGCGCAGGATGCTGAAGCCGGCGTCAAGCTGGCGCAGCTCGTAGCTCACTTCGCCGAAGTAGCAGTCGGCCTGGCCGTGGCGGGTGTAATGCGTGTTCCATTTGGCACCGACCTGAAGCAGCCCCTGACCGCGGTCCTGGATGCGCACATTGCTGATCTGGTGAAGCGTGCGCGGCATGGGTTGGCTGGCGGCTGATTTGCCGGTGCGCAGACGGAAGATGCGGTCTTCCAGGCCGCCCCGGGTGGCGTAATAGATCATCGACATCTCGCGCTTCGGATCGGTGGTCGCCACGTGCTCCGAGTCCCATTGCGGCACATGGAATTCGGCCGTCGGGTCGAAGCAGGCCAGGTACTCATCCCACTGCTGGCGATCGCACAGCTCAGCCTGGGCATACAGGAATTGTTCGACAGCGTGTTGCAGCTCGAGGGTGTTCATGCTTGCACCTCCTTCTGGGCGGATGCCTGCTGGGACAGTCCATCCAGCATCAGCTGGCGCCAGGCACTGTGCTGGTTCACGAACAGGCCCTCGTGGGTGATCTCGGTGCCGGTGAGCACAGGCTGGATGCCCAGGCTCCTGGCGTTGCCGGTCTGTTCGCGGGTCCAGGCCTGGCAGCCCCGTGAAATGTCGTTCCAGGGCTCGGCACGGCCCTGGAAGCCGCGTTGCGCTTCGCGGAACTCGACCAGGTCGTCAGGCGTGCCCATGCCGCTGACATTGAAGAAGTCTTCGAACTGGCGGATGCGGTTTTCGCGATCCGCGGCCGACTCGCCCTTCACGCCAATGCACTGGCTGATGATTTCGGTCTTGTTCCAGGCCACCGGGCGGATGATGCGCAGTTGCGAACTGATCTGGTCCATGAAGAACAGGCTGGGGTACAGGTTGAGGTTGCGCAGGCGGTGCATCATCCAGTGCGCTCTTTCGGTGCCGTATTCGGCCTGCGCCCGGGGCATCACGCTGGCATAGCCGGGGCGCACTTCGGGGTTGGGCATTTCGCTGAAGAGCACCGAGTGCCCGTGCTTGAACGAGAACCAGCCGTCGTCGGTGGTGGCGTCGCCGGCACCGAGCTTGCGGTAGTCCAGGGTCTTGAAGTCGGTGCTGCCCTGAGCGCTGTCAAGCTCGTGCCGGTGCACCACCGTGGCCACGTAGTTGTAGTGCACGGTGCTGACGTGGTAGCCGTCCAGGCCGTTCTCGGTCTGCAGCTTCCAGTTACCGTCAAAGGTGTAGGTGGAGCGCCCGGGCAGCACTTCGAGCTCGCCGGTCGGAGACTGCTCCACCATCAGGTCCAGAAACACCTTGGCGTCGCCCAGGTAGTCTTCCAGGCTCAGGCGGGTGGTCAGATCGAGGTTGACGAACACAAAGCCCTTGTAGCTCGCGACCTGGGCCTTCTTCAAACCATGCTGATGCAGGTCGAAGCCCGGACCGTATTCGCCGGGGGCCTTCACCTTGATCAGGCGCCCGTCGGGCTTGTAGGTCCAGGCGTGGAAGGGGCAGGTGAAGGCGGCCTGCCGCCCCTTGCACACCCGTGTCAGCGTGGTGCCCCGATGGGCGCAGGCGTTGACCAGGGCGTGCAGCTCGCCCTGCGCGTCGCGGGTCACGATCAGGGGTTGGCGACCCGCGTTCAGGGTGATGAAGTCATTGGGCTGACGGATCTCGCTTTCGTGGCAGGCATAGATCCAGGTCTTCTCGAAGATCAACTCCATTTCGAGATCGAACAGCTCGGGCTCGGTGAACATCGAGCGACGGACTCGGTAGACCTCGTCTTCGGGTCTGAAGTCCAGACAGCCGTCGATGAAGTCGCGCCATTGCTGGGGGCTGCGTGAGGTATTCATGGGCAATTCCTGTGGGGTGGATCGATGAACTCGATTAGGCCCAGCCCGCCCGGAATCAGCTATCCACATTTCGCGCGTTCTTTATCCAGTTGCCGCGTGCAGGCGACCGGCCCGGCGATCAGATGGACGCGCGCAACAGCCCATCAGCCCATCAGCGTGTCAGCGTGTCAGCGCCGCAGCTTGCCCGCAGCTGCGGCAGGCCGCCGATCAGGCGTTCAAGCTCGGCGTGCCCCAGGCACGGCACCGCATCGATCAGCCACCGGCCCTGGGGCGTGCCAAATGGAAAAGGGCGGCCCGCAGTCATTGCGTGGCCGCCCTGGTGTGGGGGTGTTTGATGGGTTCTGCCCCGGAAGGGCCCGAGATCAGGCCCCCGAGATCAGGCCCCGACGGCGCGCGCGATCCGGGTGCGCGGATCGGTGTCGCGTTCCGTGACGGCTTGCTGCATCACGAAGTCGAATCGGGCGCGCTCAAACGGAGCCCCCACGCCCAGGGATTCGTAGCCGGCCGGGGCAACGTCGTGTTCGATCTTCAGCACCAGGCCGTCGCGGGTGGCAAAGGCAAAGTCGTCATCGATGTAGGTGTCGCCCGGGATGTTGATCTGGGTCGTCAGGGTGCGATGCCCTTCCTTGACGATGTGGAAGTGGATGTGGGCCGGGCGGTGGCCATGGCGGCCCAGCACTTCGAACAGCTCGGAGGTCGGGCTGTTCGGTGGGATCGCATAGCCCGGCGGCAGCGTGGTGCGGAAGCGGTAGTTGCCTTGGGCATCGGTTTCGATCTTGCGACGCAGTTCGAACTCTTTGAGGCCCGGGAAGAAGTGCGAGTAACCGCCGCTCTTGTTGGCATGCCAGGCATCCATGATGGCGTGGGCCACAGGCTGACCGGCGTGGTCCAGCACCCGGCCCTCCATGACCAGCACCTTGCCGGTGCCACGGGTGTCGCTGTCGTCGTCGAGCACGGCCTCGCCTTGGAACAGCGGGGCGCCTGCAACGTACAGCGGCCCTTCGATGGCGCGCGGCGTGCCGGCCGCGATGCCGGCTTTGGCATCGGCCTCATCCATGCGGATGTCCAGCAGGCGATCAAAGCCCAGGCCGGCGGTGATCAGACCGATCTGGCCCGAGGCCCCCAGGCGGCTCAGCCAATCGGCGGCGGCCCAGAACTCGTCAGGCGACACGTCCAGCTCGTCAATCGTCTTGAACAGGTCGCTCACGATGCGGGCCACGATGGCGCGGGCGCGCGGGTTGCCCTCGGCCATCTTCACGCTGTTGACGCGCTCCAGCAGACTTTGCTGGGTGAATTCATTTTTTGAGGTGCTCATTTTTGTCTCCGTAGGTTGGGGGAAGGGGTAGAGGCCAGGGCTCAGGCGATGGCCGAAGGGTGTTGCGCCAGTGGGGTGACCGAGATCTTCATGTACGGGAACAGCGGCAGTTGCGACAGCAGGGTGTGCAGCTCGTCGTTGGACGCCACGTCAAAGACGCTGTAGTTCGCATACTCGCCCACCACGCGCCAGAGATGACGCCAGCGCCCATCGCGCTGCAGCTCTTGCGAGTAGGCCTTCTCTCGGGTCTTGATGGCGTCGGCCTGCGCAGGGGGCAGGTCGGCGGGCAGGTTCACGTCCATGCGGACCAGGTACAGCATGTTTTGTCTCCTCAGGGGTGGGGGCGTTGGCCCAGGTCGATGTGCACGGCATTCAGGCCCGTGCGTGCACGGTCGAATCGTTCAAGTTGGCCCAGGTCGACTTCGACACCGAAGCCGGGCCCATCGGGCAGTTGCAGTTCAAAGTCGATGATGGGCATGCGTTCAGTCACGATGTCGTCCACCAGCAATTGAGGGCCGAAGAGCTCGCAGCCATGGTGCTGGTCGCCGAGGGTGGCAAAGACATGGGCGGAGGCGGCGCTGCCGATCGAGGTCTCCAGCATGGTGCCGCCATACCAGCCGATGTCGGCGGCTTCTGCGACCGCGGCCACCTGAAGCGTGCGCAACAGGCCGCCATGCTTGGCCACCTTCAGAGAAAACACCTGGCTGGCCTGATCGCGTGCCAGTGCCATCGCATCCTGGGGGGTGCACACCGACTCGTCGGCCATGATGCAGGCCCGCGAACCCAGCGAAGCGCTCAGCACCTTGAGGGCTTCCCGATTCCACTTGGCCACCGGCTGCTCGATCAGGGTCACACCGGCGTCGATCAGCTGCGGCAGGAAGCGCCTGGCCGTGCTGCCGTCCCAGGCCTGATTGACGTCGACCGTCAGCGTGGCCTGGCCTTCCAGGCCGCGGGCGATCTGGCTGACGTGGGCCACATCTTCCGCCGGGCTGCGCGCCCCGATCTTCATCTTGAAGATGCGGTGACGCCGTTGTTCCAGGCGCCGTTGGGCCTCTTCGAGGTCCTTGCGCACATCCCCGCTGGCCAGCGTCCAGGCCAGCGGCAGGCTGGCGTGGCGTTTGCCTCCCAGCAATTGGTAGGCCGGCAAGGCCAGGGTGCGACTGACGGCGTCGATCAACGCCATCTCGACCGCGCTCTTGGCAAAAGCATTGCCGCGGCAGAAGGTGTCCATGCGGGCCAGCGCCTGGCCGAAGGCGGCGCCGTCCTGCCCCAGCAGGCAGGGCGCCAGGTAGGCTTCGATGGCGTGTCGGATGCTTTCCGGAGATTCTTCGTTCCACGACGGCCCGCCAATGGTGGCGGCCTCGCCGAACCCGCAGGCGCCGTTGCGCAGCCACAGCTGCACCACCACCGGACTCTGGCGGTTGATGGCACCGAATGCCAGCTTGTGTGGCCGGATGGTGGGGATGTCCAGAATCCTCGCCTCAATGCGCTCAACCACGAAACGACTCGACATGAATGACCTTTGATCTGTGCTTTTGTGCGATAGGTGGGCCAAGGTTACGAGGAGGCTTCAAAGCATTCCAATGAAGTATTTATGTTCAAATGTTCGATCTCATCGAATGATTGACCTGGGGCACGCGCATGGAAATCCGGCAGCTTCGCTACTTTCTCGACATCGCTCAGACCGAACACCTGACGCAGTCGGCGCAGAACCTGTTTGTCACCCAGTCCACGCTGTCGCACGGCTTGAGGCAGCTTGAGGAAGAGCTGGATACCGCCTTGTTCGACCGGCTTGGGCGGGGGCTGAAGCTGTCGCAGGCGGGGGCGGAATTCAGGGCTTATGCCACGCGAGCCCTCAAGGAGATCGAGGCCGGCCGCATGGCCCTGGCCGACCTGAGCGGCCTGCAGTCGGGCCGCCTGACCATTGGCGCCATCCCCACCTTCCTCAATACCGTGCTGCCTGCCACCGTGGCCGCCTTCTGCGAGAGCTACCCCAAGGTGCAGCTCGAGGTCCGGGATTTGCGCGCCGGCCCGATCGAGGACCAGTTGATGAGCGGTGCGCTGGATCTGGGCATCGCTTTTCACCCCACCCGCCATGGTGAGATCGAAACCGAGCCGCTGTTCGAGGAACGCATGATGGTGGTGCTGCGCAAGAACGCCCCGCAAGCCCATGGCCAGCAGATCACCCTGCAGCGGGCGGCCCAATTGCCCATGGCCCTGCTGCCCCGCAGTTTTGCCACGCGGCGCATGCTCGACGAGAAATTCAGGCAGGCCGGTGCCGAACCCCTGGTGCGGGTCGAGATGGAGTCGGTCGAGGCCTTGCTCGGCGTGTGTCGGCACGGCCCCCTGGCCACGATCGTGCCCGAGCGGGCCGCCCTGCAGATGCCCGATCTGCATGCGATGGCACTCACCGCGCCAGAGGTGGTGCGCCATGCCGGCCTGCTGTGGCGGCGCTCCGCCTCGCGAAGCGTGGCCGCGCGCGAGTTTGCCGCCCGGTTGCGGGCCACCCTGGTCACCTGAGTTGGCGGCCCGCGCCGTGCCGGCGGGGGTGGCCCACCTGGGCGCGGGCTGCGACACCTTCAAGGGGGGGCGGCATCAAGCGACCGTTTCGAACAGTGGATCAAAGATATTTCATTGGTGTCAGCGCCCCGGGGGCGCTATGGTCGTCTTCGTTCACTGATGCCTTTCCCGATTTTTCTTCAGTCACTCCTTGATGCCATCCATTCACTTTGTCCGCCAGGGCCGCGGCCCCGAAATTGTGCTGAGCCATGCGCTGGGTTGCGACCTGACGATGTGGGACGAACTCGCCCAATGCCTGCAACAACGCTTCACCGTGCTGCGCTATGACCACCGCGGGCACGGTCGGTCGCCCGCCCTGGCGGGGCCCTTCAGCATGGACGACCTGGCCGACGATGCGGCGCAGTTCATCGCGCAGAACGCCAGTGGGCCGGTGCATTTTGTCGGCCTTTCGATGGGCGGTATGACGGCCCAGGCCCTGGCGGCGCGGCACCCTGGCGCGGTGCGCTCGGTCTGCATTGCGAACTCGGCCAGCCACTACGGCGAGGCGGCCAGAGCCCTGTGGCAGACCCGGGTCGACACCGTGCGGGCCTGCGGCATGGAAGCGATTGCCGACGGCGCTCTGCAGCGCTGGTTCACGCCCGAGTTCCGCTCCGACAGCCTGGGGCGCGAAAGGGTGGCGGCCCTGCGTCAGGTCTTGGTCGGCACCGAGCCTGGCCCGTATGCCGAAGCCTGTCTGGCCGTCGCCGACATCGCCTTGGATGAAGGCAATCGCACCATCACCTGCCCCACCCTCGTCATCGCGGGCGAGCGCGATGAGGCCACGCCTCCGGCCTTGTCCGAGGCGATCGCGCAAGCCATTCCGGGTGCGCAGCTGAAAAGCCTGAATGCCGCCCATTTGAGTGCGGTGGAGCAGCCACAGGCCTTTGCCGCGCTGTTGGAGGGCTTTGTGCCGGGTTGATCAGAGCGGGGGCTTCAGAGCGGCGGGGCGGTGGCCGCGCCCTGTTGCTGCCCAATCACTGCCCCGGTGCGGCCTCAGTGCAGCCTCAGTGCGGCCCCAGTGCCGCGCCATGGCGGCCGCCGTGCTGCACGCCGGGCAAGCCTGTACGGCAGGCCCGCCACCCCGTGGTCCACTGGTACGTCAGCGGTATGTGGCGCGGGATTTGGCGTTGGACGCGTTGATACCCGTCTACGCACCCCGCTGCCAGCGCGCCATCCAGCGTGCCAGGCGCCCCCAAGGGGGCCCCAGGGTTTCGAAGGGGTTGATGGGCCCCACCTGGTGCACACCGCGGGCATGGCTGAAGCGCAAAAAGCCGGCATGGCCGTGGTACGCACCGGTGCCGCTGGGGCCGATGCCGCCAAATGGCAGGCTGTGCTGGGCAATGTGCAACAAGGTGCCATTGAGGGTGACACCGCCCGAGGGGGCTGCCGCCAGCACCTGTTGACGGGTGCTGCGCTGGTGGCTGAACAGGTACAGGGCCAGCGGGCGTTCATGGCGGGCCACCAGGGCCAGCGCCTCGTCCAGGTTCTGGTAGGGCACGATGGGCAGGATGGGGCCGAAGATCTCCTCTTGCATCAGCCTGAGGTGGCGCCCGGGGGCCAGCACCACGGTGGGGGCCACATGGGGGTCGTCGCGCGGCAACTCGGCGCTGCTCAGCACGCGGGCCCCGCTGGCCCGGGCTTCGTCCAGCAGGGCGTGCAGACGGGCCCGGTGGGCGGGGCTGACGATGGCGCTGTAGTCGGGGTTGCGGCCCGGGTCGGGCAGGGTGCGCCGGGCCTGCTGCAGCACGGCCTCGGCAAAGGCCTCCAGTTGCTGGGCGGGGACGAGCGCGTAGTCGGGTGCGATGCAGGTCTGTCCGGCGTTGACGAACTTGCCGAAGGCGATCGAGCGGGCTGCGGCCGCCACGGGGTAGTCCGGGGCGACGATGGCCGGCGATTTTCCACCCAGCTCCAGGGTCACAGGCGTCAGGTTGGCGGCGGCGGCCAGCATCACCTTGCGTCCCACGGCGGTCGAGCCGGTGAACACCAGGTGGTCGAACGGCAGGCTGGCAAAAGCCTGGCCCACGTCGACCCCGCCGGTCACCACCGCCACCTCGGCTGCGTCAAAGGCCTCGGCGATCAGGCGCTGCAGCAGGTCAGAAAACGCCGGCGTCAGCTCAGAGGGCTTGAGCAAGGCCCGGTTGCCCGCGGCCAGGGCGTCGCACAGCGGCCCCAGCGTCAGCAGCAGGGGGTAGTTCCAGGGCGCCATGATGCCGATCACGCCCAGCGGCTCGTGGCGCAACTGGTTGTGGCCGGGGCGGAATAACCACTCCACCGGCTGGCGCCGAGGGCGCATCCAGCGGCCCACATGGGCCCGTGCATGCCGCAGTGCGCGCAGGGTGGGCAGCATCTCCAGCAGTTCGGTCTCGGTGCGCGAGCGGCCGCCAAAATCGGCATCGATGGCGCTGATCAGCGCCTCGGCATGGCGGCTCACCAACTGCTCCAGGCGCAGCAAGGCGGCTTGGCGTGCCGGGGCATCGGGGGGCGCCTCGCGCCGCGAGGCCTCGTGCTGGCGCATGAACAAGGCGTCGAGGGTCATGCCCGGTCTTTCAGGATCAGGTCGGCCGCGCGCTCGCCGATCATGGCGCTCGGGGCCTGGGTGTTGCCGCTGACCAGGGTAGGCATGATGGACGCGTCGGCCACGCGCAGGCCGCTCACGCCGCGCACCCGCAAGGCCGGGTCCAGCACCGAGCCGGGGTCGGATCCCATGCGGCAGGTGCCTACCGGGTGGTAGATGGTGTCTGACTGGGCCCGGATCAGCGCGGCCAGCCGGTCGTCGCTTTCGTCCTCCAGCGTGCCATAGAGGGGCCGCCCGCCCAGCTTGGCAAAGGGCTCGCTGCGCAGAATGCGCCGCGCCAGGCGCACGCCCTGCACCAGCAGCGGCAGGTCGTCGGGGTGCGACAAAAAGGCCGGGTCGATCCGCGGCATGCGGGCGGGGTCGGTGCTGGCCAGGCGCACCGAGCCACGGCTGTGCGGGCGCAGCGCACACACATGCAGCGCCACCCCGGTGGCCAGGTGTTTGCGGCGGCCGTGGTCATCCACGTTGCTCACGCAGAAATGCAGTTGCAGGTCCGGTCGGTCCAACCCGGGTGCGCTGCGCACAAAGCCGCCGGCTTCGGCCCCGTTGGTGGTCAGAAACCCATGCCCCTGGCGGTAGGCCGGCAGGGCCGCCAGCGAGCGCAGCGTGCCGCGTGGCCCCCAGCCAAACAGGCCCGGGCCGTTGAGCCGCAGGTTCAGCGAGTAGTCGAGGTGGTCTTGCAGGTTCTGCCCCACCTGCGGTGCGTCGGCCACCAGGGGGATGCCCAGGCGGGCCAGCTCATCGGCCGGCCCGATGCCCGACAGGCACAGCAACTGGGGCGAGGCAATCGCCCCGGCACACAGGATCACCTCACGCCGAGCGGCCAGCGTGCGCACACCCTCGCGGTCAGCCACCTCCACCCCGGTGGCCCGGCGCCCCTCGAAGCACACGCGGTTCACGCGCACCCCGGCCAGCACCTGCAGGTTGGCGCAGGGCGCCTGCCCCCGGTAGGCCCGCGAAGCGTCCAGCCGGCGGCCGTTCTTCTGGAACACCTGGTAAAGCCCCACCCCCTCTTGTTGGGGCCCATTGAAGTCGGCATTGGCCGGCAGGCCGCAGGCCTGGGCCGCGGCCACAAAGGCCTGGCTCACGGGGCTGGGCGAGGCCAGGTCGCTCACCGCCAGCGGGCCCTGGCGGCCGTGCAAGGTCTCGTCCAGGGCGCCTTGGCGCTGGTTGGGGTCTCCTCGTTTTCAGTGCAATAAGTGACGGTACGAAAAGCTAGCACTGGCGCGGAGGTGGTGTTGGTAGATCGTTGATTTCATTGACTTTCCTGTTCACTTTCAAATCTGCGATTCGTGGCGTCAAACCGTGGTCGGTTTCATCCATTGGTGCCAGTTATCGATGCATTTGGCCGCGAAGGCAGGATTTGGTCAGCATAGCGGTCAACCGGGAAGCGAAACACACCCCGCAAGTTGATGCTCTCCAGCCTGGTGGGCGCAATCTTCCCGATCAGTTCCGGTGGAATGACCTGGCGGCGGTTCGACCAGCGATCCAGGACCGCCTGCATCTGTGAGGTATTCCACGCCATCACGATGTTGGCCATCAGGCTCAACGCATCGGCCACAGCCTGCATTTCATCGACACGTTTGGCCTGCGCCGGGCTGATCCGGCCGGTATAAATGGCGCGCTTGAGGGCGTTAACAGCCTCGCCCCGATTGAGCACCCGGCGCAACTCGTTCCTGAAAGCGTCCTTGACAAAGTAGTCAGCCAAAAACGCCGTACGCAGCAACCGCCCCAATTGCACGCCAGCCTCATAGATTGGATCGCCCTGGGCGGCAGAACCGAACCGCGCAAGAGCTGCCACCGCACTGGCATGTCCGCTCATGACCGAGGCTGCCAGGTGCACCAGACTATCCCAATGCTTTTCGATCAAAGCGACGTCGACATTGGCTTCGCACACCGCAGCGATTTCTGCGGGCACTTTGGTGCCGCGTGGCACAAAGAGGTGGCGCTGTTTGAGTTCCTTCAACCGCGGGCAAAGATCAAAACCAAGCAAACGGGCATGTGACATGGCAAAGTCGGTGTAGCCATGGGTATCCACAGCAAGCTGGCTGGTCTCCAGCTTTTCTTGGCGGATGACACCTTCAATGGCCACGCCCGCCTGGCGCTCATTGAGCACAAAGGGCTGCGCATGGAAGATGCCCCACCGGTCTTTTACATGGGAGTAGATTCCAATGGAAGGTGTGTTGCGCCGAGGATCAAGCCGGGCTTGCCACACCCGTTTGGTGGTCTCCATGCTCATCATGTCAGAAGATGCCAAATCGGACCGCCCCCAGGTGGCGGCAATCGGGTGTCGCTGCATGAATTCCAGCACAGCCTGGCAGGCCTGGCTCAGACGCCGTTCGTCCCGCGCCCAGCGCATGGCCTGGCGAATGCTGGTGGCAGACAATTGCGGAATCATGCGCGCGCATTCGACCGCAGTCAGACTGGTGCCGTGGGCCATGATGCCGGCATAGACCATCAGCAGCTCGTCGGTAGAGCGCGGCTCACGTCCGAGCATGATCCAGCTAAAGCGCACCTGGGCGTCAACGGCCAGAATCACTTCCGGCAATTGAACCTCACCGATGCGGTGATCCAAAGCCGCGCGCAGCTTGGTCACTTCTGGGTCTTCGTCCTCTGCGGGCAATGGCGACAAATGGAGTTCATCATCCACGCGCAGTACGCCACTGCGGGCTGCAGCGGCCACCGCATCGACACCGGCAGTTACTCTGGCCAGCAAAGGCTTCAAGAAAGTGGCAGCCTTGCTGGGTAACGATAGACGGGCATAGTGTTTCTTGGACTCTGCCTGCCAACGCTCGTCCGTGAAGAACAAGCGCGCACGACCCCGAAAGCTCAGGCTGTGCTCAATCCAGACCGAGCCATTGCGCACCGCGCGGCGCAGGGCAAACAGGGTGGCCACCTCCAACGCCTGAAACGCCCGTTCCCGGTCTGGGCTGGAGATCGAAACCTGCCAGATCATTCCCAGACTTGGTGCCACCACTTCAACTGGCAGCTTTCTGGATCCTTTGAGATATAAAGCTTGCAGCTTGGCAAGGTACTCGATGGCAGGATGCTCGCCGGTGGCCTGCCAGGGCAGCTTTGCAATGGCGACGAGCAACGACCGCACGGGGCGAATTCCATCAATCAATCCCTCGCGGACCAGGGAGGCCCTGCTCGGTGGTTTGCGTTTCTGGGTTTCGGTGATCAAGGCTTCAAGACGGGCACGCAACTCAGCATCTGGCACCGCACCTTGCGCGCTCAAGGCAACAAGTTCGCCGAGCAGCGTTTTGTACATTGCGGCCCAATTGACGGTAGCGGGGACATCGGCGGCAGCCTGACGCCACAGATCGGCGATCCGGCGCTGCACCATAAGGATCAACTGGTCTGTGGTGGTGAACAGGCAATACCGAAGAAAGCATGCGACCTCCACGGTGCGCGCTGGCTCTTTGATCTTGGCTCCGGCTGAGGGCGGCCTGGAGACAAGTCGGCGCGCGTAGCGGCGCAAGATGAGATCGGGGATGTCTGCCAGGTGCTTATGAACGTCCAGCGTGTAAAGCAGGTCGATGCGCTCCAGTACCTCGCTGATTTGGCGGGTTGAGTGTTTCGCCGGTGCAGCCCATAGCCAACTCTGCTGGGTTTGTCCATCTGGGCGCAGCTCTGAAACTGAGGCTCGCCAGCGATCAAGTGTTGCTGGATCAACGCTGGCGGCGATGGCGGTGCCTGTTTCAACTTCAAGCTGGGCAAGTGCCGCCGCAATCAGTGTCCGAATTGCCCGCTCGTGCACGATCACCAGCTTGTTCTTGTACAGCCATTGACGCGCCCGCACGAGTAGCTGATCGCGGTCGGCGCAGCGCGCCACTTCGTCGCGCAGTTCACGTACCAGTGAGCGGCGCTGGTGCTCGCTCATCCACTGGAATCCAAGGACCGTGCAGGCTACTTGTTGGTGATCGAATAGCGTGCGCCCGCGTTCATACATGGCTCTCAGCGAGGCGACTTCTGGTGCTGCAATGCCAAGCTCGTTGCCAAGGTGGCGCCACAAGGCTACTGGAATTACCCGAAAGGCACCGAGCAAACGCCCACTCATGCGCAGGAAACCAATATGGAGCGCCAGACCAAGCTTGTGGGAATCACCTCGGCGTGCATTGATTGCGTCGCGCTCGGCACCATCGAAGGTGAAAAATGCCTTCATCTCGAAGTCGCTGATATCGCGGGGGAGCCCACGCATCCCCAAAAACGTTGTGTGCCAACCCTGCATCGTGAACCTCAAAAGTGGGAGGCCACCATACCCGTTTACAAAGCGAACAGGAAAGTCAATGAAATCAACGGTCTACCCAGACCACCCCCGCGCCAGTGCTAGCTTTGCGTACCGTCACTTATTGCACTGAAAACGAGGAGACCCCGATCACGTCGTGTTCGACACGGCACCCACCGGCCACACCCTGCGGCTGTTGAGCCTGCCGCAAGCCTGGAGCGGCTTCCTAGCAGGCAACGACCGCGGCGCCTCTTGCCTCGGCCCGCATTCGGGCCTGAAGATGCAGGAGGAGCGTTTCAAGGCGGCGCTGGCGGCATTGACCGATCCCGCCCAGACGACGGTGATCCTGGTCACGCGTGCGGACAAGGGCGCCATGGCCGAGGCAGCGCGCAGTTGCGAAGAGTTGAATGCGCTCGGCCTGCACAACCAGCGCCTGGCCATCAACGGTGTGTTCCACGCCGGCGACCGCAGCGATGCCGTGGCGGTTGCCATCGAGGCGTTGGGTCAGCAGGCATTGAAAGACATGCCGACTTCTTTGCAGGCGCTTCCCCAGGACATGATTCCGTTGCGAGCCATCGACACGGTCGGCTTGCCGGCCTTGCGTGCCTTGCTTTCAACCGAGCAAGCGGCGGTCGCCGTGGCCCCCCCGATCGCCGCCGAGCCGATCGCTGCCGGCCATGACCTGGCGACCTTGGCCGATGAACTCGCCGCCGTCGGCCATGGGCTGATCATGGTGATGGGCAAAGGGGGCGTCGGCAAAACCACCATTGCTGCGGCGCTGGCCCTGGGGCTGGTGCAGCGCGGCAAGACCGTGCACCTGAGCACCACCGATCCGGCAGCGCATCTGGCGGGCACGCTGGCGGGTGACTTGCCGGGTCTGCGCCAGGACCGCATCGACCCCAAGGTCGAGACGCAGCGCTACGTCGACAAGATCATGGCAGCCAAGTCGCCGAGTCTGGACGACCAGGAGCGAGCGCTGCTTCTGGAAGACCTGCGCTCGCCCTGCACCGAGGAGGTGGCCGTGTTCCACGCCTTCTCGCGCATCGTCAGCGAAGCACGCAGTGCCTTCGTGGTGCTGGACACGGCCCCCACGGGGCACTCGCTGCTGTTGATGGACGCCACTGGCGCCTACCACCGCCAGATGATGCAAGAGTTCGAAGGCAAGAACGCCGGGCACGTCGTGACGCCCCTGATGCGGCTTCAAGACGGTGCGTACACCAAGATCATTCTGGTGACGCTGCCCGAAGTGACGCCGGTGTCGCAGGCTGCAGCACTGCAGGACGATTTGCGCCGCGCCGGCATCGAGCCCTATGCCTGGGTGCTCAACAGGAGCGTGCTGGCCGCCGGCACCCACGACCCCTTGCTGGCAGCACGACTGGTTGGCGAACGCAGGCAGATGGCGCGCATGGCAGCAGGGCTGGCCCGGCGCAGCTTCGTCGTGCCATGGCTGACCCGCCCGCCCATTGGCATCCCTGAGCTGGGCAGGATGGTGGCGTCGCCGACAGCGGAGGCGACGCGGTCGAGGTGAACGTCCGCCTCAGGTGCTCAGCGCTTCCTTGGCCAGTCCCCAGGCCTGACTGAGTTTTGCTGTGCGCTCAACGTAGGCGCTGCGTACCCGCTCCAGCCTGGCCTCGATCCGCGAACGTGCATCGCCCCGAGCCTTCCCGACCTGCACTTCGATGGCGCGGACCCGGGCATCCGTCTCCTGCTTGAACACGGACAGTTTGTGCGTTGCGCTCTGCTTCGTCTTGGCCAAATCAGCGTGCGCGGCCGCAAGGCTGGTGACCAGGTGCTGCTGCGCTGTCCTGCTTGCATGCTTGCCTTCTGCCTCGAGCTGCGCGATCTCGGTCTTGACCGCAACGATGTCTGCGTCGAACTGTGCCTGCAAGGCGTCGATGCGGGCACGCCGGATGACGACACCGCCCAGCGCGCGCATGGCGGCATCGATCGGGGTGGCCCACTCCTCCTCGACCTCTGCAACCACGGCGGTCTTGCCAGGCTGAAGGAAGTTCGAAGCCTCTTCGACGAAGTCCAGTGCCACGCCCGCCACCCAGTAGTCGCGCACGGTGCCCAGCAACGAACCGGTCGCTGCGCCGACCACGACGCCCAGCGGCCCGCCGAGCAGGCCGATCAGTCCGCCAACGGCCAGGCCCGTGCCTGCGCCGAGCGCGAAGGAATCCGGCGTCTTCTTGACTTTCACGGTGCCGTCCAGGTCCTTGGCGATGACGCCAAGGGCGTACAAGGTGATATCTCCCTCATCGTCGAGATGACGCAAGGCACGCGTCGCTGCCTCGGCGCTCGCTTCATTGTCGAAAACGACCACGATCATTCGGTTCATGTCTTGTTCCGGTGGATTGAAAAGATCAGCCGGTGGCGTCGCCGACCGATTTCTTCAGCCGCGCCATGGCGGCACTCACGTCGCCCTCGAACGTGCGCCAGTGCGCCACGCCTGCGCGGTTCAGTTTGGACAGCTTGTCTTCGGCGCTTCGCAGATCGACCCGCAGGTTTTCGTTCTGGCGGTCGAGCTTGGCCTTCACGTCGCCCGCTGCGTTCGACGCCTTCTTGTCGAGAACGGCCATCTCCTGCTTCGCCGAAGCGATGCCGCGATCGGCCTCTGCCACGAACCGGTCGCGTCGGGTGGTATCACTCGCGTAGTTGAAGGGCGCCAACGCCTTCAGTGCCTCCTTGGTGGCGCCCGGCATCACGATCTTGCCGGCCTCGTCGCGAATCTGCGCGATCGGCACGGCCACGTCGTGCTGTCCCAGGCCCACGAACCCACCCGCACCGATGATGACGTACGACACGTTGCGCTCGGGGTCGATGATCAGGTCTTGCACCTTTCCGATCTTGGTGCCTGCATCGTTGTAGACCGTCTTGCCGAGAATCCCCTTCTTCACGCTCCATCCAAGTGCGAGGTGATCGGTCTCGGTGATGGTGACACCGATGGTGGTCGTGGAACCTGCGACCTGGGCGGTAGCGGCGGTCAGTGTCGTGAGCATGCCGGCAATGCCGAGCGCTGCGAACAGGAGAGTTTTCTTCATGGACTTCTTTCGTTGGTTGAGATGCTTCAACGCGGTTTTACAAAGCCATGAAGCGTGGGTCTGTGCGCTGGCGCACTGCAACGTCCAAGGCGCCAGCTTCGGTTGCTGGCCGTTGACGCTGAGCATGCCGGCCCTGTATTTGGGCTATGCGCCCAACCAGAATCGCTCGCTGCGATCGAGAAAGTCATGCAGGTGCACGAGCACCGAATCCTCGTCGAGCAGCACGACGCCGTACTGTGGCGGCTCGAAGCTGCCCGGGATGTCTTCCGATTCCCGAAGGTGCAGCGCCACCTGGTGGTTGGTTCCGCGCAATGTCGAGAACGGGATGCCGCGCCAGCTGCCCGAGATGGGGCGATGAATGTGGCCGAAGAACAAGTGCTTGACGCGGTGCTCGTGGCCCTTCAACGCCGTCAGCAACCATTCGTTGTCGACCAGGCCGATCCGGTCCATGACCGGGATGCCGAGGTGGAAGGCCGGATGATGCATGAACAGCAGCACCGGCGAATCGCCCTCCGCCAGACGCTGAGAAAGCCAGTTCGCCCGCTGCTCGCAGAAGACGCCGGAATGCGTTCCCGGTTCGTTGGTGTCGAGAAACAGCGCTCTGAACTTGCCGACGGCTTTTTCGTACTGGACGAACCCGTTGTTGTCCACGCCCACCTCTGGGAAGCGTTCCCGGAAATTGGGCCGGCTGTCGTGGTTGCCGAGAATCAGATGAACGGGCATCGGCAGCCGCGCACATTGCTCCGACAGTTGGCGGTAGGCGTCCGCGTGCCCGACATGTGCGAGGTCGCCCGTGATCACGCAGAACGATGCGTCCGCGTGCTCGGCGATCACGCTGTCGATGCAGCGCTCGAACCGTTTGCCGGGGTCATGCCCGTAGAGGGCACGACCCTGCTCGACAAGATGGATGTCCGTGATGTGGATGAACTTGAGCATGGTCGTGCCTGGCGATCAGCGCGGCAGCAGTGCCTGGACCGCCTTGCTCATGTCGGTGAGGGCGACGGCGGGCTGCACCTCTTGCGAGACCACGGTCTGCAGATGATCCTTGATCACATCGGTGATCTTCAAGCCGTTGTCACCCGGAAACGCATACCAGCCCGTGAGAACCGGCATCTGCGCGATGGCGGTCAAGTGATTGGGGTTCGCCTGGTAGAAGGGCGCAAGGAGCTTCGGGTCGTTCGCCGGCAGCGTGTTGGCCGGGAAGTAGCCGGTCGCCTTCACCATGGTCGTCGCACCCAGCGGGCCGGTGGCGAACTTGATGTATTCCCAGGCAGCGGCCTGCTTGGCAGAATCCTTGGAAAACATCATCGCTGCATTGCCGCCGGCCGGCAGGCGGCCGTCCTTGGCCACGGGCATGCGGGCGGTGCGAATCTCGAACTTGCCGCCGACCTGCTTCGTGATGCTGCCCAGGCGCGCCGTGGTCGTCGCCAGTACCGCGAGCTTGCCGCTCACGAAGTCCTGCCAGGCGGCCGAATAGGCGATGTTGCGCATCTCGCCTTGCTTGACGAGCTGCTCGAGGGTTTGAATGGCAGCCTTGCCTGCGGGGCCGTCGAATGCCACCTTCTTCTCGTCGGCGGTCAACATGGTGCCGCCGTTGCTGAAGACCAGCGCCTGCCACATCCAGTTGCCGGTGATGTCCCACTCGACGTGCAGGCTGTCCGTGCCGGGGGTTGCCGATTTCGACTTCTTGGCCGCATTCATGATGGCTTCCCAGGTCGTCGGGAAGCGATCGGGCTCCACGCCCGCCTTGCGCATCAGGTCGGCGTTGTAGTAGATGACGGGTGTGGACAGCGCAAAGCCGATGCCAACCTGCTGACCCTTGACCTGCCCCAGTGACAGCAGCGCCTGGTCGTAGCCCATCCCGGCCCAGCCTTTCTCTGCCTTGATGAAGGGTGTGAGGTCGACGGCGAGCCCGCGGTCGGCAAACACGCGCTGACGATTGAGGCCCTGATAGGACACGTCGGGCAGCTGGCCCGTCACGGCCTGGCGCAAGACCTGTTGCGCGGAGACCTCGTAGTCGGAGTTGGGCGCGCGGAACGTGACCTTGTACTGGGGGAACTTCGCCATGAAGTCTCTCGCGATCGATTCATGGACCTCCTTGAAAAGATCGGCGTAGGCGTAGTCGACGACGATCTCGGTCGGTTGCTGAGCCTGTGCCAGGCCTGCGGCCATCAACATGGTCAGGGCGGCGGTTTTTTTGAACAGTTGTTTCATTGCTTGATTCCTTGCGGTTTAACCCTTGACGCCGGTGAGCGTCACACCTTCGATGAAGCGCTTTTGCGCGACGACGAACAACAGCACCAGCGGCGCCGTGATCAGCACCGTGCCGGCCATCAAAGGACCGAACGCGCTGCCTGCTTCCTCATTGCGGAAGAACATGGTTCCCAATGGCGGTGTCGCCAGATCGGGTGAATTGATGACCAGGAGGGGCCAGAAATAGTCGTTCCAGTGCCAGACCACCGAGAAGATCGAGAACGCCAGCAAGGCGGGCATGGCGGTGGGCAGCATCACGCGCCAGACGATCTCCAGCTCACCCATGCCGTCCAGCCGCGCGGCATGGATCAGGTCGTCGGGCACGGTGCGAAAGAACTGCCGCATCAGGAAGATGCCGAACGCCGACACGCTGAAAGGCAGGATCAGCGCGCCCATCGTGTCGAGCAGACCTGCGTGGTACAGCATCACGTAGAGTGGGATGGCCGTGGCCTGGTACGGCACCATGAGCGCAAGCATCACCAGGCGCCATGCCCACGGCTTGCCGCGGAACGACAGCTTGGCGAAGGCGTAGGCGGCAGGCAGCGCCACCAGGATCTGAAGCACCAGGATCCCCGCGCAGACGAGAACGCCGTTCCACAGGTAGCGCAGCAAGGGGACCTTGGTCAGCGCCAGGGTGTAGTTCTCGACCGCGGCAAAGCGCGTCGGAAAGAGATGGATCTCGCTGCCGAAGATTTCGTCGGCGGGCTTGAGCGAGGTCAGCACCATCCAGATGAAGGGCATCAGGAAGACGAGCGCCACGGCCATCAGGACCCCGTGGCGAAGGATCCGAAAGGAAGGAGAAGGACGTTTCATGCGTAGTGCGTCCGGCGCTCCAGCGCGGCGTGCTGGATCTGGGTCAAGAGGAAGATGCCTGCAATGAAGACGACCGTCATGGCGCTGGCGTAGCCCATGCGGAAGAAGCTGAAACCTTCGGTGTAGATCGTGTGGAGCAGCACCTCGGTGGCCTTGTTCGGCCCGCCCTTCGTGAGCACATGCACGGTGTCGAAGACCTGCAGGGCGCGGATGGCGCACACGGTGATGACGAACAGGGTGGTGGGGCCCAGCAACGGCCAGGTGACGAAGCGGAAGCGATCGAAGGGGCGTTCGATGCCGTCGAGTTCTGCCGCATCGCGCACGTCGCGAGGAATGCCCTGCAAGCCGGCCAGGAAGAACACCAATGCCAGCCCCGACATCTGCCAGATGCCGATCGCGGCGAGCGAGTACAGCGCGAGCCGCCGGTCGTTGAGCCAGTTCTGGGGCGAGAGGCCGACCTGCATCAGCAGGTGATTCACGAGCCCGGCGCTCGGATGCAGCAGGAACTCCCACACGACCGCCATGGCGATCAGCGTCGACGCGGCCGGCATGAAGAAGGCGGTTCGGTAGAAGCCGCGTCCCGACCGATCGGACTCGATCAACAGCGCGAGGCTCAGGCCCAGCACGATCGAGCCCCCGGTGACGAGAACAAGGTAGACGAGGGTGTTGGCGACGGACTTGCGGAACACCGCGTCCGACCAGAGTTCGGCGTAGTTCTGCAGGCCGACCCAGTTCAGCGTGGTCGCGCCGAACTGCCAATCGGTCAGCGACATCAGAACGACGGCCAGCACGGGGATGAACAGCAGAACCGTCGCAAGAAGTCCCGCGGGTGCGAGAAGCGACGCTGTGGAGAGGGGATGGATGCGCATCGTCGGCTTTCAGGCAACCCGGGCCAGGACGTCGCATCGATCGATCGACAGGCGCTGACCGCCTGCGTCGAAGACATGCAGCGCTTCCCACGGGACCGTGACCTCGAACTCGGCCCCTGCGCGCGCAGCCGTGCCGGCCGGGAGGCACACGATGCAGGCCTCGCCCTGGCTCGGCAGGGTCAGCGTGGCCATCAATTCGGTGCCCGCATATTCCACATGGCCGACCACGCCGCGCACGGTGAGGCCAGGCGCCCTCGCCAAGGTGACCGCCTGGGGCCGGAAGGCGACATGGCAGGGTCCGCTGTTCCCCGGGGTAGCCGCGATGCGTTGCGCCAGGCAATGGATCTCGCCGTTGGCGAGGATCTCGCCCGGCACGACGTTGATCCGCGGCGCGCCGACGAATCGCGCGACTTCGAGGCTTCGGGGTCGCATGTACAGATCTTCGGGTGGCGCGACCTGAAGGATGCGGCCTTCGCGCATGACCGCGACACGGTCCGACATGGACATCGCTTCATGTTGATCGTGGGTGACGTAGATGAACGTCACGCCCAACTGGTCGTGAAGCTGGCGGATTTCGGCGCGCAGCGCATGCCGAAGGTTGGCGTCCAGGTTCGAGAGGGGCTCGTCGAACAGGAAAACGGAAGGGTGGCGAACCATCGCACGCGCCAGGGCAACGCGTTGGCGCTGGCCGCCTGAGAGATGCGCCGGCTTGCGATCGAGCAATCCGTCGATGGCGAGTCGTCGTGCGACCTCCTGCGCGCTGGCATGGATGTCGGCGAGCCGTCGCCGCACCCCGGGGGACACCAGGCGTGCCCCCGGCAGGCGACCCCAGAATCCGAGGCCACGCATCACCAGTGGCATCGAGATGTTCTCGCGGACTGTCATGTGGGGGTACAGCGCATAGGACTGGAACACCATCGCGCAGTCCCGCGCGCTGGGCGACAGGGCGAGCAGGTCGCGGTCTCCCATGCGGATCGTGCCCGTGTCGGGCGTGTCCAGGCCGGCGATCAGCTTCAGCAAGGTGGACTTGCCGCAACCGGATGCGCCGAGCAGGGTGAGGAATTCGCCGTCGCGCACGGTCAGGTCGAGTTCCTGAAGAACGGCAGCGCTGCCGAAGCGCTTGGTCAGGCCCGAGATCTGGATGTCAGACATGGTGAGTCGTCTCCGCCGTTGACTGAGTCGATGTCCGGGCGGCCATCCAGCTGTGGAATTCCGCGTAGTCCGAAAACGCGACGACGTACGGGCGCAAGTCGTCGGGGTTGGCCGCGTAGCCGCCCAGGTGAGCCGCCAGCCGTACGCCGGCGGCCTGGGCACATGCCGCGTCGATGCCGGAGTCCCCGACGAAGAGAACCGTCTGCGGCGTCGCGCCCAGTTGGGTGAGTGCGAGGTGCAACGGCGCGGCGTCCGGCTTGGGATGCTCGGCATCGCCCAGGCCGACGATCACATCGAAGAAGCCGGTGAGTGCTGCCTTGTCCAGCAGCGTGCGTGTCGAGTCCTGATCGCGGTTCGTGCAGATCCCCAGGGCGATGCCCTGCGAACGAAGCATCGACAGAAGCTCGAGAGCACCGTCGTATGCCACCGCTTTGTGCAGCCAGTGCGATGCATAGCGTTGCTGGAAGGCCTTCTCGAGGCGCGAGGCCAGCGCGAGTGGCACAGACGCTGTCTGAAGCCGGAGCGCGCTCTGGAAGAGGGCGGTGATGCCCTGGCTCAAGGCCGGACGAAGATGCTGCGGCTCGATGGCCTGCAATCCGGCCAGCACAAGTACCTCATTGGCCGCCGCTGCGAGGGAGGGAAGGGTGTCGAAAAGGGTTCCATCGACATCAAAGACGACTGTTCGTATTTGATCGTTAGTGTTCATGAACTGGATGTTACGAACATGATGAGTCAAACTCGTGACAAATACGGGCGGTACAGTTTCCGCACCGATCACGCGCACACCTCGCGCGTCAACCGTCCTGAGATGCAAGAAAACAGATGCTCAAAGCAGCTCGCCAGAAAGAAATCGTCGCCCTGTTGCAAGGAGGGGGCGTCGTCGAAGTCAGCGTGCTGGCTGAGCGTTTTCAGACCTCGCCCATCACCGTGCGGCGCGACCTCATCGAATTGCAGGAGCGGGGTGTGCTGGCCCGCACGCGAGGAGGGGCGATTCCCGGCAACGAGGTGTATGCGGAGGGTTGGGCGCGTTACGAGAGCGTGAGCTACGCGGAGCGGGAGAGGGAAAACTACCGCGAGAAACGAGCCATCGCAGAACTCGCAGCCCAATCCGTGTCGGACGGTGATTGCATCCTGGTCAACGGTGGGACCACCTGCCGACACCTCGCGGAAGCGCTGCGAGGTCACCACCATCTTCACGTCGTGACCAACGGACTCACCGTCGCGATGGAGTTGGCCAAGAGCAGAAACGCCACGGTGCATCTATTGCCCGGTACCGTGGATTTTCAGAAGATGACGAGTGTCGGTCGCCTCGAGACAGGTGCTTTCGAGAACATCACCGTGAGAGCGGCCTTCCTCGGCGTCCACGGCATCTCCGCGAGCGGGGGCATCGGCATGTTGACACCGGAGGAGGCCGTGATGAACCGAGCCTTCGTGGACGCCGCCCAGTCCGTCAATGTCCTCGTCGACTCCTCCAAATTCAAGGCGCAGGCCATTTTCAGGATCACGCATCTCGACAAGGTCGCGCGCGTGTTCACCGACGATGGCATCACCGATGAGGTGCGACATTCACTGGAGAAGGCCGGTGTGGAGGTGTTGGTGGCTCACGCCGAGGAGAATGGTCACTAGGACGCAAACCGTCATCCCCTGACCGGCCAACGGTTTCCGTTCGCCAGCGTACAGACATGTGCACGATCCGGCCCGAGGATGAACGCCAACGCCCATCTCCGACCCGCCATGAACGCATTGCTGTCACCGCCTCCAACCCCTGCCACGGGAGGCTCCGCGTCCGCGCAGGCGATGAACGAGCCGCTGCAGAAGCAGAGGGGGGTCAGGTTCTCGGCGGGTGCGCACGACGATGACGCTTGTGCCGCCGTGCTGCTTTCGATCGCCGAATGCAGGACGTTGCGTCCTGTGTCCGTCGAGGTGCTGCCGTTTCTCTGCTCCTTTGCCCACCGCCTCAGGCACACCTTCGACGGTTGCGTTGACGTCGCTGTGGACGTCGACCGAGCGTGTTCTGCGTGGACGGTCGACAGGGACGCACTGGAAGAGGCGCTGCTGGAGGTCGTGCTGGGGTCGGTGTGTGCGATACGTCGTCGGGGGCGATTGACGTTGCGGGCCTCCGTCGACGATCGGAGCAACCAACGCAGCACGGTGCTGACGGTGTTCAACAAGGTGCCACACGAAGATTGTTCGACATTCAGTTGGAGAAACTGACTTGCTCTGGCGCTTGATTCCTCCTCACCGACATCCACATCGTCGACATCGCCCGAACCGGGAGAAATCGTCTGTTCGGTAGCGCACTTAATACCGAGATAGACAACGATCGCTTGCGATTTGCGACACCGCGAAAAATGCAGGCAAATCCCTGCACCGGCTGGTCGCCAGCACGGCTATAAGTTCGCCAGCGAACAGATCAGGGGGAATCTTCGAGCCACCCCGGCTCGACGATATTTCGATCGTTCAAACGATCCTCTTGACTGGAACCTCGAATGCCGACCATCGACCAACCGAAGAAGAACCATTTGCTGGCCGCACTGCCCGAGGCGGAGTGGTCGCGGTGGCTTCCACAGCTCGAGCCCGTCTCCTTGCCGCTCGGGAAAGTGCTGTACGAGTCCGGTGGGGTGCAAAGCCACGTGTACTTCCCGACCACCGCGATCGTCTCGCTGCTTTACGTGATGGAGAACGGCGCCTCGGCGGAGATCGCAGTGGTCGGGAACGAAGGCGTCTTGGGCATCTCACTGTTCATGGGGGGTGAATCCACGACCAGTCGCGCTGTCGTCCAAAGCGCCGGGCGTGCCTATCGGTTGAGCGCGGCCGCGATGAAGGACGAGTTCAATCGAGCGCCGGTCCTTCACCTCTTGCTTCGCTATACGCAGGCGCTGATCACCCAGATGGCGCAGACGGCCGTGTGCAACCGCCACCACACGCTGGACCAGCAACTGTGCCGCTGGCTGTTGCTCAGCCTCGACCGGTTGCAGGGCAACGAGTTGATCATGACCCAGGAGCTGATCGCCAACATGCTTGGCGTGCGCCGGGAGGGCGTGACGGAAGGCGCGCTGAAGCTGCAGAAGGCCGGGCTGATCCAGTACGCGCGTGGGCGCATCGAGGTGCTGGATCGGGCCGGCATCGAGCAGCGCAGTTGCGAGTGCTATGCCGTGGTCAAGAATGAATACGACCGGCTGCTGCCCGATCGAACGGCGCATTGATGCAAGCGCGCAGCATCAGGCGATGAGCCGGTTGTTGATCGCGTAGTAGGTCAGATCGCTATTGGTGGACAGGTTGAGCTTCTCCATCAGGCGGGTGCGGTAGGTGCTGACGGTCTTGACGGACAACGCCAGTCCCATGGCGATTGTGCTGGCGGTTTCCCCCTTGGCCAGTTGGCAGAAGACTTGGAACTCGCGTTCGGACAGCTGCTCATGCGCCGCGCAACCACGGCCTCGATGCAGCTGCGTTGGCAGCAGTTCGGTCACTTCCGCCGAGAAGTACCGGCGGCCCATGGCCAGTGTCCGAACGGCCATGATGAGTTCGCTCGGCGCGCAGTTCTTGTTCAGGTAGCCACGTGCACCTTGTCGCAGCGACTCGAGCGCGTAGTGCTCTGCGGGGTGCGCAGTGAACAGCAGGATGCTGACCTTCGGCGCAGCAACGTGGAGGGACGCCAGCGTGTCGAAACCGAGCTGTCCTGGTGCGGGAAGATCGAGGATCAGAACGTCCGGTGGCATCGTGCCTGTGACCCGTTCCATCGCATCGGCGGGCAACCTGGCCTCCCCGACGATCCTGAGGTCGGTGTGCTCGGCAACCAGTCGGCGAAGACCCGCGCGAACCACCGGATGTGGGTCCAGGATGGCGATTTCGATCATGTGAGCTTTCGTGAGCGCCAACCGCGAAGGCGGGGCAGGGTGCCACTGTCGGCGTGACACGCAGCACAGTCTGTACGCTGCCGAACGAAAGCGAAGGAGACCGGCATTCAGGGGATCTCACGGGTGATTGCTGGACGCATCATGGTGATGGGTCGAGACCATGAGCCGGCCCGTCTCCTTTTTCACCACGCCATAGCATTCGCAGGCGCGGGCATTGAGCCCGGCGCGGTTGAGCACTGCGATGTGGCCGCGTCGGTACCGGATGTGCCCGGCAGCCTGCAGCTTGCCGGCGGCTTCGGTGATGCCTTCGCGTCGCACGCCCAGCATGGAACCGATCAGCTCCTGCGTCATGGTCAGTTCGCCTGAAGGGATGCGGTCGAGCGTCAGCAGCAGCCAACGGCACAGTTGCTGCTCCACCGAGTGATAGCGGTTGCACGCGGCGGTCTGCGTGGTCTGCGCGATGAGCGCCTGCGTGTAGCGCAACAGCAGCCGCTGCAGCGCGCCTGCGCGGTCAAACTCGCGTTGCAGTACGGTGCGGCTCAGCCGAAACGCCAAGCCGGCGGTCTGCACCACGGCGGACCCCGGCGTGCTGCCGCCGCCCATGAAGAGGGGGACACCCACCACCCCCTCATGGCCGACGCCTGCCGTCTCGGACGATGCACCCGAGGTCGTCACGTAGTGCAGCGAGACAATGGCCGTCCCGGGGAAATAGGCGTGCTGCAACGGCACGCCAGATGCGTAGAGGGCGTCTCCGAGACGGAGCGTCACGGGTTCCAGGGAGGCGGCGATGGCCGCAAAGTCCGGTGGGGGCAGGGCGGCCAGCAGGTGGTTCTTCCGCGGGTCATGGAAGGTGTCCACGCTAGCGGCTCGCGATCGGGTGGATGCCATCCTCGGCAAACTCGACCCCGATGCCGCGGTAGCCGACGAAGCGGCACGATTCGTCGAAGATGGGCTCCCCGCTCACGCGAAAGTGTTGTCGAACGCCATCGGCGCCAGCGCGCGAAAAGACAAAATCCAGAAAGGGCTGGCGATTGGCGATGAGCTTGCGCAGCGCCTCGCGCTGCGTCTCGTCCCAGCCCGTTGCCGCCATGAACAGTGCAGCGCCGGGTGGGGCTTCCACGGGCAGTCCGAGCATCTCCATCGCCGGTCCCGACAGGTTCAGCAACCGGCCTTCCCCGTCTTCCTCCCAGTGCCAGTCGGACGCCAGCTGCGTGAGGCGCCGATAGCGCGCCTCGCTTTCCGCCAGCGCCGCCGTGCGCTCGCGCACTGTCTGCTCGAGGACCTCGTTGTAGCGCGCCAGCTCCTTGTAGAGCAGCCGCACTTCCAGCATGTTGTGGATGCGCGTCTTCACCTCCAGTAGGTCGAAGGGTTTGCTGATGAAGTCTCTCGCGCCGGCTTGCAACGCACGCAACTTGTGTCCCGGCTGGGCCGTGAGCACGATCACCGGCAGATAGCCGTTGGTCGCCACCGTGTCGAGCCTGTCCATGACCTCGAATCCGTCCATTTCCGGCATCTGCAGGTCCAGCAGGATCAGGTCGAACGGGCTGTCGTGGTGCAGTGTCTCGACATCCCTTGACGACATCGTGGCAACGACGTTGGTGTACCCGGCTTCGGCGAGCACACGCTCCAGCAGTTGCACATTGGCGGGTTCGTCGTCGACGATGAGGATGCGCGCATCGAGCACGTCGTGTGGGTTCAGCATGATGTGTCTCCAGGGATGGCCGTTGCGGCAGCACGGCTCCGCGCCGCCGTCATCGCCGAATCAAGCGTTTCCATGAACTTGTCGACCTTGATGGGTTTGGTGAGGTAGCGGAAGAAGCCCGCTTCGAGCCCCTTCTCGATGTCCCGGGCCATCGCGTTCGCGCTGAGCGCGATCACAGGCATGCAGGAGGTTCGCGCGTCACCGGCCAACGCACGCAGGGCCTCGAGGCCGCTCATGCCCGGCAGGTTGATGTCCATCAGGATCACGTCGGGCTGGCGGCTGCGCGCGATCTGGATGCCGCGCTCCGCGTCCCTGGCGCTGAGCAGGCGGATGTCGGGGCGGCGGGCGATCAGCTTCTCGATCAGAAGCAGGTTGGCCGGGTTGTCCTCCACGCAGAGCAAGGTCTGGCGGGGCGCGTTTGCGTCGCCTCGGGCGCGAGGAAGGGGCTCGAGTCTTGCAAAGTCGGACCCGAGTTCAGGTGCGGCCGCCGCGTCCAGTTCGATCCAGAACGTGCTGCCGACCCCGACGGTGCTCATGGCGCCGATGGCGCCGCCCATCAGCTCGATCAGGCGCTTGCTGACCACCAGGCCGATGCCGGTGCCTTCCTCCGTGCCGGATTCCTGGCCCAGCCGGTTGAAGGGCTGGAACAGCTGGGCCAGCTTTTCAGGAGGCAGGCCTGGGCCGGTGTCTTCGAACGTCACCCGCACACGCCCCGTGCCAGCGTCGTGGCATGCGATCTTCACCGAACCGCCCGGTCGGTTGTACTTGATCGCGTTGGACAACAGGTTGACCAACACCTGCTTGACCCGGGTTCGGTCAGCCTTGACGAAATGAGGGCAGGCGAGCCCCGGAAACATCACGGCGATACCGCTCTTGCGGGCTTGCGGCTCGATCATCGCCTGGCAGTCGGTCAGGACGTCCGCCAGCGCCATCGATTCCGGAGACAGTGACAGCTTGCCGGATTCGATCAGCGACAGATCCAGGATCTCGTTGATGAGCGCCAGCAGATACCACCCGGCAACCAGCACCTGATCGATGCTCTCTTTCTGCGGCGGTGTGGGGGCGGGTGAGCCGCTATCCAGCAGCTGCGCGAAGCCGAGAATCGCGTTCAGCGGCGAGCGCAACTCGTGGCTCATGCTCGACAGAAACTCCGACTTCGCCAGGTTCGCCTTCTCGGCAACTTGCTTGGCATGCGCCAGGTCGGCATTCATGAGCAGCCGGGCTTGCGCAGCTTCCATGCGAGCGGTGACATCGGTGCGGATGGAGATGTACTTCTGGGTCTGTCCCGCTTCGTCGAGGAAAGGGGCGATGACGCTGTCGACCCAGTAGAGCGATCCGTCCTTCGCACGATTGCAGATCTCTCCTCGCCAGCGTTCGCCCGCGGTGATGCTGCGCCACATGTCGATCCAGAATGTCTCGCTCTGCACACCCGAATTGACGATGCGGTGCGTCTGACCAAGGAGCTCGGCCCGGCTGTAGCCAGAGATCAGGCAAAAGCCGTCGTTGACCTCGACGATGCGTCCAGACCGGTCGGTCACGGAGACGATGGAGTGCAGGTGGATCGTTTGCAGCAGGGCGTCGTGCTCGCGCTTGGCCGCCTCGGCCTGCTTGCGTGCACTGTTGTCCGTTGCAATAAGGAGGTAGCCGATGATCGCTTCATCGGCGTCGCGCAGTGCCGTGACCGAGACCACGACGGGGAAGCGGCTGCCGTTCTTGCGGATGCAAGTCAGTTCGTAGATGTCTTCGATGCCGTGGGCGGCTTTGAAGACCAGCGCATCAAACCCCGGAGCAATCGGCGTCGACAGCTCGATGCTCAAGGCCTTGGCCCGAGCGATGAGTTCTGCCGGGTCTGAAATGTCTGCGGGCGTGATGCGGTCGATGACTTCAGCAGCGGTATAGCCGAGCATGCGTTCCGCGCCCACGTTGAAAATCTGGATCACACCGTTCGCATCCGTGGCGATTTTGGAGAACATCGCGCTGTTGAAGATGGCGGCCTGGAGTGCGGCGGCCTGGCGGAGGGCGTCGGACTGATTCTTTGGGGGCATTGGGTTTCCTGAGCCGGACAGGGTTGCAGGCTGGCCGCGCGGCGTCGGTGCGTTAGGGCACATAGGGCGCATTGGCTGCACGCGACGGCGTGTGTGCGCTGGCAGACAGTCATGGATGTGCCCATCGGGAATGCTCCGGTCTCCTCCATCCAGTGCATGGCGAGTCGCCATGCAGCACCCGTGAAGCAGACCGCACAACGTCTTTTTTTCGCCCTGCGACCGGCACTGTTCGTCCTGGCGTCGCTCGCATGCGCTGGCACCGCTGTCGCGCAACCGGCCGAACTCAGCGTGGCCTACCGCGAACAGGTCCCGCAGCGGCTCGACCTTCCGCCGGATGCGGTTCTGCATTACGCCGAACTCGCACGCGAGCAGTTTCAGCGCGCAGGTGTGCCATTGCTGGGTTCGCAGTACGTTGCGGTGGTCGACCGCAGTCCGCAGGTGCAGGCCATCCTGGTCTATTGGGTTGCGTTGGGCGAGCCAGCCCTCCTGATCGGTGCCTCACCGGTGTCGACGGGTCGGGTCGGGCAGTTCGATCACTTCGAGACGCCGCTCGGCGTGTTCGATCATTCGCTTTCCAACCCCGACTTCCGCGCGGAAGGCACTCGAAACGAGTTCGGGTTCCGCGGCTATGGTGCCAAGGGGATGCGGGTGTACGACCTGGGCTGGCAGAAGGCCCGGCGAGGCTGGGGCAAGGGCGGTGACAGCACCATGCGGCTTCAGATGCATGCGACCGACCCGGTGCTGGCGGAGCACAAGCTGGGGAGCGTGCAGTCCAAGGGCTGCATCCGGATTCCAGCGGCGCTCAACCGGCTGCTCGATCATTTCGGTGTGCTCGATGCCGACTATGAAACGGCAGCGAGCGCGTCCGCCCTGGCCGAAGGAACGCCACCTTGGGTGCTGGCGCAGGATCGACGGCCGATCAGCGATGCCGGGCGCTATCTCGTCGTTGTCGACAGCCAGCGCGACACGCGCCCGGACTGGTCGCCTGCGCCGTTGCCGTTGCCGTTGCCGTGATGCTCTGTGCGCTGGCAGACGGTCGGCGTGGCCGATTTGCGTCAATGTGAGAAGGACGCAAGGAGACGCGTGCGCATTGCGAAGGCAAGCCGCTGTGAGACTCCGCGCGGCGCAATCTCCGGAAGAGACAATGAACCTGAAAAACACAAGCAAAGCATTCAGCAGCGCCGTCATCGACATGCATTGGTTGACAGCGCTGCTGCTGGCCGCGGTCTATGCATGCATGGAACTTCGCGGCTGGGCACCGGAGGGAAGTAGCTTGCGCGCCAGCATGAAAGCCCTTCACTTCTCTTTGGGCCTCTGCGTTCTTCTGACTGTGGCCGCGCGTCTCGCGGTGCGCTGGACGGCGGGTGCGGCGCCGCCCATTGTTCCGGCGTTATCGGCGACGCAAGGGTTGCTCGCACGGCTAGGGCACGTCGCGCTCTATGCGTTCCTCATCGCGATGCCTATCCTCGGCTGGCTCACGCTCAGCGCGGCGGGAAAGCCCATCCTGCTCTTTGGCGCAGCACTGCCTGCGCTGATGGCGCCCGACGAAGCACTGGCCAGCCAGGTCAAGGCGCTGCACGAAACGCTGGCGACGATCGGCTACTTCCTGATGGGTCTGCACGCCGCAGCGGCGCTGGCGCATCACTACCTGCGGCACGACAACACGCTGGTGCGCATGCTGGCATCACGGCGAAAGAACGGAGGCAACCGGTGACATCCCCACGCAGCCGCGCCCACAGGGAACGCCACCGCACCGACCGTGTCGGCTGGCTGCGCGCAGCCGTGCTGGGTGCCAACGACGGCATTGTGTCGACGGCCAGTCTGGTGGCCGGCGTAGCGGCGGCCCATGCCAGCCACGGAAGCATCCTCACCACGGCGATCGCCGGGCTGGTGGCCGGGGCCATGTCGATGGCCGCCGGAGAATACGTTTCGGTTCACTCGCAGGCCGACACGGAGAAGGCCGACCTCGAGCGGGAACGCGTCGAACTGCAGACCGAGCCGGCTGCCGAGCACCGCGAACTGGCGGCCATCTATGTGCGCCGCGGTCTCGATGCCACGCTCGCGAAAGAGGTCGCACAGCAACTGATGGCGCACGACGCGCTCGGCGCGCATGCGCGCGATGAACTCGGCATCTCGACCGTGCTGAGCGCTCGGCCGGTGCAGGCCGCGCTGGCCTCCGCAAGCAGCTTTGCGGCCGGTGCAGCGCTGCCGTTGGGGGTGGTCATGCTGGCCCCCCATGACGCGTTGATGCCTTGGCTGTGCGGCAGCACGCTGGTGTTCCTGGCGGGTCTCGGCGCGGTGGCGGCGCGCGTCGGCGGCGCCGGCATGGTCGTCGGGGCGTGGCGGGTCACGTTCTGGGGTGCGCTGGCCCTCGGTATCACCTGGGGTGTCGGCGCACTCTTCGGCGCCGCGGTCTGACGACGCAGGCCCAGGCGTCAGTCCAGCAGAACCAGGTCGCCGCGGGCTGCCGCGCCTTCCACGTCGTTCAGCGGGAGCATGGTGCAGTTCTGGCCCTTCGCCCCCCAGATCACTTCGACCACCGGACCCTCCATCTTCTCGATCAGGCACGGGCCTTTGGGGATGGTGCGATGCCGGCCATCGTCCCCCCGATAGCGCATCGCCGCGGTGATGCGGGCACTGTGCATCGTCAGCGGCTGTGCCGGCGTGGTCGACGGGGGCGTGTGTGGATCAGGCATGTGCGCATGTTCGCCGCGGCCGGCCATTCTTTCCGTTCGCCAGCGCACAGACCTGGCGCTGCCCGGCCCACTAGCCTCCAGGCCATGACTACTCCACCCGAAGCCTATCTCGTCGGGAGCGGCATCGGCTCGCTGGCCGCGGCCGCCTTCATGGTTCGCGACGGCCACATCCCGGGCGATCACATCACGATCTTCGAAGCCGGTCCGGTGGCGGGCGGCAGCCTCGACGGCGCAGGCGATCCCGTGAAGGGCTACTCGCTGCGCGGAGGGCGGATGCTGACCACCGACAACTACGAATGCACCTGGGACCTGTTCAAGACGATCCCCGCGCTCGGCGAGCGCGTTACCACCGTGTTCGAAGAGACGCTCGCATTCAACGAAAAGCACAAGTCGCATGCGATGGCGCGTCTGGTCGATCGACGGCGTGCCAAGGTGCCGGTGAAGTCGATGGGCTTCTCCATGCAGGACCGGCTGGAGCTCCTCAAGCTCAGCACCGCCGATGAAGCCACGATGGGCGCCAGCCGGATCACCGACTGGTTGTCGCCAGCTTTCTTCGAAACCGAGTTCTGGTTCATGTGGGTGACGACCTTCGCGTTCCAGCCCTGGCACAGCGCGGTCGAGTTCAGGCGTTACCTGCATCGCTTCGTGCTGGAGTTTTCTCGCATCGAGACCCTCGGGGGTGTCAAGCGGACGGTTTTCAACCAATACGACTCGCTGGTGCGTCCGTTGCAGGCCTGGCTGGAGGGGCAGGGCGTCCACTTCGTGATGGACTGCATGGTGACCATGCTCGACCACACCACCCGTGAAGACCGCCTGGTGGTGACCGGCATTCACACGACGCATCAGGGGCAATCCGCGCGCATCGCGGTGGGAGACGGCGACCTGGTGTTTCTTCAGAACGGCTCCATGACCGATTCGTCCAGCCTCGGTTCGATGAGCGAGGCACCGCCGCAACGCAGCAAGACGGAGGGGGGCGGCTGGACGCTGTGGGAGAACCTGGCAACGAACCGGCCCGGCTTCAGCAACCCGGGGGCCTTCAACAGCTGCATCGCGCAGTCCTGCTGGGAGTCGTTCACCGTCACGCTGCAGAACCCCGAATTCTTCGATGCGATGGCGCAGTTCAGCGGCAACGAGGCGGGCACCGGCGGCTTGGTGACCTTCAAGGATTCGAACTGGCTCATGTCGATCGTGCTGGCCCACCAGCCGCACTTCATCGACCAGCCGGCGGACGTGCAGGTGTTCTGGGGCTACGGCCTGTTGCCAGACCGGGTCGGCAACTTCGTGCCGAAGCCGATGGAGCAGTGCAATGGGGCGGAGATCCTTCAGGAACTCTGCGGCCACCTGCGCTTCGACCTCTCGACCGTTGAGACGGGCAACTGCATTCCCTGCCGCATGCCCTACATCACCAGCATGTTCATGCCGCGCATGCCCGGCGATCGGCCGCTGCCGGTGCCCGCAGGCTCCCAAAACCTTGCATTCGTCAGCCAGTTCGTGGAGCTGGCGGACGATGTGGTCTTCACCGTCGAGTACTCGGTGCGGGCGGCGCAGACGGCCGTTTATGAACTGCTGCACATCGACCGCAAGATCCCGCCCGTCACGCGCCACGACAGATCGATCAAGGCGGAGTTCGAGGCCTTGGTCAAGGCATTCGAGTGAGCCCGAGTGCGAGTCCGGTCAGTGCGAATCGCTGCTCGATAGTGTCGCGATAGCCGAGGCCTACCCGCCGACGACATGGATGCGACACGTCTCGTTCTGATCATGCTGCTGGCCGTCGTTGCCAGCCGTCTGATCGCCCGAGCCGTGCGCCTGCCGGTGCCGCTGATCCAGATCGCGCTCGGATGCGGCGTGTTCTATTCGGGCCTCACGTCCGTGGCGCTCGACCCGGATGTGTTCTTCCTTCTGTTGCTGCCTCCACTGTTGTTCCTCGACGGATGGCGCATCCCCAAGGACGACCTCCGGCGCGATGCGCCGACCGTCGTCACGCTGGCATTGGGGCTGGTGGTCTTCACGGTGCTTGGCATCGGGCTGCTGATCCATTGGTTGATCCCCGCGGTGCCGCTGCCGGTGGCGTTCGCGCTGGCGGCCGTGATCTCGCCGACCGACCCGATCGCCGTGTCGGCCATCGCGGGCCAGACGCCGCTTCCATTGCGCATGCGCCGCATCCTCGAGGGCGAAGCGCTCTTCAACGACGCCTCGGGCCTCGTGTGCATGCGATTCGCCGTCGCCGCCGCGCTCACGGGGTCGTTCGGACTCTCGCAGGCGCTGCTCGACTTCCTGTGGGTCGCCTCGGGTGGGTTGGGCGTCGGGTTCGCCGTGACCTGGCTGGTGACACGTGCGCGCTCGTCGTCGCCGTCAGTGCTGGTGGGCGACGACGGCGGCGCGCAGATCCTTGCGAGCGTGTTGATTCCCTTTGGCGTGTACCTGCTGGCCGAAGCCCTGCATTGCTCGGGCATTCTGGCCGCCGTCGCGGCCGGCATCACGATGGGCCACAGTCCACATGCGCACTGGCAGGCGGTCACGCGCATCCGGCGCACGGCAGTATGGGACACGTTGCAGCTGTTGGCCAACGGCAGTGTGTTCGTGCTCCTGGGCGAGCAGATTCCGTCGATCCTCGCCGGTGCGGGCGAGACCGTACGAATAACGGGACATCACAACCCGTGGTGGCTCGGTGTGTATGTGCTGGGCATCGTCATCGCCCTGGCTGCGCTGCGCTTCGCGTGGGTCTGGGCATCGATGAAGGTCGCCTACCTGGGCATGCAGTCCCTCGTGCAGACGTCCCACGGCCAGCGGTGGCGTGTGGTGGCTGCCATGTCGGTGGCGGGCGTGCGGGGCGCCGTCACGCTGGCAGGCGTGCTCACCTTGCCTTTGGCGCTGAGCGACGGCACACCCTTTCCGGGCCGCGATCTGGCCATTTTTCTAGCGGCCGGTGTCATCCTGATGTCGCTTCTGGTCGCCACCGTGTTGCTGCCACGCGCGCTGCGGGGCGTGGTGTTGCCTGAGACGTCCCGTGTCGCCGAGGAGGAACAGGCCAGAGCATGGGCAGCCGAAGCCGCCATCGGTGCGATCGAACGTGCCCAGCTTGCTCGCTTGCTCCCAACGTCTACAAGCGCCGGCGTCGACGCCGGTGTCTACGCGGCAGCGGCGTCCCGTCTGATCGCACTTTATCGGCAGCAAATCGATATGGATCCTTGCAAAGCTGGCGCCGCAGACCGGCGGCACGCAGCCGATGCCATCGACAGCCAACTGCGCCTGGTCGGGCTGCGTGCCGAGCGCGATGAAATTCTGCTGCGCGCCCACGACCACCGGATCAGCGACGCGACGCAAGCGCGCATGGTGCGCGAGATCGATCTCCAGGAGGCGCGTTACAGCGGTGCGCAGGCGGGATGACGCTTGCCGACGAATCATCGTCGCCGCGGAGGTGCGTTGGCGCACAGACCTCAGAGGCCGTTGCCGCACAAGCTGCCTCTTTCCAACAAGGATGACAGTCATGACCAAAACCGATAGCCAGATCCAGCACGACGTGCTGGCCGAACTTGCGTGGGAGCCTTCGGTAGGCGCCGCAGCCATCGGTGTCGAGGTCAAGGACGGCATCGTGACGCTGGCCGGCCATGTGGCCAGCTTCAACGAGAAGTGGGAAGCCGAGCACGCAGCTCTGCGGGGTCTCCTCGTTTTCAGTGCAATAAGTGACGGTACGAAAAGCTAGCACTGGCGCGGAGGTGGTGTTGGTAGATCGTTGATTTCATTGACTTTCCTGTTCACTTTCAAATCTGCGATTCGTGGCGTCAAACCGTGGTCGGTTTCATCCATTGGTGCCAGTTATCGATGCATTTGGCCGCGAAGGCAGGATTTGGTCAGCATAGCGGTCAACCGGGAAGCGAAACACACCCCGCAAGTTGATGCTCTCCAGCCTGGTGGGCGCAATCTTCCCGATCAGTTCCGGTGGAATGACCTGGCGGCGGTTCGACCAGCGATCCAGGACCGCCTGCATCTGTGAGGTATTCCACGCCATCACGATGTTGGCCATCAGGCTCAACGCATCGGCCACAGCCTGCATTTCATCGACACGTTTGGCCTGCGCCGGGCTGATCCGGCCGGTATAAATGGCGCGCTTGAGGGCGTTAACAGCCTCGCCCCGATTGAGCACCCGGCGCAACTCGTTCCTGAAAGCGTCCTTGACAAAGTAGTCAGCCAAAAACGCCGTACGCAGCAACCGCCCCAATTGCACGCCAGCCTCATAGATTGGATCGCCCTGGGCGGCAGAACCGAACCGCGCAAGAGCTGCCACCGCACTGGCATGTCCGCTCATGACCGAGGCTGCCAGGTGCACCAGACTATCCCAATGCTTTTCGATCAAAGCGACGTCGACATTGGCTTCGCACACCGCAGCGATTTCTGCGGGCACTTTGGTGCCGCGTGGCACAAAGAGGTGGCGCTGTTTGAGTTCCTTCAACCGCGGGCAAAGATCAAAACCAAGCAAACGGGCATGTGACATGGCAAAGTCGGTGTAGCCATGGGTATCCACAGCAAGCTGGCTGGTCTCCAGCTTTTCTTGGCGGATGACACCTTCAATGGCCACGCCCGCCTGGCGCTCATTGAGCACAAAGGGCTGCGCATGGAAGATGCCCCACCGGTCTTTTACATGGGAGTAGATTCCAATGGAAGGTGTGTTGCGCCGAGGATCAAGCCGGGCTTGCCACACCCGTTTGGTGGTCTCCATGCTCATCATGTCAGAAGATGCCAAATCGGACCGCCCCCAGGTGGCGGCAATCGGGTGTCGCTGCATGAATTCCAGCACAGCCTGGCAGGCCTGGCTCAGACGCCGTTCGTCCCGCGCCCAGCGCATGGCCTGGCGAATGCTGGTGGCAGACAATTGCGGAATCATGCGCGCGCATTCGACCGCAGTCAGACTGGTGCCGTGGGCCATGATGCCGGCATAGACCATCAGCAGCTCGTCGGTAGAGCGCGGCTCACGTCCGAGCATGATCCAGCTAAAGCGCACCTGGGCGTCAACGGCCAGAATCACTTCCGGCAATTGAACCTCACCGATGCGGTGATCCAAAGCCGCGCGCAGCTTGGTCACTTCTGGGTCTTCGTCCTCTGCGGGCAATGGCGACAAATGGAGTTCATCATCCACGCGCAGTACGCCACTGCGGGCTGCAGCGGCCACCGCATCGACACCGGCAGTTACTCTGGCCAGCAAAGGCTTCAAGAAAGTGGCAGCCTTGCTGGGTAACGATAGACGGGCATAGTGTTTCTTGGACTCTGCCTGCCAACGCTCGTCCGTGAAGAACAAGCGCGCACGACCCCGAAAGCTCAGGCTGTGCTCAATCCAGACCGAGCCATTGCGCACCGCGCGGCGCAGGGCAAACAGGGTGGCCACCTCCAACGCCTGAAACGCCCGTTCCCGGTCTGGGCTGGAGATCGAAACCTGCCAGATCATTCCCAGACTTGGTGCCACCACTTCAACTGGCAGCTTTCTGGATCCTTTGAGATATAAAGCTTGCAGCTTGGCAAGGTACTCGATGGCAGGATGCTCGCCGGTGGCCTGCCAGGGCAGCTTTGCAATGGCGACGAGCAACGACCGCACGGGGCGAATTCCATCAATCAATCCCTCGCGGACCAGGGAGGCCCTGCTCGGTGGTTTGCGTTTCTGGGTTTCGGTGATCAAGGCTTCAAGACGGGCACGCAACTCAGCATCTGGCACCGCACCTTGCGCGCTCAAGGCAACAAGTTCGCCGAGCAGCGTTTTGTACATTGCGGCCCAATTGACGGTAGCGGGGACATCGGCGGCAGCCTGACGCCACAGATCGGCGATCCGGCGCTGCACCATAAGGATCAACTGGTCTGTGGTGGTGAACAGGCAATACCGAAGAAAGCATGCGACCTCCACGGTGCGCGCTGGCTCTTTGATCTTGGCTCCGGCTGAGGGCGGCCTGGAGACAAGTCGGCGCGCGTAGCGGCGCAAGATGAGATCGGGGATGTCTGCCAGGTGCTTATGAACGTCCAGCGTGTAAAGCAGGTCGATGCGCTCCAGTACCTCGCTGATTTGGCGGGTTGAGTGTTTCGCCGGTGCAGCCCATAGCCAACTCTGCTGGGTTTGTCCATCTGGGCGCAGCTCTGAAACTGAGGCTCGCCAGCGATCAAGTGTTGCTGGATCAACGCTGGCGGCGATGGCGGTGCCTGTTTCAACTTCAAGCTGGGCAAGTGCCGCCGCAATCAGTGTCCGAATTGCCCGCTCGTGCACGATCACCAGCTTGTTCTTGTACAGCCATTGACGCGCCCGCACGAGTAGCTGATCGCGGTCGGCGCAGCGCGCCACTTCGTCGCGCAGTTCACGTACCAGTGAGCGGCGCTGGTGCTCGCTCATCCACTGGAATCCAAGGACCGTGCAGGCTACTTGTTGGTGATCGAATAGCGTGCGCCCGCGTTCATACATGGCTCTCAGCGAGGCGACTTCTGGTGCTGCAATGCCAAGCTCGTTGCCAAGGTGGCGCCACAAGGCTACTGGAATTACCCGAAAGGCACCGAGCAAACGCCCACTCATGCGCAGGAAACCAATATGGAGCGCCAGACCAAGCTTGTGGGAATCACCTCGGCGTGCATTGATTGCGTCGCGCTCGGCACCATCGAAGGTGAAAAATGCCTTCATCTCGAAGTCGCTGATATCGCGGGGGAGCCCACGCATCCCCAAAAAGAGGGTCGGCAGGGATTCATGTAAAACCCAGCAGAAACGACCCTAAGTCTATGATTCCATTGGGATTATGGTGGCATCGAAGTTCAAGGGGCCAATCTTCCGCCGAAAATCCAGCGTGTAGTCACCA
>Ga0209238_1000046_pt1 | contig 37123 bp, 31 predicted proteins | sample GraSoi013_1_20cm_FD_185823 | JGI IMG/M metagenome (GOLD analysis project Ga0209238, IMG submission 185823) | Grasslands soil microbial communities from the Angelo Coastal Reserve, California, USA - Sample 10_02_2013_1_20cm (SPAdes) (version 2) | ecosystem: Environmental > Terrestrial > Soil >...
GGCAGGATGTAGGAGCCCAGCTTGGAGTCCGACGCGGAAAAGAACGCCAAGACGACCGCGCACCACAGAAGGAGGAAACGCCGCGGCTGGAAACGGTTTTCCGGAACCCGCGTCCATGCGCGCCCGAGGGCGGGGAAGAGGTGCACGATCCAGGGAAGGACCCCGGCGAGCAGGATCGGCACGAAATACCACACGGGCTGATAGCGTCCGTGCTCCCGGGTGGCGAAGCGCTCGAGGTGCTCGTGGATGAAGAAGAAGCGAGGGAATTCCGGGTTGGCGAGCGAAACCGCGACGAACCACGGCGTTGCGATCGCGAGGAAGAGCAGCCCGCCGCCGAGTGCGTGCACGCGACCGAGAACTTTCCAGTCACGCTCGATCAGAACGTAGAGCGCCACTGCGCCCGCGGGAAGCACGATCCCGATGAGTCCCTTGGTCATGACCGCGAGCGCCGCGGCCCCCCAGGCGACGAGCATCCAGCGGCGTCGCTCGCTCTCTCCGGAGTCCTGCTGCGCGACGGCAAAGGCGAACACCGACGCCGACATGAAAAAAGTCAGGGCCATGTCCAGCGTCAGGATATGGCCGATAGCGACGTATAGGGCGCAACTCGCGGCCACGGCCGCCCCGAACAGTCCGGCCTGCGGGGCGAACAGGCGCTTTCCCGTCCAAAAGACCAGCAGCACGCCCAAAAACCCGGTCACGCCCGTCCACAGGCGCGCCGCCCACTCGTTCTTGCCGAACGCGGTGAACGCGGCCGCCGTGACCCAATACTGCAGGGGCGGCTTCTCGAAGTACTTGTAGTCATTCAGGCGCGGCGTGAGCCAGTCGCCGTTTGCGACCATCTCGCGCGGAATCTCCGCGTAGCGGCCCTCGTCGGGCCTCACCAGGTGCCGGTAACCGAGATTGCAGAACCAGCCGGCCGCGAAGACGGCAAGCAGGATCCACGGCCCCCGCCTGGAAATCGTCGATTTCACCCGATGAGCAGAGCCGCGGCGACCCTGCGGTCTTCGGCGAGGAGAATGTTGTAGGTGCGGCAGGCGGCCTGCACGTCCATGACTTCCACGCCGACTCCGGAGCGCATCAGGGGCTGGATGATCTCGGGACGCGGAAAGCGCAGCTGCGCCCCGGTTCCGAGCAGGATGATTTCCCGGTCCAGGCCGGCGAGCGCCGCCAGGTGCTCGGGCGCGAGCTCATCGAATCGGTTCGGCGGCCAGTCCGTGAGGATGCGATCGGGCAGCACCACCAGGCTCCGCTCGAACCTCTGCCGGTTGACCATCACGTAGCCCGCGCCATAGCCGGTGATGGCGTTCTTGGCGGTCGCGGGATCCAGATGCAGTTTCAAGTTTGCCGCTGCTGTAAGTGTCCGGTAGCATTATAACTTTTTGCAGCTCAAGGCTCGGAAACCCCGCTGCATTCCTTGGAAAATCCCGCGCAACATGAGAAAGTTTGCCCGAATCGAGCGTCTTCCTCCCTACGTCTTCAACATCACCAACGAGTTGAAGATGGCGGCGCGCCGCTCAGGCGAAGACGTCATCGACATGAGCATGGGCAATCCCGATGGGCCCACGCCCGCGCACATCGTCGCGAAGCTCGTCGAGGCCGCGCAGCGCAGCGACACGCACGGCTACTCGGTCTCCAAGGGAATCCCGCGGCTGCGCCGCGCGATCTGCGGCTGGTACCAGCGCCGCTACGGCGTCGCATTCGATCCGGACTCGGAAGCGATCGTCACCATCGGATCGAAGGAGGGCCTCGCGCACCTGATGCTCGCCACGCTCGACCGCGGCGACACGGTGCTCGTTCCCAACCCGAGCTACCCGATCCACATCTACGGCGCGATCATCGCCGGCGCCGACATCCGCTCGGTGCGCATGACGGCGGAGGTGGATTTCTTCGACGAGCTGGAGCGCGCGATCCGCGAGCTGATTCCCAAGCCAAGGATGCTGGTGATCGGCTTTCCGTCGAACCCGACCGCGAGATGCGTGGAGCTGGATTTCTTCGAGCGCGTGATTGCGCTCGCCAAGGCCCACGACATCCTCGTCGTCCACGACCTCGCCTACGCCGACATCACCTTCGACGGCTGGAAGGCGCCTTCGATCATGCAGGTCGCCGGCGCGCGCGACATCGCGGTGGAATTCTTCACCATGTCGAAGAGCTACAACATGGCGGGCTGGCGAATCGGCTTCATGGTCGGCAACAAGGACCTCGTCAACGCCCTCGCGCGCATCAAGAGCTATCACGATTACGGCACCTTCACGCCGATCCAGGTGGCTTCGATCGTGGCGCTCGAAGGCCCGCAGGACTGCGTCGGGGAACACCGCGCAAAATACCAGAAGCGCCGCGACGTGATGGTGAAAGGCCTGCACGAAATGGGATGGATGGTCGAGAACCCCAAGGCCTCGATGTACCTCTGGGCGAAGATCCCCGAAGCCTACGCGAAGCTCGGCTCGCTCGAATTCGCCAAGAAGATATTGAAGGACGCGAAAGTTGCGGTGTCGCCGGGGATCGGTTTCGGCGATTACGGCGACGACCACGTGCGCATCGCGCTCATCGAGAACGAGGCCCGATCGCGCCAGGCGATCCGCGGCATCCGGGAAATGTTCCGCAAGGACGGGCTGCTCAAGTCATGAACATCGTCCAGGTCACCGATGACGCGGGCAGGGTCGTCGAGCCCGGATGGCTGAAGCGGGCGGAAGGCGTGCACCGCCAGCTGCGGACGGCGCTGCCCCCCGATTACGAGGGGAAGATGAAGCGCGTGTTCGCCGGAGGCGCGCGCATGTGCGTCGCGACGGAAGGCGGTGCCGTGCTCGGCGTCGCTGTGTACCGCATCAGCGAGAACACCTTCGAGGGACTTCACCTCTACGTCGACGACCTCGTGACGGACGAGAAACAGCGCTCCAGGGGCGTCGGCCGGTCGCTGATGGAGCACCTGCAGGGGCTCGCGCTGGCCTCGGATTGCGAGGCCTGCACGCTCGATTCGGGCACGCAGCGGGTGCAGGCGCACAAGTTCTATTTCCGCGAAGGGATGGTGGTGAGCTCGTTTCACTTCAGGAAGCCGCTCAAATGAAGCCGATCAACGTGGGGCTGCTCGGCATCGGCACGGTGGGCGGAGGCACCTGGGCGGTGCTCGCGCGCAACCGGGAGGAGATCTCGCGCCGCGCCGGCCGCGACATCCGCATCAGCGTCGTCGCCGACAAGGAGACGGCGAAGGCGAAGAAGCTGACCGGCGGTGAGGCGCGCGTCACCGCGGACGCGTTCGAAGTGGTGCGCGATCCCGAGATCGACATCGTGATCGAGCTGGTCGGCGGGGTCACGGTCGCGAAAGATCTGGTCCTCGCCGCGATCGACCGCGGCAAGCACGTGGTCACCGCGAACAAGGCGCTGCTCGCCGCCCACGGCAACGAGATCTTCGCCGCCGCGCAGAGGAAGGGCGTGATGGTTGCCTTCGAGGGCGCGGTCGCGGGCGGCATTCCCATCATCAAGGCGCTGCGCGAGGGCCTCACCGCGAACCGCATCGAGTGGATCGCGGGAATCATCAACGGCACCTCGAACTTTATCCTCTCGGAGATGCGCGACAAGGGGCTTCCTTTCGCGACGGTGCTGAAGGAGGCGCAAAAACGCGGCTATGCCGAGGCGGATCCGACCTTCGACATCGAGGGCGTGGACGCCGCGCACAAGCTCACCATCATGGCGGCGATCGCCTTCGGCATCCCGATGCAGCTCGACAAGTGCTACCGGGAAGGAATCGCGAAGCTCACTCAAGCGGACATCCGCTATGCCGAGCAGCTCGGCTACCGCATCAAGCTGCTGGGAATCACCAAGCACACCGCGCAGGGAATCGAGCTGCGCGTGCACCCGACGCTGATCCCGGCGAAGCGCCTCATCGCCAACGTGGAAGGCGTCATGAACGCGGTGCTGGTAAAAGGCGACGCGGTGGGCCCGACTCTGTACTACGGTGCGGGCGCCGGCGCCGAGCCCACGGGGAGCGCGGTGGTGGCCGATCTGGTGGACGTAACGCGCCTGCACACGGCCGACCCCGAGCAGCGCGTGCCGCATCTCGCGTTCCAGCCCGACCGCATGTCCAGCCTCAAGGTGTTGCCGATGGAAGAGGTCGTGACTGCGTATTACCTGCGCATGCTGGTCGAGGACCGCCCGGGCGTGCTCGCGGACATCTCGCGCATCCTCGCGGACGCCTCGATCTCGATCAACGCCATGGTGCAGCGCGAGCCGGCCGCCGGCGAAGAGCAGGTCGACATCATCATGCTCACCCACCAGACGCGCGAGAAGAGCATCAACACCGCGATCGGCAAAATCGAGAAGCTGCCGGTGGTGACGGGCAGGGTGACGAGGATCCGGCTGGAAGAGCTGCAGTGAGCGGGATTCGGAGGCACGGTCCCAGTCCCGATTGCTGAATCCCATGCGCTACGTCAGCACTCGCGGCGGGACGAAGCCGCAGCCGTTCACCGGGATCCTGCTCGAAGGCCTCGCGCCGGACGGCGGCTTGTTCCTGCCCGAGGAGTTTCCGAAGCTCGCTCCCGCCGATCTTTCCGCGATGCGCCGCATGAGCTACGCGGAGCTCGCGTTCGCGATCCTGTCGAAATTCGCCGACGACATTCCCGCGGACGACTTGGAGCGGCTGGTAGCCGCGACTTACACGGAAAAGCTGTTCGGCAGCGAGGACATCACGCCGGTGAGGAAGCTCGAGCCCGATCTGTATCTCCTCGGCCTCTCCAACGGGCCCTCGCTCGCCTTCAAGGACCTCGCGCTGCAGCTCCTCGGCAGTCTCTTCGAATACGTGCTCGCGAAGCGCGGCGAGCGGCTGAACGTCCTGGGCGCGACCTCGGGCGACACGGGCTCCTCGGCGGAGTACGCGCTGCGCGGCAAGAAGAACATCCGCGTCTTCATGCTCTCGCCGTACGGCCGCATGAGCGCCTTCCAGGCGGCGCAGATGTATTCCCTGCCGGACGCGAACATCTTCAACATCGCCGTGCGCGGTGTGTTCGACGAGTGCCAGGACGTCGTCAAGGCGATCTCGGGCGATGTGGCGTTCAAGGCGAAGCACCGCATCGGCGCGGTCAACTCGATCAACTGGGCGCGAGTCGCGGCGCAGCTCGTGTATTACTTCAAGGCGTGCTTCGCCGTAGGCGGGGAAGTCTCCTTCGCGGTGCCTTCGGGGAACTTCGGCAATGTCTACGCCGGGCACGTGGCACGGCAAATGGGCCTGCCGATCCGGAAGCTCATCGTCGCAACCAACGAGAACAACGTGCTCGACGAGTTCTTCCGCATCGGGCGGTACCGCGTTCGCAAGGCCGCCGAGGTGAAGGCGACGAGCAGCCCATCCATGGATATCTCCAAATCCTCCAACTTCGAGCGGTATGCCTACGATCTCGTCGGCCGCGACCCGTTCAGGCTGAAGTCCTTGTGGACGGAGCTCGATGCCAACGGGGTCTTCGCGCTGGCGGGCACGGAGACTTTCAGGCGCGTCGCGGACACCGGATTCGTCTCGGGATCGAGCACCCACGCCGACCGCCTCGCGACCATCCGCCGGGTCTGGAAGGACTACGGCGTGATGATCGACCCGCACACCGCCGACGGCATCAAAGTCGGGCTCGAGCACCGCGAACGAGGCGTCGCGCTCGTGTGCATGGAAACCGCGCAGCCTGCGAAATTCGCCGAGACGATCCGCGAAGCGCTCGGCCGCGATCCCGAGCGGCCCGCGGGCTTCGAGGACCTGGAGAAACTGCCGCAGAGAGTGGAAGTCGTGGACGCGGATGCGGCGGCCGTAAAGCGACACATCGAGCGCCATGCGGCCTAGTCGATGATTACCGAGGCAACGTGGCTTATACTAAGCGCCCTCTTAGCCAAAGTCCGAGACCGATGAAGATCGCAAAGCTGATCTTCGCGGCCTCGGCACTGCTACTGTCGGGTGAGCTTGCGGCTCAGACCTTTAAATGCACCAATGCGGCGGGAAAGATCACGTACTCCGGCACGAAATGCAGCGAACTTGGACTGAAAGATGCCGGCGAAGTCAAAGACCGCCTCAATGTGAACCCGGCTTACCGGCCGCCAGCCCGAGCAATCGAGTCGCCGCCGTCGCCCGCTCCCGCCGCGAAAACCCGGAACACCGAGCCGCCGGCCGCCGCCGCAGAACCTGCCAAACCGGAGCGGCGCTGCTTCACCGTGCGTACGGCTAAGGGCAGCGTCACCCGCTGCAACGACAATCCCGATGAACCCTAGGGCTACCTGCGGGTTTCAGCGAGAGCATCTATGCAAAGGAGGATCCATGCGCCGATATTTCTGGTCACTCAGCCCCCTCGTTCTCGTCGCGGCGGCGTGCGCCACGATCGGCGACCACGGCTCGCGCCTTGTCACCGTGGATCACTACGTTCGGGTGAAGTCCACCGCGCCGGCTTTCGCCGGTCGGGATGCGCTGATCTACGTGCGCGAAGTGGCGCTCGCGGGCGCGGCCTCGCGAAGCGACCCGGCCCCGGGCGGGGTGGTGCTGTTCGTGCACGGCGCGGGCACGCCGGCGGAAGTCACGTTCGACGTTCCCCACAAGGACTACAGCTGGATGGCGTACCTCGCCAAGGCAGGCTTCGATGTCTTCTCGATGGACATGACGGGCTACGGCCGCTCCACGCGCCCGCCCGCCATGAACGACCCCTGTAATTTTTCGAAGGCGCAGCAGGCGCAGTTCGTTCCGAACCTCATCCCGGCCCCGTGCGCGCCATCGCATCCCTCGCCGATCACGACGATGGATTCGGACTGGAACGACATCGGAGCGGTCGTCGATCACCTGCGCGCCCTGCGCCGCGTGGACACGGTTTCGATCGTGGGCTGGTCGCAGGGCGGCCCGCGCGGGGGCGGCTATGCGGCGCGCAATCCGGCGAAGGTGGCGCGCCTGGTGATGCTGGCGCCTGCCTATACTCGCGCGTCCCCGCTCGAAGCGCCGAACCCGCTTCCCCCCAGCAGCGGCCCGATGACCGCGCAGTCCCTGGCGGACTTCAAAGCCAACTGGGATCGCCAGGTCGGTTGTTCCGAACAGTACGAACCGGCTGCCAGCGCCGTGGTCTGGACCGAGATGCTCGCTTCCGATCCCGTCGGCGCCACCTGGGGCCCCGGCGTGCGCCGTGCGCCGCAGGTGCCGACTTGGGGTTTCAATCAGGCGGTCGTCGCCAAGATGCAGACACCCTTCCTGATGGTGACGGGCGCACACGACAAACAGGTGGCGCCCGAGCGCGTTCGGGATCTCTACGCCGATCTGGGGTCGAAGCAGAAGCTCATCATCGACCTGGCCTGCTCGTCCCACAATGCCATGTGGGAAAAGAACCACCTGCTGCTGTTCAGGGCATCGCTCGAATGGCTCAAGGACGGCAAGGTGAATGGAGCCTCCGAAGGAGAATTGAAGCTCGGCTACTAGTTCCCCGGTGCCTGGGCCGCACAGTACGCCCGGGGCTCCGGCGTCCCGCCGGGATGAGAACCGGCTAGAATATCGGACGATGAGCTCCGTCCTCTCCAAGGAAAAGAACGTCCTCGGCGGCCCCCTGCTCGCCTGCAGCTACGATCCGCTCACCGGATTCTTCCGCGACGGCTGCTGCGCGACCCACGACGTCGAAGGCGTCGCGCACCTGGTCTGCATCAAGGCGACCGCGGAGTTCCTCGAGTTCAGCCGCTCGCGCGGCAACGATCTGTCCACGCCGCGCCCGGAGATGCGCTTCAAGGGACTCGAGCCGGGAGACCGCTGGTGCCTCCACGTGCTGCGCTGGGTCGAGGCCCACAAGGCGGGCATGGCGCCGCAGGTCGTCCTCGAATCCACTCACGAGAACGTCCTCAGGTACGTCCCGCTCGAAGCGCTGAAGGGCCACGCGCTCGATCTGCACTGAACCTGTGCCGGCCGGCGCCGCCGGAAACAATTTGCAACGATTTCCCGTCCGCCGGAAACAGTCTGGAAACGAGTGCGCGCGAGAATGCCCGCGTACTTTCCTCAACGTATTCGGAAGGAGACAGACGTGTTCGAAAATCATGGAAGGAAACTGACTGCCGCGCTGCTCGCGGCCGGCTTGCTCGGCGCAAGCTCGGTCTGGGCGCAGGCGCCCGAAGGAATGGGTCCGATGCGCGGCTTCGAGGAGCTGCACAAGGAGCTCAATCTCAATGCGCAGCAGGAGGAGCTGTGGAAGAAGGCAGAAGCCGCGCAGCGCGAGCTCTTCCGCTCGATGCGCGCCAAGCGCGAGGAGACGCGCGCGAAGCTGCGCGTCGAGATCGACAAGCCCGGCGCCGATCTCAAGCAATTCACGCAACTGCGCGATGAGCTGGGCGCCCAGATGCGCGCTCAGATGGAAGCGACGCAAAAGCAGGTGCGCGAGGCCTGGTTCGCCGTGTACGACACGCTCGATTCCGTGCAGAAGGAGAAGGTCAGGGTGGCGATCCGCGACGGCATGGACCGCATGAGCCGTATGGGGCGCCACCGCGACGGCCCGCGGGGTGAAATGCACGGCTAGGGCTGCGGCGCGGCCTGCGGCGCCGGGCTGACCTGGAAAAGCTGCGGCGATGACGGGGCGATCCCCGCCCGGATCCAGCGGGTCTGAGGAGAACCGAACACGACCACGCGGGTGAAATTCTGCAGCGGCTGGCCGGTCGCCGGATCGGCGATCGGCTGATCGAGCTTGTAGAGGTGGGTATCGCCGTTCACGAACAGCACCGGCTTTCCGAACTTGAGCGCCAGATCGCGCAGAGCCTTGCGGAAATCGGCGAAGCCGTTCGATCCCTTGCGCTGCATCTTTCCCTCGAAGTCGGGATCGCCCTGCGCGAAGATGAGCATTCCGGCGAGGCGGTGCCTTTCAGCCAGACGCACGCTGTCCTCCAGCCACGCGAATACCGCGGCCATGCGCGCCCGGTGCTCGGCGTCCATCGCGGGCGTCAGGCCGAGGTTGTTGTTGCTGCCCTGAACATTGATTCCGACGAAGAGCACGTCCGCCGCGATCCAGCGCAGGTGCTCGCGGTATTCCCCGTAGCGGCCCGATTGCCGCTCGAGCTTGAGGCTGCGGTTGGCGAGGCTCGTATCTCCGGATTCGAAGAGCTCGCGGAACTTGCCGAGGCGCTCCAGCGGATCGAAGCCGCTGCGGTGGCAGTCCACCCATTCGTTGTCGCCCGGAACGATCACGAACGGGTGCCTGAATTTCTCGAACTGGCGTTTCCTCGCCGCTAGCCACTCGTCGGTGCAGGGACCCTGGCCGCCGGTGATGTCGCCGACGTGGATGACGAAGGCGAGGTCCTCGCGATTCATCTCCTCGATCATGGCATCGAGCGCGGCAACCTCGCCCGCGGTGTAGGGCGTGTCGCCGATCAGCGCGAATGTGAGGCCGGCGCCGACGGCCGATGGCAGGGGACGGGGAAGGTGCGCCGTGCAGGCGGCGAGCGCAAGCAGCAGGACGAAGAGCAGCTGTTTCACAGCCGCTTCAGTTTGTAGAGCAACTCCAGCGCCTCGCGCGGTGAGAGCTCGTCCGGGCTGACCGCGGCGAGCGCGTCGCGCAGCGTGTCGGATTCGGGAGGCGCATCGGGCTCCGGTTTTCCGGAGGCGAAGAGGTCGTTTTGCCCGCCTTGCGTCAGGCTCGCCTCCTCGAGCATCTGCAGATATCGCCGCGCGTTGCGGATCACGTTCTTCGGCACGCCGGCGAGCTGCGCGACCTGCAGACCGTAGCTCCGCGAGGCCGGGCCTTCCTCGACCGCGTGCAGGAAGACGATGGTGTCCTTGTGCTCGACCGCGTCGAGGTGGACGTTCACCGCCTGCTTGTATTCGAGCGCGAGGCGCGTCATCTCGAAGTAGTGGGTGGCGAATAGCGTGAGCGACTTGTTCCGCTCGAGCAGCTGGCGCGCGATCGCCCATGCGAGCGCTAGGCCGTCGAAGGTAGAGGTGCCGCGCCCGACCTCGTCCATCAGCACCAGGCTCCTTTCGGTCGCGTTGTGCAGGATGTTGGCTGACTCGGTCATCTCGACCATGAAGGTCGAGCGCCCGCCAGCGAGATCGTCGGCCGCGCCCACGCGCGTGAAGATCTGGTCGATGGGCCCCAGGCGCGCCGCTTTCGCCGGGACGAACGAGCCCGCGTGCGCCATCAGCACGATGAGCGCCACCTGCCTCATATAGGTGGACTTGCCGCCCATATTGGGCCCGGTGATGAGGAGCAGCTGGCGCGAAGGCGCGAGCCGCGTGCCGTTGGCGATGAAGGGATCGATCTGTGCCTCGACGACCGGGTGGCGTCCAGCGTCGATCTCGATCACGATGTCTCCGGCGAATTCCGGCCTGCAATAGTTGCGCTTCGATGACACGGCTGCGAAGCAGGCGAGCACGTCGAGCTGCGCGAGCGCCCGCGCGATACGCTGCAGGACCGGAACATGGGCGCCGAGCAGGTCGAGCAGCTCGTCGTAGAGCGTTTTTTCCAGGGCGAGCGCGCGGTCGCGCGCCGACAGCGCCTTGTCCTCGAAAGCCTTCAGCTCGGGCGTGATGTAGCGCTCGGCGTTCTTGAGCGTCTGGCGGCGGCGGTAGTCGGCGGGCACCTTGGCGGCGTGGGCGTTGGTGATCTCGATGTAGAAACCGTGCACGCTGTTGTAGGCGACGCGCAGGTTGGGGATGCCGGTGCGGGCGCGCTCGCGGCTCTCGAGCTCCGCGAGGAAGGTCCCCGAGTCGGTTTGCAGCGCGCGCAGCTCGTCGAGCTCGCGGCTGTAGCCGTCGGCGATCACGCCGCCGTCGCGCACCATCGACGCGGGATCCTCCAGGACCGCGCGTTTCAACAGCGCGAGGCACTCGGCCGGGACTTCCAGATCGTCCAGCGTCTTAGCGAGCAGCGGCGCGCCGCGCGGAACGGCAGGCTCGAGCTCCGGCAGCAGCGCGAGGCTGTCGCGCAAGGAGGAGAGATCGCGCGGGCGGGCGTTCTTGAGCGCGATGCGCCCGGTGATGCGCTCGACGTCGGCGAAGCGGCGCAGCAGCTTCGCGATCCCCGCATGCGCCTCGGCGAGGGCGGCGACGGCTTCAAGGCGCTCATTCAGCTCAGAATGATCGCGAAGGGGGTGGTGCAGCCAGTGGCGCAGCAGCCGGCTGCCCATTCCGGTCGCGCATGCGTCGAGCACCGAAAACAGCGTGGGCGCCGGCTCGCCGCGCAGCGTCTCGGTCAGCTCGAGGTTCCTGCGCGTCGCCGCGTCCATGCGCAGGTACTCGCTCGCGCGCTCCGGGATCACCGCCGCGACGTGGGCGAGCGCCTGCCCTTGCGTCTTTCTCGCGTACTCGAGCAAGGCGCCTGCGGCTCCGATCGCGGGCTCCAGGTCCTCGCAGCCGTAGCCGGCGAGGGTCGCGGCTCCGAGCTGTTTGAGGAGGATCTTCCGCCCGGCATCGAAATCGAAATGCCATTCGGGGAGCCGGGTCACTGCGAAGCCGCTCAGGGTCGTTCCCTCGGCCGCCAGGATTTCCGCCGGGGCGATGCGGCGCAATTCGTTTTCGAGAAGGTGCGGCGCGATCTCGGTGACGCGCAGCTCGCCGCTTGCGAGATTGAGCCACGCGAGTCCCTCCGCGCCCTTCGTGCGAGAGAGGGCGAGCAAGATGTTGGCGGCTTTTTCCTCCAGCAGCTCCGAATCGGTGAGCGTCCCGGGGGTGACGATGCGCGTCACCTGCCGGTCCACCGGCCCCTTCGAAGTCGCCGGATCCCCGACCTGCTCGCAGATCGCGACCGACTCGCCGATACGCACCAGCTTCGCGAGATATTGGTCCACCGCGTGATAAGGCACGCCCGCCATCTTGATCGGCGCGCCGGCCGAGACGCCGCGCGTGGTGAGGGTGAGATCGAGCAGGCGCGAAGCGCGCTCGGCGTCCTCGTAGAACATCTCGTAGAAATCGCCCATGCGGTAGAAGAGCAGGATGTCCGGGTACTGCGCCTTCAGGCGCAGGTACTGCTGCATCATGCCAGTCGTACCGGGAGCGTCGGGCGAAGGCATTCGATTTCCCTTGTCGCCGCTGGAGGTTGCTGGATTTCGCTGATCCATCTCGGTCATCAGTCCCTGTGGCGCAGACATGTTGCAGGAGGGGCGCAGACCTTGCAAGCCAACTCAGGCAAAATAGCGGCTATGGCAAGACCGCAGACGGCGAGAAGCAGGCGACGAGCGCGCGATGAGCTAACGGTGTCGCACCGCGAGCGACTCGTCGAGGAACTGCTCGCCGACCCGAAGCTTGCCGCGGAGTACCTATTGGCGGCGACGGAAGACAGCGACCATCGGGTCTACTTCACGGCGGTGAGGACTGTGACGGGCCTACCGGAACTCGCGCAGAATCAGCTTCTTCTCGCGCGCAATCTGACCTAAGCCATTCACGCGGCTGGAAACCCGGGCGGCGCCTGGCTTTCGAACCAGTACGCAGACGTATTCCTAGTAACGCTTGACAGAGTCCTATCTTTGCGAATATGATGCGCGTCATATGACGACTGTCAAGGCCGGCTCCAAGAAGGAGGAAACCCGCGAGCGGATTCTGCGCGCGGCGGCGCGCGCCATTCGCAAGCACGGCTACGAAGGCGTCGGGGTCGCCGACGTGATGAAGGAGGCCGGCCTCACGCACGGCGGGTTCTATGCACACTTCGAGTCGCGCGACGCGCTGCTCGCGGCGGCGGCCGACCAGGAAGGTGCGGAATCGAGCGAGCACCTCACCCGAGCGATCGCGGCGGCGAAGCCGGGCCAGGAGCTCATGGCGCTAGTCGACGCCTATCTCTCCGACGGGCATGTGGCGGCGCCGGAGAAGGGCTGCGCCATCGCCGCGGCAGGGACCGAAGTGCCGCGCCAGCACGCGGATGTGCGCCGTGCGGCGAACCGGCGCATCAAAGACATTATCGGCCTGGTCGAGCGCCAATTGCCCGAATGGGGCAGGAGCGCAGGTCACGACAAAGCGATGGGTATCGCTGCGACCCTGGTCGGGTCCGTAGTCCTGGCGCGCGCCGTCGACGATGCGCAGCTTTCCAAACGCATTCGCAAGGCAGCGCGCGAGCTCGTTCGCACCGCGGTGGGCTAGTTTTTTTTGACCTCGAATATGACGATCATCATATCCAATCGACCGACCGCTATCGTCCTCTTGCTGAGCGCCAGCCTCCTGAGCGGTTGCGCGGTCGGCCCGGACTACCAGTCGCCCGACATTTCCGTGACGTCCCGTTTTCTTGGTCAGGACGGGATCGGCCGCCGCGAGATTCAGAGCAAAGCGGACCTCCAGACCTGGTGGGCCGCCTTCGATGATCCAATGCTGACGCGCTTCGTCGCACTGGCGCTCGACCAGAATCTCGACATGGCGCTGGCGGCGGCGCGTGTCGCCCAGGCGCGCGCGTCCTTGCGCCTGGCGGATGCAGCGCTGCTTCCATCAGCCAATGTGAGCGCGCAGGGCGTAAAGAATTACCAGTCGCTCGAGACTCCGCTAGGGCAGGTGCTGAGCTCGACGCCCGGCTTCGACCGCAGAGGCAGCTACTACGAGGCCAACCTCGGTGCGAGCTGGGAAATCGACGTGTTCGGCGGCCTGCGAAGAGGGCAGGAAGCCGCGCGCGCGGAGTATCAGGCATCCGAAGCCGGCGCGGTCGCGACACGGCTGGCCGTGGCGGCGCAAACGGCGGATGTGTACGTCACGGTCCGGGGACTGCAAGCGCGCATCGCGATCGCCCGGCAACAAGCGGAGACGCGCCGTCAGCTTCTCTCGACGGTCATGCTCCAGTACGAGAAGGGGATCGCCGCCGAGTTGCAAGTGCGCCAAGCCGAGGGCTCGCTCGCTCAGGTCGAGGCGCAAGTCCCCGTCCTGGACGCTGCGCTCGACGCGGCGATGAATGCGCTCGACGTGCTTCTCGGAGTACAGCCGGGAACCCACCGCGGCGAGCTGAGCGCGCCGGCACCGGTCCCGGTCGCTCCGGATCTTGCCGAGACCGGCACCCCGGCCGAGATGATTCGACGCCGACCGGACCTCATGGTGGCCGAGCGGCGCCTGGCAGCGGCCAACGCACGCATCGGCGTGGCGATCGCGGAGTACTACCCCAAGTTCTCGCTCGGCGCGCTGCTGGGCAGCGCCACCGCGATCTCGAGCCGTAACCTCTTTACCAGCGGTGCGAACCAAGCCCAGGGGGTCCTCGGACTGCGCTGGCGTTTGTTCGACTTCGGCCGCGTCGATGCGCAGATCGCCGTTGCGCGTGGCCGGGAGGGTGAAGCTCTCGCGGCATACCGGCTGGCCGTCCTGCGGGCGACCGAGGAAGTGGAGAACTCGTTTTCGGCCCTCGTCAAACGCGAGGCCCAACTCGGCATCCTAACGCGCGGTGAATCGTCGCTCGCGCGTGCGCGCGAGAACTCGCTTGCCGCCTACAAAGGCGGCGTGGTCAGCTTGATCGAGGTACTGAATGCCGACGGCAACCTGCTGCAGATGCGCGACGAGAAGGCGCAGGCGCAAACCGAAGTTGCTCGCGCCGCCATCTCCTCCTTCCGGGCCTTGGGTGGCGGGTGGGATACGCGAACTGCAAGCAGCAACAGCTACAGCGCCCTTCAGTGATTGCTTAACAGCCGTTCTCCGGAGATTCCAATGCTTCAGCGCCATCCCGCCGTAGTCGTTGCTGTCATCGGCCTCTTGCCCTTCGTTTTGGCGGCATGCAGCGACGCCGCTTCCTCCTTGAGCGACCCGCGCACGCAGCCTCCGCTGGTTCGGATAGAGCCTGTCGAGCGCTCGGTGCAGTCAGAGCGTTCGTTCACCGGCATCGTCGCGGCCCGCGTGCAGAGCGACCTCGGATTCCGGGTCCCCGGAAAGGTTCTGGAACGGCTGGTTGATGCGGGACAAACCGTCAAGCGTGGCCAGCCGCTGATGCGTATCGACCCCGCCGACCTAAGGCTCGCCATGCGTGCGCACGAGGAGGCCGTTGTCGCTGCGAGGGCGCGAGCGCGCCAGACTGCGGATGACGAGGCCCGCTACCGCGATCTCGTCGCCGGCGGCGCGGTTTCGGCATCGGCCTATGACAAGGCCAAGGCCGACGCCGAGTCGGCGAGAGCGCAACTCAATGCGGCCGAGGCCCGGGCGGATGTTGCTCGCAATGAAACAGGTTACGCCGTCCTGGTTGCGGACGGGGATGGCGTGGTCGTCGAGACCTTGGCGGAGCCGGGTCAAGTCGTCAATGCCGGTCAGGTCGTCGTGCGCGTGGCGCATGCCGGGCGGCGGGAGGCCGTCATCGAGCTCCCCGAAACTCTGCGACCTGCGATCGGATCCACAGGCCGGGCGACTCTGTATGGAAGCGGGTTGACGGGCCCGGCGAAACTTCGCCAGTTGTCGGATGCCGCGAACCGTCAGACCCGGACGTTCGAGGCCCGCTATGTGCTGGAGGATCGCCTGGCGGTCGCGCCACTCGGCTCGACCATCTCCATGCAGATATCCGACGGCCGGTCCGCGCCAGCGCTGCAGGTACCGATCGGTGCAATCTTCGATCCGGGCGAGGGTCCCGGCGTATGGCTGGTCGAAGGGGTCGAAGGGGACACGCCCCGGGTCACTCGGCGTGCGGTGCAAATCGCTAGCCTCAGCGGCGAAGCAGCTTCGGTCATCGGCGATCTCAAGGCCGGCGATCGCGTCGTGGCGCTCGGCGCGCATCTGCTGCACGAAGGCGAGCGCGTGCGACTGACGCAGAGCGCGGTCATTAACGCCGCCGGGCCGCGATGAGCGCGTTCAATCTCTCCGCTCTCGCCGTACGCGAGCGCTCCGTCACCCTGTTCCTGCTCGTTGCGATCTTTGTCGCCGGTGTTGTGGCATTTCTGACGCTTGGCCGGGCCGAAGACCCTTCCTTCACGATCAAGCAGATGACCGTCGTCACGGCCTGGCCGGGCGCGACGGCGAAGGAGATGGAAGAGCTGGTCGCCGAAAGGCTGGAGAAGCGGATGCAGGAACTGCGCTGGTATGACCGCACCGAAACCTTTACGCGACCGGGCCTGGCGTTCACCACGGTGTTCTTGCGCGACAGCACGCCGCCCGCCGATGTCCCGGAGCAGTTTTATCAGGCGCGGAAGAAACTCGGCGACGAGGCGCATCACTTGCCGCTCGGCGTCATCGGTCCGATGGTGAACGACGAATATTCCGACGTGACCTTTGCGCTCTATGCGTTGAAGGCGAAGGGCGAGCCTCATCGCCGCCTCGTCCGCGATGCGGAAACCTTGCGCCAGCGCCTGCTGCACGTGCCGGGCGTCAAGAAGGTGAACATCATCGGCGAGCAAGCGGAAAGGATCTTCGTCGAGTTCTCCTACGACCGCCTCGCAACGCTGGGCGTGTCCTCTCGAGACATCTTCGCCGCGCTCAACAGCCGCAACGCCATGACGCCCGCCGGCGCGATCGAAGCCAAGGGTCCGCAAGTCTTCATCAGGCTGGACGGCGCCATCGACGATCTGCAGAAGATCCGCAATACGCCTGTCGCCGCGCAAGGCCGTACGCTGAAGCTCGCCGACATCGCCGAAGTGAAGCGGGGCTACGAAGATCCGGCGAGCTTCCTGATCCGCAACAACGGCGAACCGACCTTGCTGCTCGGCGTGGTCATGCGCGAGGGGTGGAACGGCCTCGATCTCGGCAAGGCGCTGGAAGTGGAAGCGGCGGCGATCAACGCGGAGATGCCGCTCGGCATGACCCTCTCCAAGGTCACGGACCAGTCCGACAATATTCGGGCGGCGGTCGACGAGTTCATGGTCAAGTTCCTCGTCGCCCTCGGCGTGGTGATGCTCGTGAGCTTTCTCAGCATGGGATGGCGCGTCGGCATCGTGGTCGCGGCGGCGGTTCCTCTGACCTTGGCCGCGGTATTCGTCGTCATGGCGGCCACCGGCAAGGACTTCGACCGCATCACGCTGGGCTCGTTGATCCTGGCCCTGGGGCTGCTGGTCGACGATGCGATCATCGCCATCGAGATGATGCTCGTGAAGATGGAGGAGGGTTACGACCGCATCGGCGCCGCGGCCTATGCGTGGAGTCATACCGCCGCGCCCATGCTCGCCGGGACGCTGGTGACCGCGATCGGCTTCATGCCGAACGGCTTCGCCAAGTCCACGGCCGGCGAGTACACCAGCAACATGTTCTGGATCGTCGGCATCGCGCTGATCGCATCCTGGGTGGTCGCCGTGGTGTTCACGCCTTATCTCGGGGTGAAGCTGCTCCCGAACATCAACAAGCGCGAGGGCGGCCACGAGGCGATCTACGACACGCCGCGCTACAACCGCTTTCGCCGGCTCCTTGGTGCCGTGATCCGCCGCAAATGGCTGGTTGCCGGGAGCGTGGTCGGCGCGTTCTCGATCGCGGTGCTGGGCATGAGCGTGGTGAAAAAGCAGTTCTTTCCGACGTCGGATCGCCCGGAAGTGCTGATCGAAGTGCAAATGCCGTATGGCACTTCCATCGAGCAGACGAATGCCGCCACCGCCAAAGTCGAGGCTTGGTTGGCCAGGCAACCGGAAGCCAAGATCATGACTGCGTACATCGGGCAGGGGGCGCCGCGCTTCTTCCTCGCTCTGTCACCGGAGTTGCCGGATCCCTCGTTCGCGAAGATCGTCGTATTGACGCCAGGCGAAGAGGCACGCGAGGCGCTCAAGTGGAGGCTACGAGACGCGGTGGCCGGCGGCCTGGCGCCGGAGGCTCGCGTGCGGGTTACGCAGATCGTGTTCGGCCCGCCCTCGCCATTCCCGGTGGCTTTCCGCGTGATGGGGCCCGACCCCGAGAAGCTGCGTGACATCGCGGCGCAGGTACGCGACGTGATGCAAGCCAGCCCGCTGATGAGAACGACCAACAGCGATTGGGGCGAGCGCGTGCCCGCGCTGCGTTTTGCGCTCGATCAGGACAGGCTGCAGAGCATCGGCTTGACGTCCAGCGACGTGGCCCAACAGCTTCAGTTCCTCCTGAGCGGCATCCCGATCACCGAGGTCCGCGAAGACGTCCGTTCGGTACAGGTCGCGGCCCGTTCTGCCGGAAACGCCCGGCTTGATCCGAGCAAGATCGCCGATTTCACGTTGGTGGGAGCGGCCGGTCAACGCATTCCGCTCTCGCAGATCGGAGCAGTGGAAATCCGCATGGAAGACCCGATCCTGCGTCGCCGCGATCGCACGCCGACGATCACCGTGCGCGGCGACATTGCCGAGGGCTTGCAGCCGCCGGACGTGTCCACCGCCGTGTGGAAGGAGCTCCAGCCCATCATCGCGAAGCTGCCTTCGGGCTACCGGATCGAGCAGGGCGGTTCCATAGAGGAGTCCGGCAAGGCAAATCGAGCCCTGGCTCCGCTGTTCCCGATCATGATCGCCCTTACGCTCATCACGATCATCCTTCAGGTCCGCTCGATCTCCGCGATGGCCATGGTGTTCGCCACCGCGCCGCTGGGACTCATCGGCGTCATTCCGACCTTGCTGTTGTTCCAGCAGCCGTTCGGCATCAACGCGCTGGTCGGGCTGGTCGCCCTTTCCGGAATCCTGATGCGCAACACGCTCATCCTGATCGGCCAGATCCGCCAGAACGAGAATGATGGACTGGCGCCATTCGATGCGGTGGTCGAGGCCACCGTGCAGCGCTCCCGTCCGGTCATCCTGACGGCGCTCGCTGCGATGCTGGCGTTCATTCCGCTCACCCACTCCGTTTTCTGGGGAACGCTGGCGTACACCTTGATCGGCGGAACCTTCGCAGGGACGGTTCTCACGCTCGTGTTCTTGCCGGCGTTGTACGCCATCTGGTTCAAGATCAAACCGGTCGCGAAGGGCGAGCACGCCGCTCCGGAGATTCGAACGGAGCCTATCCCTGCCTAGCAGACACCATTGAAAGGCGTACCCATGAAGATCAGAAGCAAGGACACCCTGCAGTACAAGACAGCGCTCGTTACAGGCGCCTCGTCAGGCATTGGCGAAGCCACGGCGGAACGCCTCGCGATGGCGGGCTACAAGGTCTACGGCACTAGCAGACGCGCAGCCAAGGCAAGCCAGCGATCGTTCGAGCTACTGCCCCTCGACGTGACCAGCGATGAATCCGTCGAAGCCACCATCAGGGAAGTGCTGCGCGCGGAGGGCCGCATCGACGTGCTCGTGAACAACGCGGGCTTCAGTGTCGCCCCCGCCGGAGCGGAAGAGAGCTCCATCGAGCAGGCGCGATCGATTTTCGATACGAACTTCTTCGGGATCGTGCGGATGACGCGAGCCGTTGTGCCTCACATGCGGTTCCAGGGGAGCGGTCGCATCATCAATATCGGTTCCGTGCTGGGCTTCTTGCCGGCACCGTACATGGCGCTTTATTCCGCGACCAAGCACGCGGTCGAAGGCTATTCGGAATCGCTCGACCATGAGCTGCGCACGAGGGGCATCCGGGTATCGGTCATCGAGCCTGCATATACGAAGACGCAGTTCGACGCGAACTTCCTGGAGCCCGACTCCAAGCTCGATGAGTATCGCGAGATTCGCGCTTCCTTGCGCAAGACGTTCACCGAGGTGATGGCCGCTGCCGATGATCCAAGCGTCGTGGCCGACGTCGTGCTCGAGGCTGCCAGCGCGGCGCGCCCGAAGCTCCGATACACGGCCGGTGTCCGCGCGGGCCGCCTGCGATTGCTTCGCCGATTTGCGCCTGCCGGCTTGATGGACATCGGGATTCGAAAAGAACTGCGGCTGACGGGCTGACGGGATCGCGATGAAGGCATCCGCGGTCGTCCGCCCTGGAAGCAAGCGCTGATTACAGGAAGGTTGGTATAGGTCTGTAGTTGCGGCGGACGTTGTCCATTCTTGTCTGTCCGCGCTGATTCTGCCGGTGTAGGTCGCAGTGTAGGTCGCCGAAATGGCGCTAGATCTTCATAGAGAAAAAACGCTGTTGCATCATGGCCGTGGTACCCGGAAGATCTGGCGAGGGCGTTTGATTTCCGGTGTTGCTGCTGGGGGTTACGATATTTCGGCGCTCCATCTCGCTCGTCAGTCCCTGTCGACAGCTGCGGGGTTCATGTTGCAGTAGGTGGACCGACCTTGCAAGCTACTCAGGTAAACTGGAGGCTATGGCAAAAACTCAAAAATCAAAAAACGTGGAACGGGCGCGCAAAACGCTCACCGTGGCGCACCGTGAGCGGCTGATCGAAGAACTGCGGGTCGACCCGAAGCTTGCCGCAGAGTACCTAAATGCGGCCGCGAAAGACGGCGATGCTAGGGTCTACCTCGCGGCGTTGAGAACTGTGGCACAGCGATAAAGTATAGCGAGAGCATCGTTGGAAGCGCGCGTGCCACCACAGGCGCCACTCAGATGTCGATCACCACGTCGCTCTGCGGCCGGGAGCAGCAGATCAGGACATTTCCCTCCCCCGGTGGATCAAGCGGATCAGGCTGGTAGGTGACGGACCCAGAGATCAATCCGCTCTCGCAGTTGTGACAGACGCCGGTGCGGCACGACCACCGGACGGGTACGTCACACGCTTCCGCCAGCTCGAGAAGACTCCGGTCTTCCTTGCGCCACCGAACGGCGATACCGCTCCGCGCGAAGGAGACTAGTGGCCCTGTGCCGGGGGACCCCGCCGGCTGATGCGGTGCGCGTACGGCCGCGGTGAACATACCGGGCATCAGAGAAGGGCCACCGGAAAAGATCTCGGAATGGATGCGGCCCGGTGGCACACCCGAGGCGGCCAGGCCCGTGCTCAGGTCGCTGAGGAAGGTCGATGGCCCGCAAATGTAGAAGTCGCCGTCTCGCGGGACGCCGAGCTGGTCGAGGACCTCCAGTCCCACGCGACCGGTCGCGTCGTAATCCCGCCCCTCGCGATCATCCGCGGCCGGCCGGCTGTACCAAATCCGACTTCGCCCGCGAGCAAGCATCCCGAGAAGCTGTCGCACCTCCGCGGCGAAGGGATGGGACTTGCCATCGCGTGCACCGTGCAGCCACCAGACCGCCCGAGGCGTAGCGCTCGCAGCCAGCGCATGCAGCATCGCGAGCACGGGTGTCGCGCCGATTCCCGCACTCAGGAGCACCACCGCCCAGTCGCCCGGCTGCAAGGTGAAGCTGCCTCTCGGTTCGCTGACATCAAGGACGTCGCCCGTTCGAACGTTGCTGTTCAGGTAACTCCCCGAGGCGCCGTTTGGCTCCACCTTGACGCTGACGCGATACTGCTCGTCGGAGAGCGGTCCGGAGAGTGAATAGCTCCGGAAGAGCAAAGGACCATCCGGCCTCGGGCGCAAACGCAGCACGACGAATTGGCCAGCGAGTGGAGTCGTGAGCCGCCTTCCGTCCGTCGGCTGCAGCGACAACGAGATCACGTCCACGCATTCGCGATCGATCCGCGAAACTCGCAACGGACGAAACCCAGGCTTCGCCGTGTGCGCAGCCGCTGCCGGCACCAGACCCGCGTTGCCCGTCGCGCCAGGGTGGGCATCCTGACTTCGTACCAACTCCTTGAAAGACCACTGCCAACCTGGAGACAGCGCCGGGATTCGCAGCGCCCGCTCGAGCTGATCGCGAGGGTGTTGGGAGGAGTACAGCAGCGCATTGACCTGCGCTACGGTCATGCGCTCCGGCCCTCGAGTGATCAGGAGGATCGGGTCACCGGCGCCGACCTCACCTTCCTCGAGGACGCGGAGGTAGAAGCCCGGCCGTCCGCTGGAGGTCAGGAGCGCTGCCATATGCGGCTCGTTCGTGCGAATCCCGACGCGGTAACAGGTGACTCTAGGCTGAGTCACCTCGAACAGAGCGGTCCCGATCCGGTAGCGGTCGCCGATGCACACCTCGTCATCCGGCAACCCCTCGATGGTGAAATTCTCGCCGAACTGCCCGTGGGTCAAATCGTGCCGGCCGAGCCGTTCCTCCCAGTAGCGATACGATTCGATCTGATAGACGAAGACCGCGCGCTGCTCCCCCCCGTGGCCGCCGAGATCGGCCTGCCCGTCGCCTTCGACGTTGAGCCGCTTGACGCCGCGACGGCCTTGTATGGGCTCCTTCCAGATGGCGGTGCGCACGATTCTTCCGCGCCACTCGATCTCGCGCGGCAACCCGACGTTGACCGAGAGCAACCGGGCCATCTGTGTAGCGTCAGGGATGAGCGAGGGCGCTGCCGCGCTTGAGCATCTCCTCGGGGTCCAGGCTTCGGTCGATTCCGTGCTCCTTGACGCCCTGGCCCGCCTCCAGAGAAAGCTTCTTGTCGTCGAGGAAAACGTCGATCACGTCCGGCTCGAAGGAGACGAAATTGGAGACGCGCGCGACCTCGGGCCACGCCCGCAAGTAAGACCACGCGGCCCTTTTGCGCTCGCCGATGTCGTAGTAGCTGGCCAGGCCCTTATAGGGGCAGAACGTCTGTCCCTCGGCGGGGATCAGCGCGTTCTCGTCGATGTCCTGGCGCGGCACGTACCAGCGCGGCGCGAAACCAGACTCGTACAGCACGAGCGGCCGCTTGGTGTCGGCGACAATCCTCGCGCCGTCCTTCACGACGAGGTGGCGCGAGCTCTGGCGGATATCATTGCGGTGATACTGATCGGCGGCGTGGCCGACGATCCGATCGTCTTCCTCGTAGAAGGCATCCATCGCTCGCCAGGTGAACGCGACACGGCCCCGGAGCTCGCTCGCGTAATCGGGCAGAGCGGTGTACTGCCATGCGCCCCGGGTCGCACGCCGGTCGCCGACGGTCACGGTGAACCACTCGGTATCGCCGAAAGTGGGGGTCCGCGTGTTCGGTTTCTCGCCGACGAGGACGCCGGGGCGAACGTCGGCCAGCGGGAAGTACGCGACGGGGTAGCGGCCGGGCTCGTGGAGCACGAGCACGTCCTCGCTGTCGGCGATCCACTCCTCGGCGAACTTGACTCGGAGCCGTCTCCGAAGGGGCTCGGCGAACAGCAGTCGCTTCGGGAGCGGCTCGGGAGTGAGGAAGCGGCCCACCGAGACAGCGCTCAGAGGGCCTTGTTGCCAGGACAACCCCATAGTCGTGTTCCTTTCGTTCTGGTGCGCGAAATGAATGCCTCGAAGAGTACGAGCAGGTTACGATGTCATGCTCAGTAAGGGGAGCTCGCCATGCACGAGAAGAAGGTAAGCGCGGTCACCGCGCATCGGGTGGCTGTATTTTCAGACGCGGTCATCGCCGTGATCATGACCGTGATGGTACTGGAGCTCAAAGCACCGGATAACCCGGCATTGTCCGCCCTCTGGCCTCTGTGGCCAACGATTGTCAGCTATGCCGTGAGCTACCTGTTCATCGCCATTATTTGGATCAACCACCACTACCTCATGTGGCTCGTGGGTCCTCCGACTTTGAGATTGATATGGATCAACTTCGCTCATCTCTTCATGGTGTCGTTCCTACCCTTCGCAACGGCATGGGTTGCGCGCACCCAGCTCGCGTCGGCGCCTGTAGCGTTCTACGCAGGGCTCTTCGTTTGCGTGGACATTGCCTATAACGTCTTCGAGCGGGAGGTATTGGCGCGAGCGCACGCCACGCACGTGTCCGACCGAGCGCGGCGCATGGCGAGGCGCCGATCTCTCGCTGTTCTTGCGATCTTCGCAGCTGCGGTGCTGGTCGCTCTTGTGGCGCCGCGCCTCGCGTTCGCTCTGGTATGCGGCGCTTTGCTCCTCCACCTGCGGCCGGAGGCACCCGGCAGTCGGCCGTGATTACGTTCTGGAAGGACGCTGAGGGGTTGCTGAAATGAAGACTCTGGCGCCCTCGCTCTTCGGCAGACTGGCTAGGCAGATATCTGCTGCACTTGGAGATTTCCGTATGAACGGATCGCGGCAAATGGACAAGACTAGACATACTGAAGCGGTGTAGGTCTCAGCGTAGGTCGCGCTTTTTCCGCGATTTTCTCATAGCGGAAAAGCACCGATGCATCATGGCCGTGGTACCCGGAAGATCTGGCGAGGGCGTTTGATTTCCCGTTTCGACGCTTGGAGTTGTGAAATTTCGCCGTTCCATCGATCATGAGTCCTTGTGGCGGAAACATGTTGCAGCACATGCGTGGATCTTTGCAAGACACTCGGACAAAAATAGTAAGCCGAGAATTTATGACACGGGGCGGACCATGACGTGCTTCGGATTCGACGGGACGACGGCTTTGGTCAAGCGGACCGTTGCTTTAGTTCTGCTTGCTGCGGGCGCAGTCGGTGCTGCCCAGGGACAGAGCCGCGCTGACGAGGCGGTCGCCCTGTACGACGGGCCCGACCGGGAGCAGCGCCTGATCGCCGGCGCGCACCGGGAAGGCGTTCTGACGTTCTACACGTCGCTCCATGAGCAGAACTTGCCGCTGTTCTTGGCCGCGTTCGAAAGGAAATACGGCATCAAGGTGAAGACCTGGCGCTCGGGCGCCGACAAGGTGCTCCAGCGCGTCGTCACCGAAGCGGGCGCAGGCCGCTCCGAGGCCGACGCCGTACACGTCGGTTCCGGGGAGTTGGAAGCGATGCACCGCGAGCAGCTGCTGCAGCAGGTCAAATCGCCCTATCACCGGAATCTCCTCGCAGCCGCGATGCCGGCTCATCGGGAATGGGCGCCGACCTACCTTACCGTGTGGGTGCAGGCTTACAACACCAACGCCGTGAAGAAGGCGGACCTGCCCGGGAGCTGGCGGGATCTCGCCGATCCGCGGTGGAAGGGCAAGCTCGCCATCGAGGCGGGCGACGACGACTGGTTCGCGAAGATGATGGAAGCGATGGGCGCGCCGAAGGCGCTCGCGCTGTTCCGCGACATCGTCGCGGCCAACGGCATCTCGGTGCGCAAGGGCCATTCGCTGCTCGGCAACCTGGTCGTGTCGGGAGAAGTGCCGTTCGCGCTGGGGATGCACTACAACGTGTCCGAGTTCGCGAGGAAACAGGGTGCGCCGGTGGGCTGGGTCGCACTGGAGCCGGTCGTCGCTCGCGCCAACGGCGTCGCCGTCGCACGCCGGGCGCCGCATCCGTACGCGGCGCTGCTCTTCTACGATTTCCTGATCGGCGACGAAGGCCAGCGGCTGTTCGCGCAGCGCGACTACGTGCCCGCGAGCGGCGCGGTACCGTCGCCGATGAAGGTCGCGGACCTCAGGATCATCGATCCCGGCCCGGCGCTCGATGAGGCGCAGAAGTCGGAGAAGGTCTTCCGCGACGTCTTCCGCTACAGGTAGCGCTGGACCTCCTGCAGGCTGGGCGGGAAGAACAGCTCCTCGACCTCGGGTTTCGTCCTGATCATTCCCTGGTCGAACGCGTAGCGCACCACCGCCTCCAGCGCCCTGCGGTTGTCCTCCAGGTTGTACGGCCAGGGGTCCTTGCCGAGGATCGCCTGCTGCTCCTCGATCGCTTCGCGGGCCCAGGCGAGCGCGAGGTTGCGCGGGTCGCGCATGCGCTCGTAGCAAAGGTCCTTCGCCTTCTGGAACGCCCGCACAGTGCTGATCGCTACCCACGGATGCTCCTTGAGGATCTCGTCCCGGATCACGACCGCGTGCATGATGGGGAAGATACCAATTCTCCTGTAGTAGTCGCTCTCGGCTTTTTTCGTGTCCGGGAAGAGCAGTCCCACTTTCGGGGAGCGGGCGCGCACCGAGGGCAGCGTTTCCGGATAGATGGCCGCTTCCAGCTCGCCTTCCAGAAGCATCCGGTCGATGTCCTTTCCCTTCGGGACGCGGCGGACTCTCATCCACGCGGCCGGCTGAAATGGAACGTCCTCTTCCTCCTGGCACCACCATTCGATCGTCTTCAGATCGACGCCGTAGTGGTCCTGCAGGATGCCGCGCATCCACAGGCCGGCCGAATTCTGAAGGGTATCCAATCCCACCCTTTTCCCGTTGAGGTCGGCGGGCTGCTCGACGCCGCAATCCGTGCGCTTCACCACGTAGCCGTGGCGAAAACGGCGGTGCGGGAACACCGGGATGGCGGTAAACGCCTTGGCGTTGTCGCGAGCGACCAGGTAGGCGACGAGAGAAAGCTCGCAGACGTCGAATTCCCGGTGGCGCAGCATGCGCCCGTGCCTCTCGGGCGAGGCCATGGTGAGGACGTTGAACTCGATGCCGGGAGCGGGCGCCTTGCCTTCGATCAGCGGAACCAGCAGATCGTAGGCTCCGCAGGCGAGCGAGAGCTTGAGCGCGGCCATCGCTAGCTCGCGCTCTTGAGCTTCGCGTCGCGCACGACTCGGCTCCACTTGTCGTGCTCGGCGCGGACGAACGCGGCGGCTTCTTCGGCGCTCGTCCCGCGCGGCTCGACGCCGACCTTGGCAAAGGCGGCGCGCGCATCGGGATGCTCGATCGCCTTCCTGGTCTCGGCGTTCAGGCGCGCGAGCGCCGGAGGCGGCAGGCGCGCCGGGCCGAACAGGCCGAGCCAGAGATCGACCTCGAAGCCGGGCAATCCCGCCTCGATCACCGTCGGCAGATCGGGGAGGGCGTCCGAGCGCTTCGCCCCGGTCGTCGCAAGGCCGCGCAGCCGGTGGTCCTGCAGGAAAGGCAGCGCCGCGGTGATGCTGCCGAAGCTGAACTGCACGCGGCCCGACACGAGATCGGCCATCGCCGGTCCCATGCCCTTGTAGGGCACGTGCGTCATCTGTGCGCCGATGCGTAGCTTGAGAAGCTCACCGGCCATGTGTGGCGTGGTGCCGATCCCGGCGGATGCGAAGTTGAGCTTCCCCGGGTTTGCCTTCGCGTAGGCGATCAGCTCGCCGACGCTCTTCACCGGAAGCCCGGGATTCGCTGCGAGCACCAGCGGCGAGGAGCCTACGATGGAGACCGCCAGGAGGTCCTTGATCACGTCGTACGGGACCGCGTCCTGCAGGACCGGGTTGATGACGATCGCGGGATCCATCAGGACGAGCGTGTATCCGTCGGGCGCGGATTTCGCCGTCGCCTCGACGCCGATGATGCCGCCGGCTCCCGGCCGGTTGTCCGCCACCACCGGCTGGCCGAGCTGCTCGGACAAGCGCTGGCCCAGCGTGCGGCCGATGAAATCGACTACTCCGCCGGGCGCATAGGGGAGGACGAGCCGCAAGGGCTTGGATGGATAGGCCTGCCCGAATGCAGCGCTCGACGTCAGCGCCGCAAGAACGATCGCGTCGAGAAGCTTCTTCATCGAGGTCCCCCGAGTTTTTCCCAGACCCAGCGGGCCGAGTCGAACAGCCGGAAATCGCCGAGCATGGGCGCGACCAGCTGGATTCCCACCGGCAATCCGCCTGGGCCCTGGTGCGTCGGCAAGGTCAACGCGGGCACGTGCAGCGCCGTCCACAGCCGTTGAAGGCGCGGATCGCCGGTCGACTCGAGGCTCGCCGGCGCTTCGCCCGGGACGCAGGGCGCAAGGAGCAGGTCGAAGTCCTCGAACACGCGAGCGAGGCGCTCGCGGCATCGCGCCGCCAACTCGAGCGCCCCGGCGTACTCCTCGTGAGGCGTCTGTGAGCCGAGCTCCAGCGATTGCCGCAGCCGCTCGCTGATGCGGTCGCAGTGGTGGTGCCATTCGTAGGCGATCGCGCGCGAGCGCTCGACGCTGCCGACCAGGTCGCGCGCCCCGGTGAGCCCCGCGAATTCCTCCGGCAGCGCGACCTCGCGCACGCGCGCCCTGGCGCGGGCGAGCCGCGCCGCGGAATCTTCGACCGCAGCCATCGTCTCCGGCTTGGCGGTCTCCCACAGGTGCGTGCGGCACACGCCGATCCGCGGCGGCTCGCACAAGGGCCCGGCTTTTCGCGGCGGCGCGCCGAGCAGGACGGCGTCCATCAGCTCGACGTCCTCTATCGACCGCGCGAGCGACCCGATCGTGTCCAGGCTCTCCGCCGCCATCTTGAGGCCCGAGCGGTTGTAGCGGCCGAAGCTCGGCTTGTAGCCCACGATCCCGCAGAAGGACGCGGGGCGCAGCACCGAGCCTCCGGTCTGCGTGCCGAGCGCGAGCGGGACCATGAAGTCCGCGACCGCCGCCGCCGAGCCGCTCGATGAGCCGCCCGGCGTGCGCGAGGGGTCGTGCGGGTTTCGCGTGTCGCCGGGCGTCATCCCCGCGAACTCGGCGGTGACCGTCTTGCCGAGGACGACGGCGCCGGCGGCGCGCATCAATGCAACGCAGGCCGCGTCCGACGGCGGCCGCCAGCCGGCGTAGATCGGCGAGCCCATCTGCGTCGGCATGTCGGCGGTGTCGAAGACGTCCTTCACGCCGATCGGCACGCCGTGCAGCGCGCCTCGCGCCGGGGTGCGGTCGCGCTCGCGCGCCTGACGCAGCGCGAGCTCCGGGTCGAGGAACGCCCAAGCGCGGACCGTCGCTTCCCGCGCGTCGATCCGCGCAAGGCAGTCGCGGACCAGGGCCTCGGAGCTCAGATCGCCGCCGGCGATCAGGCGCGCTGCGTCGCTTGCCGAGAGCTCGTTGAGCCGGTCCTTCGCTTTGCTCGGGATGGCGACTTCGGACATAACGCTCAGTCGGCGCGCGCGCCGCTGAATTCGACCACTTTCTTCCACTTGACGATTTCGGAATCGACGAACGCCGAGAACTCATCGGGCATCTTCACCGCCGCCTCTGCGCCTTGAGTGAGAAATCGCTTCTTGAGCTCGGGCTCGCGCAATATCCTTGCTGTTTCGCGGGCGAGGCGCTCGATCACCGCGCGAGGCGTGCCCGCCGGCGCGAGCATTCCGCTCCAGCCGCTGACCTCGTAGCCGGCCAGGCCGGCCTCGGCGATCGTCGGAAACTCGGGCGCGCCGGGGAAGCGCCGTGCGCTCGTGACCCCTAGGCCTCGGAGCCTGCTCGCGCGGATATGTTCGAGCACGGTGGGCAGCGTCGCGAACATGACCTGCACCTGCCCGCCGAGTAGGTCGGCGACTGCCGGGCCTCCGCCTTTGTAGGGGACGTGCAGCAGATCGACGCCGGCCATCGCCTTGAACAGCTCGCCCGAGAGGTGGGTCGAAGTGCCGACGCCGGAGGACGCGTAGGAGAGGCGGCCGGGCCGCGCCCGGGCGAATTCGACCAGCTCCTCGGTCGACGTCACCGGAACGGAAGGATGCACCACCAGGATGTTGGGCGCATCCGCGATGAGGATGACCGGCGCAAAATCACGGCGCGTGTCGAAGGGCAGCGTCCTGGTGACGCTAGGGTTGATGGTGTGCGAGATGCTGGTGACGAGCACTGTGTATCCGTCGGGCGCGGCCTTGGCCACGGCTTCGGCCCCGATGACGCCGCCCGCGCCGGGGCGATTTTCCACCACGACCGGCACGCGCAGGTTTTCCGACAATCCTTGCGACACGCTGCGGGCGGCGAAATCGGCGATGCCCCCCGGCGCGAAGGCGACGATCACGCGGATGGATTTGGTCGGATACGCCTGTCCCGAGCCCGTCGAGGGAGCGAGCGCCCCCGCAGCCAGCAGCCCGATCAGCGCGGCAGCACGTGCGCCCATTTCGCCTTGATGCGCTGATCCAGCTCCCTGGACGAGCGCGCCACTTTGGGGAAATCGCTGCGCCTCGCCCACGGCCTGCAGGCGTCGATCACCAAGCGCGAGTTGAACCCCCGGAGGTCTTCCGGATAGCTCGTCGGATCCAGGGCGGTGCTCCAGCAGCCGCGCAGGATCTCCACGTCCTCGCGCGCGTCCACGCGCGTGCACATCGCCCAGATCACGTCGTTCATGTTGGCCGGGTCGACGTCGTCATCGACCACGACCACCCACTTGTTCGCGTAGGCGCCGGCGTGGCACTGCGAGGCGATCAGGCCTGCCTGCTTCGCGTGCCCGGGATACATCTGCTTGATGGAGACCGTGAGCCACATGCGGCTGCCGCCCGCCTCGTGCGACCACACGCCCTGGACGCCGGGAACGCCGGCCGCTTCGAGCTGCCGCCAGACTCCGGCGCAACGGTAGGTGCCCCGATAGTACGTGTCGTCGTTGGGCGGGACCGCGGGGATCGCGCCCAGCAGGATCGGGTCGTTCCGATGCATGAAGGTGTCGATGCGGATGACCGGTTCTTTTTTCAGGCCGCCCGCGTAGTACCCGGTCCATTCTCCGAAGGGACCTTCGTCGATGCGGTCCTCGGGGGCGATCGTGCCCTCGAACGCGATCTCGGCGTTGGCCGGGATCGGCAGCCCGGTCTTGGGACCGTGGATCACTTCGACCGGCTGCCCGAGCATGCCCCCCGCCGCGTCGTATTCGTTCTTGCCGTACGGGATCTCGATGCCGGCGATCGAGAAGAGGATCGGGTGCATGCCGGCGACGACCGCGATAGGGCAGCGCTGGCCGCGCTCGTGATAGCGGCGCATCAGGATGTCCCCGTGCTTGCCCTTGGAGCACATCACCGATGCGATGTGCGGATCGTCGTAGGTTTGGACGCGGTAGGCGCCGTAGTTGATCCAGCCCGAGTCGGGATCCTTCATGACGACCATGCACGCCGTGCCGATGTAGGGTCCGCCGTCCTCCTCGTGCCAGGTCGGAGTCGGGATCTTGGCGAGATCGACGTCTTTGCCCGAGTAAACGTTTTCCAGCACCGGCCCCGTTTTCACCGCGACCGGCGGGACGGGCTTGGACTCGGCTAAGTACTTGCGCCAGTAGTTGACCAGGTCCATCTCGGTGGACTCGGGGGACATACCGAAGGTCAAGGCGATGCGCTTGACGCCCGTCAGGATGTTCGCCGCCACGCGATGCCCGCGCGGGTAACCCGGGATATCGTCGAAGAGGAGGGCGGGACGGTTCGTCTGGCGCTGGTAGATGTCGACGATCCCGCCGATTTCTTCGTTGCGGTCCGCGCCGCTGACCTTCTGCAATTCCCCCGCGGCTTCCATCTGGGCAAGCCAGTCTCTGAGGTCGGGATTTGCCATTTCAACCCTCCTGGTACCGATGAATGAACGCTGAGGGGCGCTGCCCTGCTCGCACAAGAACAAGGAATCTATCATTAATTTGGTAACATTCCGACCGCCGTGCTCCAATGCGGCGCAAGGGAAGAAAACCACCCGCCACGAACTCCATGCCGAATCAGGTTCACGCCAGCTCCGCGGTTGTGATCGGTAAAGCGGGCACGGGTCATTCGCCGTCGCAATGTCCGGTCGAGGAAACCGTGTGTCCCGTGGCGGCGCACGAGTGGGTCAACGACGAGTACAAGCACCTGGTGGTCAAAGGCTCGCCCAAGGCGCTCGCCGCCACGCCAGGCCAGTTCTTCCATCTTCTATGCCCTTCGCCCGACGAAGGCGAGCTTTGGTTCCGCCGGCCGCAGAGCGTCTACCGGGTCGCGCGCTCCAGCGGGCGCATCGAATTTCTCTACAAGGTGGTCGGCCGCGGCACGCGGGGTCTGGCCACTCTGGAGCCCGGGGACAGCCTCAACATGCTCGGACCGCTGGGCGTCGGCTTCACGCTGCAGCCGGGCTGGAAGAACGTGATCGTGCTCGGCCGCGGCGTCGGGCTCGCGACCATGGCGCCGATCTCGCAGCTCGCCGGCGAGCACGGCGTGCGCGTCACTGCGATTCTTTCCGCGCGCAGCCCGGAGCTCGCGCTGGCGGCGGACCTCTTCGAGAGCGTGGGGACCGTGATCAAGGTGCTCGATACGGACGGCACGAGCGGGGTCGAGAACGTCGAGGCGATCCTGCGTCGGCTGATCGCGCAGAAAAAGGCCGACGCCTTTTTCACCTGCGGCTCCAATCGCCTCATGCAATTGATGAAGCGCCTGGGGAAGGAACACGGTATCCCCGGTCAGATGGCGATGGAGCAGATCATGGCGTGCGGGCTGGGTCCGTGCTACATCTGCGTGCGCACCTTCGAGGTGAACGGCAAGCTAGAGATGCGCCGCGTGTGCGTCGAGGGGCCGGTGTTCGACCTTCAGGAGTGCCTCGGATGGTAGACCTGTCAGTGAAAATCGGGAGCGTGACGCTCGCAAACCCGGTCATGCCGGCCTCCGGGACGTTCTCGGCCGAGTTCGCCAAGGTCATCGACCTGAATCGCCTCGGCGCTCTGGTAACCAAAACCGTGTCGCGCGCCTACCGGGCGGGCAATCCGCCGCCGAGGGTGTCGGAGGTCGAGGCCGGCATGATCAACTCGATCGGCCTGCCGACCAAGGGCCTGGAGTACTTTCTCGAGGTGCAACTGCCCGAATACAAGCAATTCAAGCCGCCGCTCGTCGCCAGCGTCACCTCCACCGACATCGACGATTTCGCCGCGATGGCGCGCGAGGTGAGCGTGCCCGGAGTGGATGCGATCGAGCTGAACATCTCTTGTCCCACGCGTGAGCCCGGTGGCGGTAATTTTGCGCTGAACGAGGAACACACCTACAAGGTCGTCAAACTATGCAGGGCGACGACGCAGAAGCCGCTGTGGGCGAAACTCTCGCCCAACGCAGGCGACATCTCCGCGGTCGCGGAGGCCGCCGAGAAAGCCGGGGCGGACGCGATCACCGTGTCGAACACGATCCTGGGGCTGAAGGTCAACCTCGAGACGTTCCGCTCCTCGATCGGCCAGGGCTACGGCGGCATCTCGGGCCCGGGGGTGAAGCCCATCATCCTGCGCATGGTGCACCAGTGTTCGAAGTGCGTGAAGATCCCGATCATCGGCTGCGGGGGGATCATGAAAACCGAAGATGTCGTGGAGTACCTGCTCGCGGGCGCGACTGCGGTCGAGATGGGCTACCTCAACTTCCGCAACCCCACGGGGATGATCGCGATCATCGACGGGCTGGAGAAATGGTGCCAGGCACGGGGCTTCAAGCGCGTCGCCGAGCTGACCGGCGCGATGCTCGCTCATCCGCCGCTCGACACTTACGAAGCCGGCAAGATGGGCATCAGCTGATGGATCGCATCACTATCCGCAAGCCCGATGACTGGCATCTGCACGTGCGCGACGGCGCCATGCTCAAGGCCGCGTTGCCCTTTACCGCGAAGCTCTTCGCCCGCGCCATCATCATGCCCAATCTATTGCCTCCGGTATGCACGGTGAAAGACGCGGAACAGTACCGGAACCGCATTATGAAGGCGCTTCCCGCGGGCGCGAGGTTCGAGCCGCTCATGACCTGCTACATGACGCACGACACGAGCCCCGACGAGGTCGAGGCGGGCTTCCGCGCGGGCGTCTTCACCGGCGTCAAGATCTACCCGGCGAACGTGACGACCAATTCCGCGGCCGGCGTGTCGGACTACCGCAGGATCCGCCGCGTGGTCGAGCGCATGGAGAAGATCGGCATGCGGCTCCTCATTCACGGCGAGGTCATCGACCCGGAGGTCGACGTTTTCGACCGCGAGGTCGTGTTCATCGAGCGCGAGCTGGAGCCGCTGACGCGCGATTTCCCCGGGTTGAAGATCATCCTGGAGCACGTGTCTTCCAAACAAGGCGTGGACTTCGTGCGCTCCAGGGCGGGACAGGTCGGCGGTACGATCACCCCTTACCACCTGATGCTCACGCGCACCGACTGGCTCGGCTGGGGGAACAGGCCTTACATGTACTGCGCGCCCGTGATCAAAACGGCGAAGGACCGCGCCGCGCTGCGCGCCGCCGCCATCTCGGGCGAGAGCAACTTCTTCCTTGGAACGGACTCGGCGCCGCATCCCGTGGCGAGGAAGCTCGACGTCATCGGCGCCGCGGGGCTGTTCAACGCGCCCGTGGCGATCGAATCCTACGCGCAGGTCTTCGCCGAGGAGAACGCGCTCGACCGGCTCGAGGCCTTCGCCTCGGTGAACGGCCCGAGGCACTACGGCCTGGCGCCGAATGCCGAGACCATCACGCTCGAGCGCTCGGCGTGGACTGCGCCCGGGGAGATGAAGGTCGACGGGCCCGAGGAGCGCGCGCTGATTCACCGGGGCGGCGAGACGATTCCCTGGCGCGTGGTCACCTGATGGGCTTCGTCGGCCGCTCGGTGACGAGGCTTGAAGATGCGCCGATGCTGACGGGCCGCGGTCGCTACGCCGCGGACGTCTCGTTCCCGCGCGAGCTGCACATGCGCGTGGTGCGCTCGAGCCATGCGCACGCGAGGATCGTGGCCATCGACGCGAGCGCAGCGCGCGAGTTGCCGGGCTGCGTCGCGGTGTGGACGTCGGAGGACGTCGCCGAAATCCCGCCGATCGATTTCCGGTCGACGCGCGTACAAGGGCTCGAGCCTCACCGCCAGCCGGTGCTCGCGCGCGATCGCGTGCGCTACGTCGGCGAGCCGGTCGCGGTCGTGTTCGCCGAGGATCCCTATCTCGCCGAGGACGCCGCCGATCTCGTGACGATGGAGGTCGAGGAGCTGCCGGTCGTGCTCTCGGCCGACCGCGGCACCGAGGCCGCGGTGATACGCAAGGGCTACGGTGACATCGAAGCCGCGTTTCGCGCCGCGCACACGGTCGTCGATCTCGATCTTTCGATTGGCCGCCATTCGGGAGTACCGTTGGAGACGCGCGGAGCGATCGCGCGCTACGACGCGATGCGGGACGCGCTCGAGCTCCACGGCGCGACCAAGCGTCCTCACGCGAACCGCGATCTGCTCGCGCGCATGCTCGCACGCGAGCCCGGCTCCATCCATCTGTACGAGGGACATGTCGGCGGCGGTTTCGGCGTGCGCGGCGAGATCTACCCCGAAGACGTCCTCGTTTGCGCGGCGGCGTTGCGATTGGGACGGCCCGTCAAGTGGATCGAAGACCGCCGCGAGAACCTGATGGCCTGCAATCACTCGCGAGAGCAGCGGCACCGCGTCCGCGCCGCCGTCGATGCGCAGGGCCGCATCCTCGGCATCGACGACGAGTTCTTCCACGACCAGGGCGCGTACGTGCGCACGCACGGCGCGCGCGTCGCGGACCTGACCGCCGGGATGCTGCCCGGGCCTTACCGAGTGCCGACGTACCGGGCCGTTGGGCACTATCGACTGACGAACAAGACGCCCGCGGCCACCTACCGCGCGCCGGGACGCTACGAAGCCACGTTCGTCTGCGAGCGGCTGCTCGACGCGATCGCGGCGAAGACGGGCATCGACCGCGTCGAGGTGCGGCGGCGCAATCTCATCGCGAAGACCGAGATGCCCTACGCCCGCGATCTCGACGTGATCGATACCGAAGTGGTGCTCGACTCCGGCGACTATGCCGGCCTGCTCGATCAGGCGCTCGCTCGCGCCGACTGGGCGGTGCTACAAAGCGAGCTCGAACAGCGCCGCGCCGCGGGCGAAGCGGTCGGCGTCGGCCTCGCCTTCTTCCTGGAAAAGAGCGGCCTGGGCCCCGTCGATGTCGCCCGCGTAAGCATGGCCGCGGACGGTACGTTCGACGTGGTCACCGGCGCGGCGTCGCTGGGGCAAGGCGTGGAGACCGTGCTCGCGCAGATCGCCGCCGACGCGCTGGGCGTCGACTACCGGCGCGTGCGCGTGGCCCACGGGTGCACGGACCGGATCGAGCAGGGCTACGGCTCGCACGCCTCGCGCACGACCGTGATGACCGGCTCGGCGGTGCATATCGCCGCGACGAAGCTGCGCGAGAACATGCAGCCCGGGTGCTCGGCGCAGGGCTCGTTCGAGAGCGAGCACATGACCTATCCCTACGGCGTCCATATCGCGGTCGTCAATGTCGACCGCGATACCGGCGGCGTCGCGGTCGAGCGCTACCTCGCCGCATTCGACGTGGGCCGCGCCGTCAATCCCAGGCTGGTCGAGGGACAGATCGAAGGCGGCGTGGTGCAGGGCCTGGGCGGCGCCCTGCTCGAGGAGTTCGTCTACGACGCTGAAGGCTCGCCCCTCTCGGTGACCTTCGCCGATTACACGATGCCGACGGCGTGCGAGGCGCCGGGCATCGCCGTGCTGCTCACCGAGGACGCGCCCAGCCCGCTCAACCCGCTCGGCATCAAGGGCGCGGGCGAGGGAGGCGTCAACCCCGTCGGCGCGGTCATCGCGTCTGCGATCGACGATGCGCTCGGCGTCGCCGGCGCCGTGACGCGGCTGCCCGTCACGCCGCCGCGTCTGGTGGAGATCATGAGAGCGGAGCGCCGATGAAGCCGCCGCGCTTCGACTATCACGATCCCGAGACAGTCCCTGAGGTCGTCGGGCTGCTGAAGACGCTGCCGAACGCGCGCATGCTCGCCGGCGGTCAATCGCTGATGCCCATGCTGAACATGCGCCTCGCGCTGCCGGACCATCTGGTCGATCTCAACCGGGTCGAGGGACTCGCGTACATCCGGGAGACGGGCGGGGCGCTCGAGATCGGCGCCATGACGCGCCAGCGCGACATCGAGTTTTCGCAGCTCGTGCTCGAGCGCTGTCCGGTGATGCACGAAGCGATCCTGCAGGTCGGCCACCGGCAGACGCGCAATCGCGGCACGCTGGGCGGATCGCTGTGCCAGCTCGACCCGTCGGCCGAGCTGGTCGCCGTCGCCGCCGCGCTCGAAGCGACGATCGCGGTCGCCGGCCCCAAGGGCACGCGCGAGATCCCTTTTTCCGGGTTCCCGAAAACCTATATGACGCCGGCGATCGGGCCCGACGAGCTGCTGACCCGCGTGCGCTTTCCACTGTGGCCCAGGCCCCACGGCTGGGCGTTCGTCGAGTTCGCGCGCCGGCACGGCGACTTTGCCGTCGTTTCCGCGGCGGCGCTGCTCGAGGAGGACCGCGGCAAGATCAAGCGCGCGTCGGTGACGCTGGGCGGAGTCGCCGCCGCGCCGGTCCGGATGAAGGAGGTGGAGAAGGCGCTCGTCGGCCAGACCGCCTCGGACGCGCTCTTCCGCGACGCGTGCGAGGCGTGCCGCAAGATCGAGGCGATGCAGGACGTGCACGCGCCCGCGTCGTACCGGCAGCACCTCGCCGCGGTGCTGTCCCGGCGCGCGCTGGAGCGGGCCCACGCGCGCACAGGAGCGGCAAAAATGTCATCCTGAGCGCAGCGAAAGATCTGCTTTACGTCGCAAAAAAAGCAGATTCTTCGGGCTGCGCCCTCAGAATGGCAAACGAAAGGTCACGATGAGCGAGACGCGGAACATCGCCGTGACGGTCAACGGCAAGCGCTACGAGCGCAGCGTCGACGTACGCCTGACGCTCGCCGATTTCCTGCGCGGGCCGCTCGGGCTCACGGGGACGCACCTCGGCTGCGAGCACGGCGTCTGCGGCGCGTGCACGATCCTCGTCGACGGGCAGTCGGCGCGCTCCTGCCTGATGCTCGCGGTGCAGGCGAACGGGCACGAGATCGCGACGGTGGAGGGCCTCGCGCCCTCGGCCGAGCGGCTGCACCCGCTGCAGGAGGCATTCCGCGACAACCACGGCCTCCAGTGCGGCTTCTGCACGCCGGGGATGCTGATGACGCTGGTCGAGTTTCTGCGCGATCACCCGAACCCGACCG
>Ga0209238_1000050_pt1 | contig 35525 bp, 38 predicted proteins | sample GraSoi013_1_20cm_FD_185823 | JGI IMG/M metagenome (GOLD analysis project Ga0209238, IMG submission 185823) | Grasslands soil microbial communities from the Angelo Coastal Reserve, California, USA - Sample 10_02_2013_1_20cm (SPAdes) (version 2) | ecosystem: Environmental > Terrestrial > Soil >...
TTACTGAGCTCGCGCAAGCGGCTGAGCCATCACTGCGGCTGGATGCCGGCCGCCTTGACAACCCGCGCGTATTCCTTGACTTCGCTCCGCACGAATATCTTGAATTCCTCCGGCGACATGTCCATGGTGTCGTTGCCGAGGCCTACGAGCCGGTCCCGCACCGCCGGATCCTTCAGCGCCTTGCGCGTGTCGGCCGAGATCTTGTTCACGATCCCCGCCGGGATGCCCGCCGGGCCCCACACTGCGAACCACAGCGGCGCATCGGCGCCTTCGACACCCGCTTCGCCGGTGGTCGGTACGTCCGGCAATTGGCCGTTGCGCTTCGCCGTGCTCACAGCGAGCGGTCGAACCCTGCCGCCCTTGATGTGCGGTATCGCCGCCGAGATCGGCGCCCAGTAGCAATCCACCGACTGGCTCAACATCGCCTGGATCACTTCCGGCGTGCCCTTGAACGGGACCTGGGTGACGTTGATTTTCGCCGCGTCGACGAACTTCTCCGTGTTGAGGTGCGTGCCGCTGCCCACGCCGGCATGGCCCCAGTTGATCGCGCCCGGTTTTGCCTTCGCCGCATTCACGACGTCCATCAGGGTCTTGTAAGGTGACCCCGTATTGACGATCAAGACATTCGGCTGCACCGCGAGCGGCACGATATCGACGAAGTCCTTCTCCACATCGTAGGGCAGCTTCGCGTAGATCGACGGCGTCACCGTGTGCGCATTGGAATCGATGAGCAGCGTATAGCCGTCCGCCGGCGCCTTGGCGACGAACGCCGTGCCGATCGAGCCGCCAGCGCCGGCGCGGTTCTCCGCGAGCACCGGCTGGCCCCACATCTCCGCAAGCTTCTGCGCCACCACGCGCCCCACGATGTCGGTCGAGCTGCCCGGCGAGAACGAGATGATCACGTGCACGGGCTTGTTCGGATACGCCTGCGCCCACGCCTGGGACGCGGCTACCGCCAGCGCCACTGCGGCAATACCAATTATTTTTTTCATCTGAAGCTCCTCTGCGAAAGATTATTGCGACAGTCCGTCGCCGACTGCTTTGTCTTCCGGTTTCAGCTCGATCCCCGACGCCTTCGCCTGGTGCAAGAGCAAGGTCGAGAAGTCCTCCTCGGTCATGCCGGCGCCCATCATCGATTGGATCAGATCGCGGGTGATCGAGGCGAGCGGCATCGGCACTTCGAGCTTGCGGCCGGCCTCGAGTCCCAGGTCCATGTCCTTGCGCAGCAGGTACGGCGTAAACGTAATGTGGAAGTCGAGATTGACGAAGGCCGGGGCCTTATAGCGCGTGAAGGTCGAGCCCATCACGCTCTTGTTGAGGAAATCGAGGAAGGCGTGGCGCGGCACGCCCGCCTTCTGCGCGAGCACAGTGATCTCCGCCATGCACTGCGTCACCACGCCCAGCATCACGTTGTGACAGATCTTCACGATGCGCGAAAGCTCCCCTTCGCCGACGTAGGACGACCCCTGCCCCATCATGTCGAGGTAAGGCGCCGCCGCATCGTAGGCGCTCCTCGGGCCGGAAACCACGAAAGTGAGCTTGCCCGCCTTGATCACCTTCGCGTTCCCCGAGACCGGCGCGGACAGCAGCTCGACGCCCTTCGCGGAGAGGATCTTGCGCAGCTCGGCGGAGCCCTCGAGCGAAATCGAAGAACACTCGACCACCATCTTCGGTCTGGCGCTTCCGGACAATAAGCCTTTCGGTCCGGCGATCACTTCCTTGACGTCGTCGTAAGTCGAGACCATGCAGAACACGATGTCGCAGCCGGCGAGCTCCGGCAAGCCGTCCGCGATCTTGGCGCCGTCCTTGGCGAGTGGCTCGGCTTTCGCGCGCGTGCGATTCCACACCGTGATGGCGCAACCGCCTTTCGCCAGGCGGCGCGCCATTTCGAAACCCATGCGCCCGGCGCCGATCCAACCGAGCTTCACTACTTTTGCCGCAGTCAACTCAACTCTCCTTGGGAATTACTTCGGCGCGGTCTCGATCACCGCGAGCACGGTCCCCACCGGCACCGTGGTTCCCGGCTCGACGAGGATCGCTTTGAGCACACCGCTTGCAATGGCCGGGATCTCCGTCGTCACCTTGTCGGTCTCGACGTCGAAAAGAGGCTCATCCGCTCTGACTGCATCACCGACTTTCTTGTACCAGTTGGCGACGGTGCCTTCGGTCACCGTCTCGCCCAGCTGAGGCATGATCACGTCCATTTCTTCCGTCTCCGTCCAGTTCACGCCGCACGGCGCGAATCCAGGCCTCGCCGGACTTCCGCTACGATGCGCGCGACCGAAGGCACGACCGCGTCCTCGAGCTGGTCGGCGGCGGGCAGCGGCACGTGCGGCGTGGTGATCCGCACGATCGGTCCCTTGAGAGCGCCGAAAATCTCTTCCTGGATGACCGAGGCGATCTCCGCGCCCCAGCCGCATAGCCGCGGGTTTTCCTCGACCGTGAACACGCGCCCGGTGCGCGCCGATTCGGCGAGCAGTGTCTTCGCGTCGAGCGGCACGAGCGAGCGCAGGTCCATCACCGTTGCGGAAATTCCGTGCTCCGCGGCAAGAGTCTCGGCGGCCTTGAGCGCGCGCGGAACCATGGCGGCGAGCGCGATCACGGTGATGTCCTTGCCTTCGCGCAGCACCTTGGCCTTTCCGAGCGGCTCGACGTGCTCGCCCTCGGGCACCTCGGCTTTGTTGGCGAGCAGGCTCTTGTGCTCGAAGAACACGACCGGATCGGGATCGCGAATTGCGGCGGCGAGCAGCCCCTTGGCGTCGGCCGGCGTGGAAGGCGCTACGACTTTCAGGCCCGGTATCGCCATCGCCCAGTTCTCCACGCTCTGCGAGTGCTGCGCACCGAAGCGCGAGCCCGCGCCGTTCGCGGTGCGGATGACGAGTGGAATGGAAATCTGCCCATCGCTCATGTAGCGCGTTTTGGCGATCTCGTTGGCGACATAGTCCCAGCAGCAGGCGAGGAAATCCGAGAACATGATCTCTGCCACCGGCCGCAATCCCGTCATCGCCGCGCCCATCGCCGCGCCGAGGATGGCGAGCTCCGAGATCGGAGTGTCTTTCACGCGCCTCGGCCCGAACTCCTCGAAGAGGCCCACCGTGGTCTTGAACACGCCGCCTGCGGCGGCGGTGTCTTCGCCAAAGAGCACGACGCGCTCGTCGCGCCTCATTTCCTGCGCGATCGCGGCAGCGACCGCGTCCCGGTAGCTCAGTTGCGCCATGCGTTGCCTCCGTCCGCCCATACGTCGCTCATCGCCGACTCGACCGAGGGTGTGGGCGAAGCCTTTGCGGCTTCGGTCGCCTGATCGAGTTTCGTCATTGCTTCGGATTCGATCTTCGCGAGCGTGCTTTCCGCGACGCCGCTCGCGAGCAAGCGGTTGCGGTAAAGCGTCACCGGATCGCGCTTGAGCCACTCCTCGAGCTCCTCTTTCGGACGGTATTTCGCCGGGTCGGCGCGCGAGTGCCCGCTGTGCCGATAGGTGAGGCATTCGATGAGGGAGGGGCCGCCGCCCGAGCGCGCCTTGGCGAAGGCGTCGCGCGCAGCGCTGTATACGACGTCGGCGTCGTTGCCGTCGATGACCTGGCGCTCCATGCCGTAGCTTGCAGCGCGGTCGGCGGCCGGATGTTTCACCGCGGTGACTGCGGAGATCGGCGTGTACTCCATGTACATGTTGTTCTCGCAGCAGAAGACGACAGGCAGCTTCCATACCGCCGCGAGATTCAGCGCCTCGTGAAAGGCGCCGATGTTGGTCGCGCCATCGCCGAAGAAGGCACAGGCGACCTGCTTCGTTCCGCGGTACTGCGCCGACCACGCGGCGCCGGCGGCGATCGGCAGATGCGCGCCGACGATGGCATAGGAACCCATCACCCCATGCGCGACGCTCGTGAGGTGCATCGAGCCGCCTTTGCCCTTCATCAGGCCGCACTGCCGTCCCATCAGCTCGCCCAGCACGGAGAGCATCGGCACACCCCGCGCGAGCGTGTGGTGATGGCCGCGATAGGTGCAGAAGGTGTAGTCGTCCGGGTTCATCGCCGCGGCGAAGCCGGCCGCGACCGCCTCCTGGCCGAGCGCGAGATGGCTCGTCCCCTTCACCAAGTTCTGCAGGAACAGGTCGTAGGCGCGCTTCTCACAGTAGCGGATCTCGACCTGCAGCTTGAACAGGCGCAGTCGCGTCGCTTCGGGGATCTCCTGATTTCTCTGCGCCGAATGCGCCTTTTGCGTGACGCTCATGTTGGACTCGCTCCTTCAGCTTCGGTATGGATTCGCGATCGGCAACTCTTCGGCGGGATAAAGCGAGATGATCTTCGCGCCCTCGGGCGTGAGGATCACTTCTTCCTCGATGCGCGCGGCCGAGATGCCGTCGCTCGCGGGGCAGTAGGTCTCCACGGCGAACACCATGCCCGCCTTCAGCTCGATCGGCTCCTTGAACGAAGTGAGCCGCGAGACGAGCGGCCGCTCATGCAAGCCGAGCCCCAGCCCGTGGCAGAAGTTCAGACCAAAGGCCTCCATCTCGCTCGAAAAGCCGATCTCCTTCGCCTCCGGGAAGGCCCGCGCGATCTTGTCGCTGGCCACCCCGGTCTTTAAGAGCTCGATCGCCTTGTCCATCCACTCGCGCGCCTTCCGGTACGCGGTGCGCTGCGGGGCGGTCGCGCGCCCGACGTTGAAGGTGCGGTAGTAGCAGGTGCGATAGCCCATAAACGACTGGATGATGTCGAAGAAGGCCTGGTCGCCGGGGCGGATGAGCCGGTCGGTGAAGTTGTGCGGGTGCGGCGAGCAGCGCTCGCCCGAAATGGAGTTGATCGCCTCGACGCAGTCCGAGCCCATCTGGTAGAGCCGCGAGGTCGCGAGCGCGACGATCTCGGATTCCTTGACGCCGGGCTTCAGGGCCTCGGCGATGTCCTGGTAGACGCCGTCGACCATCGCCGACGCCATGTTGAGGAGGGTCAGCTCGTCGATGTTCTTCACCTCGCGCGCCTGGAGCATCACCTGCTGGCCGTCGCGCACCTCGATCCCGAGCTTCTGCAGCTCGAAGAGCATCGGCGGCTCGACCACGTCCAGGCCGAGCGGCATATCGCCTACTCCTTCAGAGTCCAGGATCGCCTTGATCTCCGTTGCCGCCTCGCGGAACAGCGTGATGTCGCTTCCTACCGCCCCGCGCAATCCGAGGAGCCCCGCCCTGCAGTGATCGGCGTGCAGCCAGGGCGCGTGAAGCCGGTGGTGCTTCGCAGCGCTGCCGAAATCCCAGATGTAGGGGTCGCCGTTGCCGGAGAGGAGCGAGTAGCGCGTGAGCTTGTCGCGCGCCCATTCGCCGATGACGGTGCTCGTCGTATAGCGGATATTGTGCTGATCGAAGGAGAGCAGCGCGCCCAGGCCCGAGGCCGCCAGCGCGGCGCGCACGCGCGCGAGGCGGTAGTCGTGCAGCCGCCTGAAGTTGATGCGCTCCTCGAAATCGACCTGGGTGTGACCCGGCGCGTGCAGCGGCCGCTTCCAGTTGTGGTGCGGGTCGATGTCGTCGGGCTGGATGATTTTCGGCTCGGCGGTTTTTTTCGGTTTGGCCATCGACTTTTCCCCAGGACGACTTTTTGGGAGAACGCGAAGTATGCCACGCGGCCGCGAAGGGGTCCGCTCTAATTAGCGGTTATGCCCGCCGCCTTGATCAGCTGGGCGTTCGACTCGAACTCCTTCTTGATCATCGCCTCGAAGTCGGGCAGCGACATGCTCAAGGGATCCACACCCAGCTTGAGAAATTTCTCGCGCACCTCGGGCGAGCTCACCGCGGCGTTGAACTCCTTGTTGAGGCGCAGAACGATGTCGCGCGGGGTCCTGGAGGCGACCAGGGCGCCGATCCAGAAGTTGTAGTCGGAGTTCGGATAGCCGGCTTCGACGGTGGTGGGGACGTCCGGAAAGAGCGCGCTCCTCTTGGGCGAGCCCACCGCGAGCGCGCGCAGCTTGCCCTCCTTGACCTGAGGCCCCACCTGGAATGGCAGCGCAAAATAGAAATCGGCTCGACCGGTAAGCACTTCGGTGAGCGCATCGGGCGCGCCCTTCATCGGCACGTGCAGCACTTCGATTCCCGCCGCGATGCGAAAACGCTCCAGGTTCATGTGCGTGGAGCTGCCGATGCCGGCAGTCGTGGCGACGACCGCCCCGGCCTTCGCCTTGGCCGCGGCGACGAGGTCCGCCACGGTCTTGTAGCTCTTGGCGGTCGAGACGACCAGCACCGTGGGAACCGTTCCGAGAGTCGCGACCGGCGTGAGTTCCTTCGGATCGAGCGGTCCCGGGGAGAGGAGCGGCGCCACCGTGAACGCGGAGGTGTAGATGCTGATCATGTGCCCGTCCGGATCGGCCTTGGCGACATAGGCAGCGCCGATCAGCCCGCCCACGCCGAGCTTGTTCTCGACGATCACCGGCTGGCCGAGGCTCGCCTGCAATTTCTCGGCGACGATGCGCGCCGTGGTATCCGACGCGCTGCCCGGGGTGACGCCCGAAACGAGATGAATGGTCCTGCTCGGAAAAGTCTGGGCGGCGGCGACGCCCGACGCGAGCGACGCCGCGGCAATCGCAATCCAGCAAACGCGTTTCAACATGGTTTTCTCCTCTGTCCGGCAGTCAGATCCTGGGCAGCTCCAGCTGCCCGGCAAGCCAGTCGGCCGTCCGGCTCCGATAGCGATAAGGACGGTTGTTGGCATTGTGCCCGCCGTCCTCGACGATCAGCAACTCCACCGGCCCCGAGACACTTTCCGCCAGGCGCTCCGCGTGCGAGGCGGGCACGAGCCGGTCCTCGCGACCGGTGACGATGAAGATCGGGCAGGCGATTTTCGCCGCCGCCTCTTTCATCGACAGGGTCGCGGCGTTCTTCAGCGCGTCGGCTTCGCTTGCACAATGGCTGCGCGCGCGGAACGCCTCGCGCGTCAGAGCCGGCAGCGCGCTCCAGATTTCCTTCCACTCGAACGGCCCGGAGAGCGCGATGCAGGCCTTGATGCGTTTTTCGTAGGCGGTCGCGCGCGGCGCGTAGTAACCACCGAGGCTCACGCCCCACATGGCGATCTTCGCCGCGTCGAGATCGGCGCGCTTCTCGACCCAATCGCACACGGCGCGCGCGGCGCGCTCGTAGTCGCCGCATATCGGGATCTCGTACTCCGCCTCGCCCTGCCCGGGTCCGTCGATCGCCAGGATCGCGACGCCGCGCGCGAGGAAAGGCTCCGCGTAGGCGTGAAGCTCTTCCTTGGTGGAATCCAGTCCGGGCGCCATGATCAATACCGGCGAGCGTCCCGTTGCGCCCACCGGTCGCCGCAAGATTCCGTAAAGGGTTTTTCCCTCGAACGGTATCGAAACGCGCTCGCCCGTCGGGCGCATGAGCGGAAGCGCCAACTGGTAGCATTCGACCGAGCGTAGGTGCGCGTCTCGCATCTGCTTCTGATCGTGCACGAAAACGAACTTGGCGAAGTGGTAGTACATCGCCGCCCGCACCAGGTGCTCGCCGGCCGTGAGCTTGTAGCCTTGGGCGAGCGCCTCGCGCCCGAGCGCCTCGTGGACCTTGCCGCGCTCGCACCAGGCGCGGCACCAGTCCTCCCAGCGCTCGATGCCGGCGGTGACCTCCTCGAAATCGGCGAGCAGAACGCCGTTCGACACGAAGCGCGGCGCCCAATGCGCGATCGCCGTCGCGACGCGCGGGTCGATGGATCTTGTCTTGGCTGCGACTTCGGGCATGAACGATCGGCTATTCCAGCCTCTGTCAGGTCACTGACAGCATCGAAAAACGCTCTCCGCCCCTGGCATTGGTCTTGCTCTCTGTATGGGCGAGGTCCCTGACCTGAGTGCTTGACCGGCAGCGGGATGTAGCTTGGCAGGTGTCCGTCACAACTGACGCTTCCGCGACGCCGGCAAGAGCGAGGACAGGGGATGGTTCGATAACCGCAGCAGTACCAGGAGAAAAGCTATGCGTGCTCTGAGGATCGTGTTTGCAAGTGCAGCCTTCTTGACCGTTTCCGCCTTCGCGGCCGACACGCAGGTGCAGCCGTCGGCGCAACGGACGACGCCGAATATCGTCGTGGCGTCCGCGGAGAAGCATGTCAAGCAGGCGCCCCGCGTCGCTAAGACCGAAGCCCCGGTGCGCGTGTGGACCCTCGAGATGGCCTGCTGCGAGGCGCAGTAGGACGTCCTGGCGCCCTTCCGTCGAGAAGTTGATCATCGATTCGTCCGCCGCTGCGAACTCAAGCGGCGGCCCGGGCGGCGGAGGGCGATAGGGGCACTCCGCTCAGCCGCTGCAGCTCCTCGCAGGCGAGTCCTGGCACCAGGCGGCTCGCCACGAGGCCGCCCGGCGTGACGTCGATGACCGCGAGATCGGTATAGATGCGCTTGACCACAGCGATGCCGGTAAGCGGATAGGTGCAGCGCTCGACGATTTTCGATTCGCCGCCCTTGGTGAGCTGCTCCATCATCACCCAGACGCTCTTCGCACCGACCGCAAGGTCCATCGCACCCCCCACTGCCGGAATTGCGTCGCCGCCGGTGTGCCAGTTGGCGAGGTCGCCGGAGACGGATACCTGAAAGGCGCCCAGCACGGCGATGTCGAGGTGCCCGCCGCGCATCATCGCGAAGGAATCGGTGTGGTGGAAGTACGCGCCGCCCGTCAGCAAGGTCACGGGCTCTTTTCCGGCATTGATCAGATCCAGGTCCTCCAGCCCCGGCGCGGGCGCCGGCCCCATTCCCAGGATGCCGTTTTCGCTGTGCAGGATGATCTCGCGGTCCTTCGGCAGATGGTTTCCGACCAGGGTCGGCATGCCGATCCCCAGATTGACGTAGGCGCCTTCGGGGATGTCGCGCGCGATACGCGCGGCGATCTGGTCGCGCGTTAGCTTCACGTAGCTCATGCCGCCTGCTCCCGAACCTGCGCGGCTTGTTTCTTCCGCGGCACCTTCACCACGCGCGTGACGAAAATACCCGGGGTCACGACATGCTCGGGATCGAGCGCACCGAGCTCGACGGTCTCGTAGACCTGGGCGATGGTGCACTTCGCCGCGCTCGCCATGGTCGGCCCGAAGTTGCGCGCGCTCTTCCTGTAGACGAGATTTCCCCAGCGGTCGCCGCGCTCCGCCTTGACGAGCGCCACGTCGCCGCGGATCGGGTATTCGAGCACGTGGCCCTTGCCGTCGATCATCCGCGTTTCCTTGCCTTTCCCGAGATCCGTGCCGTAGCCGGTCGGCGTGTAAAAAGCGCCGATCCCGGCGCCCGCGGCGCGCATGCGCTCCGAGAGCGTCCCCTGCGGCACGAGGTCGAGCTGGATTTTCCCGGCGCGATAGAGCGCATCGAACACGTAGGAATCGGCCGTGCGCGGGTACGAACAGACGATCTTGCGTACGCGCCCGGCCTTGAGGAGCGCCGCGACGCCGACCTCGCCGTTGCCGGCGTTGTTGTTGACGATGGTCAGGTCCCCCGCCCCTTGCGCGATCAGCGCGTCGATCAGCTCATCGGGGACGCCTGCGCCGCCGAACCCGCCGACGAGGATCGTCGAGCCGTCGCTCACGTCGGCGAGCGCGGCTTCGACCGAAGGGGCGATCTTGTCGATCATGCTGGTGCCCAATCCGCGAGAGCAAAGAGGATATCGCGTTTGCCGGCGAAAAGCAGCACGCGCCCCGCGAATTGTCCGGGTAGAATTGCCCTTGAAACCACGACCGCCCGAATGCCCGCGAGAAAACGCCCCGAAGAGCTACGCAGCCACCGCTGGTACGGCGTGGGCGACCGCAAGACCTTCGACCACCGCTCGCGCACGGCGCAGATGGGCTACGACAAGAGCGACTATGCGGGGAAGCCCGTGATCGCCATCATCAACACCTGGAGCGACATCAATCCCTGCCACGCCCATTTCCGCACGCGCGCGGAGGAAGTGAAGCGCGGTGTGTGGCAGGCGGGCGGATTCCCGATCGAGATGCCGGCGATCGCGCTCGCCGAGCCGTTCCAGAAGCCCTCGACCATGATGTACCGCAACTTCCTCGCGATGGAGACCGAGGAGCTGCTGCGCTCGTATCCGGCCGACGGCTGCGTGCTGATGGGCGGCTGCGACAAGACGACGCCCGCTCTCGTGATGGGCGCGCTGTCGATGGGGTTGCCGATGATCTACCTGCCCGCGGGGCCGATGCTGCGCGGCAACTGGCACGGGCAGGTGCTCGGGTCGGGCAGCGATTCGCGCAAATACTGGGCGGAGCTGCGCGCCGGAACGATCACCGAGAACGACTGGGAAGAGATCGAGGAAGGCATCGCGCGCTCCCCCGGCCATTGCATGACGATGGGCACCGCGTCGACCATGACCTCCGCCGCCGAGGCGCTCGGCCTCGCGCTGCCGGGCGCCGCGTCGATTCCCGCGGCCGACTCCCACCACGCGAAAATGGCGACCGCGACCGGAAAGCGCGCGGTCGAGATGGTGTGGGAGGACGCCACGCCGAAAAATCTCCTCACGCCTTCCTCGTTCGACAACGCGGTGACCTGCGTGCTCGCCTGCGGCGGCTCGACCAACGCCGCCATTCATCTCATCGCGATGGCGCGCCGCGCGGGCGTGCCGCTCGACCTCGAGCGCTTCGACGCGATCTCGCGCAAGACGCCCGTGATCGCGAACCTGCGCCCTTCGGGGAAATACCTGATGGAGGATTTCTACTACGCCGGCGGCCTGCGCGCGCTGCTCGCCTCGATCCGCGACCTGCTCGATCTCGACGCGAAGACGGTGAGCGGCAGGACGCTCGGGCAAAACCTCGAAGGCGCGAAGGTGTTCAATGCCGACGTGATCCTGCCGCGCGAGAGGGCGCTGATTCCCTCGGGCGGGCTCGCGGTCCTGCGCGGCAACCTCGCGCCAGACGGCGCCATAGTCAAGCCGGCGGCCGCGGAGCCTCGCCTGCTGCAACACAAGGGCCGCGCGGTGGTCTTCGAGGACTACGACGACCTCCAGGCGCGCCTCGACGATCCCGCGCTGGACGTCGATGCCGACTCGGTGATCGTGCTGAAGAACGCCGGTCCCGTCGGCGCGCCCGGCATGCCGGAGTGGGAGGTGCCGATCCCGAAGAAGCTCCTGCAACAGGGCGTGCGCGACATGGTGCGGATCTCCGACGCTCGAATGAGCGGAACCGCCTACGGCTGCTGCGTGCTGCACGTGGCGCCCGAGTCCTGGGTCGGCGGGCCGCTCGCGCTGGTGAGGACCGGCGACACGATCGAGCTCGACGTGCCGCGCCGCCGGCTGCAGGTCATGATCGACGACGCCGAGATGATGAAGCGCAAGCGCGCGTGGAAAGCCCCGGCGCGCAGGTTCGAGCGCGGCTACGGCGCGCTCTTCTCGCAGCACATCCGCCAGGCGAACGAAGGCTGCGACTTCGATTTCCTCGAAGGCACCGCGCCCACGCCCGAGCCTGAAATCCACTAGCACATCGGGACGAAACCATGACCTCCCTAATCCGTCGCCGGCTCCTCGCCGCCGCGGCCGCGCTCCCGGTGGTTCCAGCCCTATCTCAGACGCGGCCGCTAACCTGCGGCGAGCTGACCGCGCGGCAGACCGAAGGGCCTTTTTTCAAGACCAACACACCGCTCAGGGTTTCCCTGCTGGAGCCGCAATCCAAGGCCGCGAGGTTGATCGTGACGGGACAGGTCCTGTCCGCCCGATGCCAGCCCGTGGCCAACGCCTTGCTCGATTTCTGGCACGCGGACGAGAACGGCGAATACGACAACCGCGGCTTTCGCTATCGCGGCCATCAGTTCACCGACGCTCAAGGGAACTATCGCCTGCAGACCATCGTTCCGGCGGAATACCCCGGGCGCGCGCGGCATATCCACGTCAAGGTGCAGGCGCCGGGAAAGCGCATCCTCACGACGCAGCTTTATTTCCGCGACGAGCCCGACAACCGCCGCGACGGCCTCTACCGCCCGGACCTGGAGATGCGCATGCCCGGCAAAGGCGCCGGCGAGGGAAGGTTCGACTTCGTCGTCGAGGTCTGAAGTCGGGGACGCGAGATCATTTCCCCGCGACCAGCGGGCAATTGCCCTCGTTCAGGGGGCGGAACGCCTGCTCCGCAGGAATGCTGGCCACGATCTTGAAATAGTCCCAGTCGCCCTTCGACTCCTCGGGCGATTTCACCTGCAGGAGATACATCGGGTGGATCTTGCGGCCGTCCTCGCGGATTCTTCCTTTGCCGAACAGCGGATCGTCGGTAATCATCGCTTTCATGGCCGCGACTACCGCCCTTCCGTCGCCCGCGCCGCCCGCCTTGTCTACCGCCTTGAGGAAATGCAGCACCGACGCATAGACTCCGGCCTGCATGTCGTTCGGCATGGCGGCGTTGTGCGCGCGCTTGCGGAAGCGCTGCGACCACGCGCGCGTGCCCTCGTTCATGTCCCAGTAGAACGGGTTCACGGTGAGCGCCCCCTGCGAAGCCTTGAGACCCAGCGCGGGCACGTTGTTGATGCCGAAGATCAGCGACACGATGCTTTGCCTGGTCGGCAGCCCGAACTCCGCCGCCTGCTTCATCGAATTGGTGGTGTCGCCACCTGCGACCGCCAGGGCGACCACCTGTGCCCGGGAAGCTTGCGCGGCCAGCAGGAAGGACGAAAAATCGGGCGTCGCAATCGGCACGCGCACGCCGCCCACGACCTTGCCTCCGTCCTTCAGCAGCTGATCGGTCGCCTGCCTCTCCAGATCGTGGCCGAAGGCGTAGTCCGCGGTGATGAAGAACCAGGTCCTGCCGCCGCGCTGAACCACGGCCCTGGCGAGCGAATGCCCGTACGACCAGGTGTCGTAGGTCCAGTGCACGGTGTTCGGCGAGCACTTCGAGCCGGTGAGCTCCGCGCTTCCCGCGCCCGAGCCGATCAGCACCTTGTTCTTCTGCCGCATGATCTCGCTCACCGCGAGCGCGACCGCCGAGTTCGGAACATCCACGATAAGATCGACGCCATCCTGATCGAGCCACTTACGCGCCACGACCGAGCCGACGTCGGGCTTGTTCTGGTGGTCCGCGAAAACCACCTCGATCCTGCGTCCCGCGGCTTTGCCTCCGTAGTCTTCGACCGCCATCTGCGCCGCGAGCACCGAGCCTTTGCCCTGGAAGTCTGCGTACACGCTCGACTGGTCGTTCAAGACGCCGATGCGGATCGGCTCCTGCGCTGCGACGGTGCCGGCCAAGGCAAAGAATGCAAGAACTGCGGTTCGCGTCATGGACGGACTCCTCTATGGGGTGGGGGTGGGGACGATGACTTCGGGGGCCGGACGATCGGCGTGTAGTTCTTCGACCAGGGCCGCGCGCCGCTCGAGCACCGCCCTCTGGTTGATGTAGCCCTTGTCCGTGATCTCGTTCGCGTCGATCGAGGGCGGCTCGGCCATGACGAGCGCGCGCACCGGGTGCATCGAGCTGCCCGCGCCCGATTCCGCGGCGAGCTTGTCGAGAGCCGCGCGCAGATGCCCGCGCACGCCCGCATCGTCCAGCCGGCGCGCCTTGACCGCGGCCGCATTGATGAACACGAGCGCACCGACTTCGCTCCTCTCGTGGCCGGTGATCACCGCGTCCTGGATGAGCGGGTCCCCAGCGGCGATCAGCCTGACGCGCGTCGCGCCGACGTGCACCCAGGTGCCCGTCGAAAGCTTGAAGTCTTCGGCGATGCGCCCGTCGAAAGCGAAGCCCAGCTCGGGCTTCTTGGGATCGGCGAATTTCAGCGCGTCGCCGATGCGGTAGTAGCCTTCCTCGTCGAACGCGGCCCTCGTGAGGTCGTCACGTCCGTAGTAGCCGGGTGTGACGTTGGGGCCTTTCACGCGCGCTTCGAGCTTGCCGCCGGCGGGAACGAGCTTGATCTCGCAACCGGGCACCGGCAGGCCGATGATCCCGGCGCGGTCGACCGCATAGTGCACGCCCGTCGCCATCGGCGCCGTTTCCGTCGAACCCCACGCAGAAATGAGCGGGATCTGCGCGCCGAGCTCGGCGAGCGCGAGCTGCTGCATGCGCTCCCAGAGGTTCTGCGGCAGCGCTGCGCCCGCGTAGACCATGAGGTCGAGCTTGCGAAAGAAGTTGGCGCGCAGCTCGGCGTCCCTCTCCAGGAAGGGTAAGAGCAGGTCGAAACCGCGCGGCACATTGAAATAGATCGTCGGCGAGATCTCCCTGAGGTTGCGCGCGCTCGTCTCGACCAGGCCGGGCGCGGGCTTGCCGGCGTCGATATGGAGCGTGCCGCCGTTCCTGAGCATCATGCCGAAATTGTTGTTGCCGCCGAAGGTGTGGTTCCACGGCAGCCAGTCGACCAGAATCTGCGGGCGGTCCTCGAGGAACGGCCACACGAGCGCGTACTGCTCCTGGTTGACGGTGAGCATGCGCTGGGTGTTGATCACGCCCTTGGGAATTCCGGTCGAGCCGGAGGTGAACAGGATCTTCGCGACGGTGTCCGGTCCGATCCGCGCGAAGGCTTCGTCCACCTCGAGGCCCGCCTTCGCCGGGAGCAGCTCGGCAATCCGCGTCGGGCTCGCTCGGACCGCCGCGAGTGCCGGCGCGAACCTCAGAGGGTCAGCGGTCCACACTAGGCCCGGCCGCAGCAGCTCGAAGATGGCTTTGAGCTTGGCGAAGTCCCTCGACATCAGCGAGTAGGCGGGCGAGATAGGGGCGACCGGAACGCCGACGTGCATCGCGCCGAGCGCGAGCAACGCGTGATCGATGGAATTGTCCGAAAGAATGACGATGGACTTGGACGCGGCCAGCCCCCGGTCGAGCAGTCCCTGGCCGATGCGGCGAACGAGATCCAGCGCTTCGCCGTACCTGACTTTCCTCCAGCCGCTGCCCTCTCGCTCGGCGAGGAAAACGCGCCTCGGTGCCGCCTTCGCCCAGTGCACCAGCCACTCGCCCACCGCGCGCGCGTGCCCCCCGAGCGCAAGGGGCGAGCGCAGCAGAAGGGTGCCGTCGGGGCGGCGCTCGACTTGGACGCGCGGCGGCGCGAACCGCAGGCTCGACTGACGACCCTTCCCCATCACCTCCTCCAGGGCGCGAAGAACCGCTATCCTAGCTTCATCCTCGATTCCATGGCGGCATTGGCGCGATCCTCGGCAGTGTAAAATCCGCATTCCCGAAAAAGAGAGACGATCTCCATGCCGCTGTCCGAAGCCGAACGCAAGAAGTGTGTCGAAATCCTGCTCAATGCCGAAAGAGAAAAGAAGCAGGCGGTGCAGCTCTCGGTCACCTACCCGCACATCACCATCGAGGATTCCTACGCCATCTCGACCGCGGTGGCGCAGCACAAGATCAAGGCGGGCGCGAGGCTGATCGGCCACAAGGTCGGGCTCACTTCCAAGGCGATGCAGGCTTCCTCGCAAATCAACGAGCCCGACTACGGGCATCTGCTCGACACCATGATGATCGCCGACGGTGCGAAAGTGCCGCATTCGAACTACTGCGTCCCGCGCGTCGAGGTCGAGCTCGCTTTCATTCTCGGAAAACCCCTGAAGGGTCCAGGAGTCGGGCTCACCGACGTGCTGCGCGCGACCGAGTACGTGATCCCCGCGATGGAGATCGTCGATGCGCGCATCGTCAACCCGCGTAAGATCTTCGACACCGTCGCCGATAACGGCGCGGCGGCGGGCATCGTCATCGGCGGGCGCCCGATCGGCCCGATGGAAATCGACCTGCGCTGGGCCGGCGGCATCATGTACCGCAACTCCGAGATCGAGGAGACGGGCCTCGCCGCAGGCGTGCTCGGTCATCCGGCGCTCGGCGTCGCCTGGCTCGCCAATCGGCTCGGGAAAAACGGCGTGACGCTCGAAACCGGGCACCTGATACTCGCCGGCTCGTTCACGCGCGTCGTGTTCGCGAACAAGGGCGACACCCTGCACGGGGACTTCGGTCCCTTGGGCGGGATCGCGGTGCAGTTCGTCTAGGGGACCACGCTCATGACCGCCATCGGTTTTCGCATTCTTCCCGTTCCGAAGCGTCCCGACAAAAAGCTCGTCGCGGAGCTCGCGAAAATGGTGACTCCTCATCTCTCTGACAGCATGGAGCGACTGTACGCTGGCGGACCGCAGCTCAGGCCCATGCACAACGGCGCGAAGCTCTGCGGGCCGGCTTTCACGGTGCGCACGGCGCCCGGCGACAACCTGCTCGTCCACAAGGCGATCGATACGGCCGAGCCCGGCGACGTGATCGTGGTCGACGGCGGCGGATTCAACGACCACGCGCTGATCGGCGAGCTGATGTCGGCGCGCGCGGAGCAGCGCGGCGTCGCCGGCATGGTGATCTGGGGCGCGATCCGCGACTCGGCGGAGCTCAAGGCAGGGAGCTTCCCCGTCTACGCGAGCGGCGTGACCCACCGCGGTCCCTACAAGAACGGGCCGGGGGAGATCAACGTGCCGATCACCGTCGGCGGCATCCCGGTCAATCCCGGCGACATCATCGTCGGCGACGCGGACGGCCTGGTCGCCGTTCCGCAGGAGCACGCGCAGGAAATCCTCGCGTCGGCGAAGACGATCCTCGCGAAGGAGGAAGGCTCGATGAAGCAGATCCGCGCCGGCACGGTCGACCGCAGCTGGGTCGACAAGGCGCTCAAGGAAAAAGGCTACAAGGTGTAGGAATGGAACTTCCCGTCAACAGCTTCAAGCACGCCCTGAAAGCGGGCAAGCGGCAGATCGGCCTGTGGTGCAGCCTTTCCCACCACTACGCGACCGAACTCGTCGCAGGCTCGGGCTTCGACTGGATCCTGCTCGACACCGAGCACTCGCCCAACGATCTCGAATCGGTGCTGCGGCAATTGCAGGCGGCCGCACCTTATCCGACGCACGCGGTGGTTCGCGTGCCCTGGAACGACATGGTGACGATCAAGCGTTTTCTAGACATCGGCGCGCAATCGATCCTGATTCCCTACGTGCAGAACGCCGAGGAAGCGAAAAACGCCGTCGCCTACACGCGCTATCCGCCCGCAGGCATGCGCGGCGTCGCCGGCGGGACGCGGGCGACGCGCTTTGCGCGCGTGAAAGATTACGCGAAGCGCGCCCACGAGGAGATCTGCGTACTCGTGCAGGTCGAGAACCAGCAGGGCCTGGACAGCCTCGAGAAAATCGCCGCCGTGGACGGCGTGGACGGCGTATTCATCGGCCCGGCCGACCTGCACGCCTCGCTCGGCTACCCGGGCGAGACCAACAATCCGAAGGTCATGCCCATCATCGACGACGCCATCCGCCGCATCCGCAAGGCGGGAAAGGCGCCGGGAATCCTCACCGGCGTCGAAGCCGACGCGCGCCGATGGCTCGATTGCGGCGGCCTGTTCGTCGCGGTCGGGGCGGACACCAGCGTGCTCGCACGCGAGACCGAGAAGCTCGCGGCGAAGTTCAGATAAAGCCAATTATTACCGTTTTGATCAAGCAGAAGGGGTGGGCCCTGTTCCGAGTGATCTATGGCCTATTAATGCCAGTGTCATTTTGGACGTTCATCGTTCCCCAAGCCGTCCGCGCCTTTGACTGCGGTTCGACCGTGTCCCATCCGATACGAGAGGAGCGAAAATGTTTGCAAGCAGAACTCTCATCGCAACAGCTGCTGCGGTCATCGTCCTGCTCGGGTGCGGTTCCGGCAAGGACCAACAGGCTCCGGTCGACGCTCTGTCCCTCGGACTGCCCGGCACGTCGACTCCCACGGCCAACTGGACCCTTGATGGGGTGCCTTGCACCCTGATCCCGGTCCCGGCGGCGGCGCCCTTCGGCACCGGAACCTGCCCGGGAGTGCGCCCCGGCGCGATCGTGCTGACCGATGTCGGGCAGTGCACCTTGAACTTTCTTTTCCAGGGATCGGACGGCAGCCGCTATATCGGCACCGCCGGCCACTGCATCCTCGGCACGAGCCCGTTCGGCGGCGACGTCGGCGAGATGGCGTGGGCTCCGGGCACGGGGCCGGTAGCGCGCGACTCCGAGGGCAATCCGATCGGCGAGTTCGCCTACGCCATTCTTCAGGACCCGAAGGACTTCTCCCTGATCCGTCTCGACCCGCTCGTCGAGGCGAGCGCTGCAATGTGTCACTTCGGCGGGCCCACCGCGGTCAACGACGACCGTCCCGGCCTCTTCGAGCCCGTGGTGCTCAACTGGTTCGGCAACGGCGTCGGCGTGGGCTTGGTGCTCCCGGCCCGCAGCGCCGTGGCGATGGGAATGCCGAGTCCGGACCACGTGTTCGCCGACGGGGCCGCGGCTCCGGGCGATTCCGGAAGCGGAGTCATCTCGAGCGACGGCCGGGCGGTCGGAGTGCTGGTGACGGTGGGAGTGCATACGGCCTCGATCGGCTCAGACGGCCTCGACGCGGGCCTGATCGGAATGACGCGGTTGACCCCGCAGGTCGAGCGCGCCCAGCAGGTTCTCGGAGTGGACCTCGCTCTGCAGACCGCACCCACGTTGTAGTCGTCGTTCCGTCGGGCCCGCGCGGCTTAGAGCGCGCGGGCCGGAGCGCCCCGCCCCCCAAGGCGGGACGGGTGGCACAATGCGCCCGGATGAGCTTTCTCCTGTCCCGCGCGCGGCGCTCGATCGAGGCGGCGCTGTTTCCCTCCCGCCTGGCGGCGCTGCGGGTGCTCCTCGGCGCGTTCGTCCTGTTCAACGCCCTGGTGCGCCTTGCGCTCGCGGTCTTCAACGGCGAGCCGTCATTTTTTCTGCCCTGGCGCATCGTTCCCGCGCTGCTGATCGGGTCCTTGTTCGACCTCGGCGCGGCGACTTTCCTTCTCGTGCCGTTCGCCGCGCTCCTCGCGTGGTGGCCCACGCGCTACCCGGTCGCGCTCAAGGTCCTCCTCGCGCTCTCGCTGCTGCCGTTCTGCGGCCTCGTGGTGCTGGTCGGGGCCGCCGAGCTGGTGTTCTGGAACGAGTTCGCCTCGCGTTTCAACTTCATCGCGGTCGACTACCTCATCTACACCAACGAGGTGATCGGCAATATCCGCGAGTCCTACGACATGCCGCTGCTGTTGTCGCTCGTGGCCGTTGTTTCTCTCGCACTGTGGTGGGTGATCGCTCGCAGGATCGTTCCGCTTGTCGTGGCGCCTCGGGGCGGGCTGGCGGTTCGTTCCCGGGCCGCGCTCGTCTGGATGCTCGCGCCTTTTGTCGCCTTCGGCGCGCTCGATGCGCGCTACAAGGAGTTCTCGGCCGACGCACAGCTCAACGAACTCGCCGGCAACGGCTACTACGACTTCTGGCACGCCTTTCGCACCAACGAGATCGACTACGAGCGCTTTTACCTGACGCTGCCCGCCGAGCGCGCGGCGCGGGTGCTCGCGCACGAGCTCGATCCCGCGCGCCCGGCCGCGGAAGCCTCGCGGCCGCCGTTCGAGCGCGCGATCGCCGCCCGCGGGCCCGAGAAGCGGCTCAACGTCGTCCTGATTTCCGTCGAGGCGCTGAGCGCGGAATTCCTGGCTGCGTTCGGCAACCGCGAGGGGCTGACGCCCCGGCTCGACCGGCTCGCGGGCGAAGGGATGCTGTTCACGCACCTCTACGCGACCGGCACGCGCACGGTGCGGGGGCTCGAGGCGCTGACGCTCTCGGCTCCCCCGATACCGGGCCACTCGATCGTGAAACGGCCGGACAACGACGGGCTTTTCTCGCTGGGGGAGGTCTTCAGGCAAAAGGGCTATGAGCGGCTCTACCTGTACGGCGGTTACGCCTATTTCGACAACATGGAGGCGTTCTTCTCGGGCAACGGCTACACGGTCATCGACCGCACCGCGCTCAAGCCCGACGCGATCACCTTCGAGAACATCTGGGGCGTGGCCGACGAGGACCTGTTCAGGCTCGCGATCGGCGAGTTCGACAAGCGCCACGCCGCGCGCAAGCCGTTCTTCGCGCACATCATGACCGTGTCGAATCACCGCCCCTTCGCGTACCCCGCCGGGCGCATCGACGTTCCCTCCGGCACCAGCCGCGAGGGCGCAGTCCAATACACCGACTTCGCGATCGGACAATTCATCGACCACGCCCGTGCCAAGCCCTGGTTCGACCAAACGCTTTTCGTCATCGTCGCCGATCACACCCACAAGGGGCGCGGTCGCACCGAGCTGCCGCCGGAGAACTACCACATCCCGCTCATCGTCTACGCGCCCGGGTATGTCCCGCCGCGCCGCATCGACACCATCGCGTCGCAGATCGACGTCGGACCGACGATCCTCGGGATGCTCGACTTCAGCTACCGATCGAGATTCTTCGGCCACGACATCCTGCGCGAAGGCGCGGACCGCCAGCGCGCGCTGCTCGCCAACTACCAGACGGTCGGATACTACCGGGACGGCATCGTCGTCGAGCTGAAGCCGAAGAGGCGCCACAGGATCGTCGATGCGGCCACCGGCCGCGAGCGGGCGGAAGACGCGTTGTCCGCGCGCCTGATGGACGAAGCGATCAGCTACTACCAGATTGCGAGCCGCGCGTACAAATCCGGGCAGTTGAAGATCGCCGCGCGGCGCTGAAGAAGCGCCGCCTTCACGGCTCGGCGCGCGGGCTTCACGACGCTCCGCCCTTGGCCGCGACCGAGCGCATCAGCTCATCGGGAACGAAGACCTTGCCGTCCTTGATCACGCGGTGGATCCTGCTCAAGTTCGTCACATCGGCGAGCGGGTCCGCGTCGAGGATGAGCAGGTCGGCGAGCTTCCCGGGAGCCAGAGTGCCGATGGCGCGCTCCATGCCCAGGGTCTTCGCTCCATTGGAGGTCGCCGACCGCAATACCTGCAACGGCGTAAGGCCGGCCTGGGTCATGATCTCCATTTCCCGGAATACCGACGGCCCGTGCAGGGTTCCGATGTTGCCCGCATCGGTCCCCATGACGACTGGAATCCCCGCGTCCCATACCTTGCGCAGGTTCTGCAACGCGATCGCCGACGGTTTGGGCGGCACCGGCTGGCTCATCGCCTTCACCACCCGCTCGGGGAGCTTTTCCTTGGGAATTTTCTGCAGATCATTCATCGCAGCGAGGATCTGCGGATCGGCGAGGCGCCGCTCGGCTTCGGTCGGCTGCCAGGTATTCGACAGCGCATAGCGGTAACCCAGGATGACGAAGAGGGTCGGGCAGTAGAGCGCGCGGTTCTTCTTCGCGAGGGCGAGGAATTCCTCGTCCACCGGCTCGTCCTCGACCGAGTGCACCAGAAAATCCGCGCCGGCTCTGAGCGAGGCCTTGGCCACGATGAGCTCGGTCGCGTGCACGGCAAGGCGCACTCCGCCCACGTGGGCCGCATCGCCGGCCGCCTTGACGATCGCCTCCTGCGCGGCGAGATCGTCGCCTTTCTGGTGGATGAACCAGACCTTGATGAAATCGGGCTTGCGTTCCAGTTCGCGCCGGACCAGCGCACGCGCCGCGTCGGCCGAGGTGATCTTGATGATGGGAGGATCGCCGAGATCGAGCTTCACGCGATCGACCATGGAAATGAGCGGGCCGGCGACCGCAACGCGGGGCGCCGCGGGACTCCTCACCGCCGCGTCGCGCATCTGGAAATTCCAGAACGGCCCGCCGATATCGACGACGCTGGTGACGCCGCTCGCGAGCCAGACCTTGAACGTGGCGGGAAGGCGGGCCTTGTTGCGCTCGACTTCCGTCGCATAGGGCATCCAGGCGTTGAAGTCGGCCACATCGGGACGCGTGTAGAGATTGCCCGATTGGAAGAAGTGGACGTGCGAATCGATCAGTCCGGGAACGACCCATTTGCCTCTGCCGTCGATCCGCGTCGCCCCCGCCGGGACGGGAGTCGAGCTCGCCGGCCCGATCGACTCGATGCGGCTCCCGGAGACGATCACCGTGGTGTTCGAAGCGACTGCGGAGGGAAGATCCCGGTCGGGATGGACGACCGTGGCGCCGACGATCGCGGTGACATCCGCCGCCTGGCATGGAACGCCTGCCAGCGTCAATACTGCTGCAAGACCCAAGCAACGCATGCGAGTGGGCATTTGGCGATCCTTCTCGGAAAATCTTTCCAGGCTCAGGCGGCTTTCTGACAGCCGGTAGGTTTGTAGACGCGTTCCGTAGACGCAGGATACTTCACGAGCTTGTCCACGGGACGACGGGGCCGCAAAACGAGCTCACCCCCGCAGTTGGGGCACGTGCCGCGAAGGACTTCGCGCGCGCAGGAGCAGCAGAACGTGCACTCGAAGGAACAAATGAAGGCCTCGGCGGAGTCGGCCGGGAGATCGCGGTTACAGCACTCGCAGTTCGGGCGGAGCTTCAGCATTTCTCTTCTCCTCGCTATCTCGACAGGTGTGCTAGCGATCTTCGGCGTCGCGCATGTCTTGTTCCAACAACGCGTCACGGCCTTCAGACGTGATCGTGAGTTTGCCAGAACGATACGGCTTTGCGAGACCGAATGTACGGAGCTTGGCTGCGATATCAGTCGGAATCGGTGGCGGATCGCGTTTCGCGTCTGCGGCGCCCTTCAACTTCCGCAGCCAGTCAAAATCGTCCGCAGTCAGGTTCGAGTCCACGCGCTCGGCGGTCGTTCTCACTGTCCGCGGAACCTCTCGAGGTACCCGAGCTCGAGGGCCTCGTGGACCAGTGCCATCGTAGTCTGGGCGGCCTTGCGGGCGCGATCCGTGCCGTGGGCCAAGGCATCACGGACCAGCCCCATCTTGGCCGCGAAGTGCGCTCGCCGCTCACGAATCGGTTCGAGGAAGGTGTTGAGCGCCGTGGCGAGCTTCTGCTTGACTTCGACGTCCCCGACAGCGCCGCGGCGATACCGCCCCTTGAGGTCCGCCACTTCCTCACGGTTGAGGTTGAACACCTCGTGGTACAGAAACGCCGGGTTGCCTTCGACATGGCCGGGATCGGTGGCTCGGAGTCGCGTCGGATCCGTATACATTGAGGGCCGGATTCCCGTCAGTATCCGCTTCTTTTTTGCGGCTAACATCAGACTACGAAGCAGGCTCAAACAGCTCCACCGGATTGCCGTCTGGGTCTTCCAGCAGAATCTGCTTACCTCCGGGGCCTTCGACGACTACGTTGCGAAAGTGCATGCCTTCCCGCTTCATTTTGGCAACGCGCGAAGGCAGATCATTGACTTCTAGGACGAGCCGATTCCATCCCCCGGGTTCGGGACGGCGCCCGTCCGGCATGGGACGAGCCGCGGAGCTCTTCGGTCCAGCGAGCCAAAGAGTAAGGTCGTCTCTCGAAACCTTGGCGAAAGCCGGGCTCATTTGCTGTTCGACCTTGAACCCCAGGTGTCCTGTGTAGAAGGCTATAGAACGCTCGACATCACTAACTAGGTATCTGATAGTTGCCACTGATGCACCCCCGGATAATGACGAACGTAACAGCTAGGTTCCCGCGCGCGACTCCACCTTGACGCCCGACGTTCGCAATACGTTAGGAATCGAACTTCTTGAACAGAACGGGAGCGAGGGCCACCAGCATGACGAGTATGAGGGCGGCCAGGGGCGCGCCGCGCGCTATGTTCCCCAGGGGAAGAACGACGAAGACCAGGACGAGAATCCACGGAGGCACGGCGCGGCTGTATTTGAGATAGTTCAGAAAGCCTGCGGGGACCGCGACGCGCTTCCCCCGCTCCGAGCGGTCCCTCTGCGCCGCCCTTTCCTCCAGCCAGATCAGGAACACGTAGAGCTGCCCCACTACGCCGCACAGCCACACTGCCGCACCGAGGAGCAGGGCAAAGAACCTCAACCACAGCGGCGGGTCGTAAGCCAGCCGGGCCGTCCTGAACATGACGTCGATGGAGCATATCGTGCTGACGAGGAAGAACACGAGAACGACGGGAAGGACGATCCATATGCGGGATACGATGTAGTCGCGGAAAACGTCGTCGTTCTGGAATTTGAGCGCGAAGTCGCGCGCGTCGCGCAGCACCCTGCGCGGGCGCAGCTGGTCGAGCATGTCGTCCGCCGCGGCGCGCAATTAGCGCTCGTTGAGCTTCGCTCCGCGGAACCGCCACCGAAAGATCTTCACGAAGGGCATCCTAAGACCATCCGCGGACCTATGCAAATGTCATGGGGCCCTCGCCGTGCAACCGCCCGCGGGCCTGACGCTCCTCCAGGCCGCGGGAGCGGCGACTTTCCCGCGACGAGCGCCGCCATCGTGTAAGCTTCGGCGCATGAAAACCATCGCCATCGAAGAGCATTTCATCACGCCGATGTACCGGCAGAAAGTCGCCGCGAACGAATTCCGGAATTTCTATCTCAGCTCCCGCAGCGAGCAGATCGGGCACGACATCGTCGAGCAGAATTCGGACCTCGGCGCGAAGCGCCTCGCGCACATGGACGCCGCCGGGATCGACGTGCAAGTGCTCTCGTTCGGCTCGCCCGGAGCTCAAGGCTTCGCCGCGGACGTCGCGATCCCGATGGCGAGGGACGCGAACGACCTGGCGCACGAGGCGGTCAAGGCGCACCCGGACCGCTTCGCCGCCTTCGCCGCGCTCGCGACGGCCGACCCGCGCGCCGCCGCCGACGAGCTCGGGCGCTGCGTCGCCCAACTCGGCTTCAAGGGCGCCATGATCCACGGCCACACCCAGGGGAGTTTCCTCGACGAGAAGAAATACTGGGTGATCTTCGAGCGCGCTCAGGCCCTCGACGTGCCGCTCTATCTGCACCCCACCCTGCCGCACCCGGACGCGGTCAAGGCCTACTTCCAGGGATACGAGGACCTCGCCCGGGCGGGCTGGGGCTTCGCGATGGATACGAGCTGTCATTTCCTGCGGATCGTCTTCTCCGGCGTGTTCGACGCCTATCCTCGCCTCAGGATCATCCTCGGGCATCTGGGCGAAGGATTGCCTTTCGCGATGCACCGGCTGAACGATCACACCTGGCGCGCCGCCGCGCGGCGAGGCCTCAGGAAGACACCGCTCGAATACCTGAAGGACAACCTGCTCGTCACCACCAGCGGCAACTGGTACGAGCCCGCATTCCTGTGCACGCTGCTCGCGCTCGGCGCGGACAATATCCTGTTCGCCGTGGACTGGCCGTACGAGCCGAATACTGCGGGAATGGAATTCCTGAGAACGCTTTCGATCAGCGACGTGGACCGCGAGAAGATCGCGCACGGCAACGCCGAGCGCATCCTGCGGATGTGATGCTCTGCGTGCGGTGACGCACAGAGAAGCCCGGTCGGGAAGGTGATAATGAGTCGGTGATGACTTAAAGAAAGGCCGCCGTCATTTCCCCTCTCGATCAGCCATGGGCGATTCGCGTTTCGCGAGCGGTTTCCAGCGAAGCGCTGGATCGCCTGATGGACGCCTGGTACAAGGGGGTCACGGCGGGAGGCGGCCTGAACGGAGCGATCGGTTTCGACTCGCACATGGAGCGCAGGGATTGGGAAAGTGCAAAGAACAGTATCGAGCGGACCTATGGGCGCTCGAGCCGGGCGCACCAACTCACCCTGGATACCTTGAGCGCCGCAATACAGAATAGAAGGATGCTCGGCCCCCGGTTTACGGGCTGAGCGACGCGGAAGCTGTTCGGGTCGGGCATGAATCTCATCGCCGGAATCATCAAGACTTAGGAAGAATTATGCTCACCAGGCTTCCGTTCGAAGGGAGAATTATTCCCACCAAGCCTCCGTTGGAAGGGAGAATTGTGCCCGCCAGGCCTTCGTTCAAGACGGCGTGGCGTGATCTGAATCGCAGGTCCATGACTCTTTGGCTGCTGTTCTTCGGCTGCATTCCCGGAATGTTTCTGCTTGCTTACGTGGTGAACGACCTGCTTCTCCCGGAAGAGGCGTTTCTCGTTGTCATGCTTGCGTGGATGCCCGCGACTGCCTGGGCCGGAGGCAAAATGGCGAACTTCATATGTCCGCGTTGCACCCGGGCGTTCTTCAAGGACCGGCACTTTTTCTGGCCCCTCAGGCGCAGCTGCGCTCATTGCAGCCTGCGGAGGTGGACGGACGACGAGCGACCGGCAGCGGCCGGCTAGGCGTTCTTCGAGAATTGGTACTTCTTCAAGCCGCTCAGGCGAAACTGCGCTCATTGCAACCTGACACGGCCGGCAAAAGAAATGCCGCCGCCGGCGGCGATCTGATCCTGGCGGCCTAGCCGCCAGGCCTCGGCGTGACGTGGCCGCACTTTCCGCAGGTGCGGCGCGACTCCTCCGAATAGAACTCCTCGTAGACGCGCGATACCGGGTCCTCGCGGTAGTCGGCGACGTGCCGGACCGCTTGGTACAGCTCGGCGCGGCACTTCTCGCAATACCAGAAAAAGCGGTCCCTCTCGTCCGCGCGGCGCTTGCGTTCCAGCACGAGCAGGAACGAGTCGGGCGAGAAGCGCGGCGAGTGCCGCACGCCGGCCGGGCAGTAGATGATCTCGCCTTCTCGGACGAGCGCGACCTTCTCCGCGCCTTCGGGCGTGAGGTAGTGCAGGTTCATCTCGCCCTTGATCATGTACATGACTTCGTCGCTCGGATCCGCATGGAACTCGCTGCGGTGCGCTCGCCCGCGCGCGACGAAGGCGATGGTGTCGGGCGCCTGCCAGAGAATGCTCACCGGCTTGACGCTCTTCCTGATGCCCTCGGAAACCTCCGCGAGGCTGACGGCCTTGAGCCCTGTCATTTTGCGCTCATGTTCCCGTTTCAATCCGTTACGCTGTCACGCCGGAGATTGTAAGCGCAACAGGTAGGTAAACGGTAAGATCGCAACACCGTTGGTTCTTGGCAAATGAAAACAGCGAACGCGGCTGCGACCCTCGCTAGCGTCGTCTTTCTGAAAATCCAGGAGTTCGCCCGAAGGCCGGTCCAGGAACAGGCGCGCCTGAAGGCGCAGCTCGAGGCCGTGGTGGCGGTGACCACCGCGGAGCTCGCGCCCGCGAGCCGCATCGTGCTCGACGCGGCGGACGGAGCCGCCATCGTGGTCCTCGGTGATCCCAAGGGGGCCTTGCGCCTGGCCGAGCGCGCGCTCGCCGCAACGGCGGCCGGGCTCCCCCTGTGCGTCGGGGTCAATCACGGTGCGGTGCAGTTGGCGCCGGGAGGCCGGGACGAGGACGGGATGATCGGCGACGGCATCGCGGTGGCGGCGAGCGTTGCCGAGTTTGCTTCGCCCTCGCGCCTGCTGATGTCGCGGTCCTTCCGCGACGCCATGGCCGATGCCTCGCCGGGGCTCGAATCCGGCGTTTTCCCGGCGGGGGTCTTTACCGACGCCGGGCTTCGGACCCACGAGCTGTTCAGCCCGGACGGGCGGGTGGCCGAGCGCAGGCGCACACGCTTCCTCGCGCTCAGCGTCACGGCCGTGATCGGGCTCGTCGGAGCCGGCGTCGCGGCACGGGTGTCGGCCGAGGGCCACCAGAAGTTCGTGGACGGCGTTGTCGTCAAGATCCGGCAAACGATCGCGCAAGGCGAGAAGGTCCTCGGCGACGTGATCGAAATAGTCCGATGGCAAAGAAGAAGCTGACCAAGATCGGCCGCTACAAGATCCTCGGCGAGCTGGGCCGCGGCGCGATGGGGATCGTCTACGAGGCCGAGGACCCGGCTCTCGACCGCATCGTCGCGCTGAAGACCATCATTCTTTCGGACGACGCGGAAGGGCGCAAGGAATTCCACAAGCGTTTTTTCCTCGAAGCCAAGGCCGCGGGCAAGCTTACGCATCCCCATATCATCACCGTCTACGATTTCGGGGAGGAAGACGACCTCGCCTACATGGCGATGGAGCTTCTCAAGGGAATCGAGCTCCGCGCCAGGATGCTGAAGGGCCCGATCTCCACCGTCGAGGCGGTCGATATCGCCGAGCAAGTGGCCGACGGCCTCGGCTACGCGCACGAGCGCGGCGTCGTCCACCGCGACATCAAGCCGAGCAACATCATGCTGCTGCCGCGCGGGCGGGTGAAAATCATGGACTTCGGGATCGCGCGCGTGCGCGTCGCCGACCACAAGACGAGCACGGGCGTCGTGCTCGGCACGCCCCGATACATGTCCCCCGAGCAGGTGGCGGGATCGCCCGTCGACCATCGGTCGGACATCTTTTCGCTCGGGATCGTGCTCTACGAGATGCTCACCCGCGCCTCCTTGTTCGCAGGCGCAGACACGCCGCAGATCCTGCACAACGTCGTCCATGTCGAGCACGTGCCGCCCTCGCGGCTGAATCGCGAGGTGCCGTCGATGCTCGATTTCGTCATTGCCAGGGCGCTCAAAAAAGACCCCGCCGTGCGCTACCAGGATACCTACGAGCTCGCAGCCGACCTGCGCAGCTGCCTCGCCGAGCTCGGCGGCCGCAAGCGCACGGAGAAGGACACCGACGGCGATCAGGACGTCACGAAGACGGTGAAACTCGACGTGGACACGGAGAAGACGCGGCTCGCGCCGGCGGCTCGCGCGATCGGATCCGACACGCGCCTACCCTTGTCGCGGCAGTTCGACTCTTCCGCGGCCCTTAGGCGCCTTTCCGCGCCGACCAAGCGCGATCGCGATCTGCTCGCCCGGCCTCCGCAGTCGGTCGGTCTCCTGCGGAGGCTCAGAAACGATCCCGGGCCGCGCCTGTTGTTCATCGCAGTGCTCGCCGCGGCTCTGGTCGGGAGCGCGATCGCGTTCGGGTGATCAGCTCGCGCGTCCCTATTGCGCCTTGATGCCCGCCGCTTTCACCAGCGTGGCATTGGCGGCGATCTCCTGGCGCAGATAAGCGTTGAACCGCTCGGGGTTGTAGTCCATCGGCTCGGCGCCGAGGCGCGCCATCTTCTCGCGCACGTCAGCCGCGCGCAGCGCCTTGGTCGTTTCCCCGTAGAGACGGTCGACGACCTCGCGCGGCGTCTTGGCCGGCGCAAACATGCCGACCCAGAAGTTGTAGTCGGAGTCGGGAACGCCGGCCTCGAGCGTCGTGGGAAGCTCGGGGAGCGCGAGCGAGCGCCTCGTGCTCCCCACTGCGAGAGCGACGAGCTTGCCGTCCTTCAGGAGCGGCAGCACTGCGTTGACGGGGCAGAAATAGAAATCGACGCGGCCGGTGACGATCTCGGTCAGCGCTTCCGGCGAGCCCTTGAAAGGGATGTTGACGGTCTCGATGCCGGCGCCGAGACGAAAGCGCTCGGCGTTCAGATGCGTCGCGCTGCCGATGCCGACCGAGGCGGAATTGAGCGAGCCGGGCTTCGCCTTCGCCGCGGCGACGAGCTCCTTCACCGAGCGAATGCCCTTCGAAGGCGCCATCACGAGCACGTTGGGCAGCAAAGCGAGCGGGATGACGCCGGTCAGGTCGCGAAGCGTGTCGTACGGCAGGTCCTTGTACGTGGACGGCGTGACCGTATACGACGAGGAGTGCACGAAAAGCGTGTAGCCGTCGGGAGCCGATTTCGCCACCAGCGCCGCGCCGATGGTGCCGCCCGCGCCGGGGCGGTTCTCGATGACGATCGGCTGTCCGAGCTGGGGCGAGAGCCTTTCGGTCACGGTGCGCGCAATGATGTCGGTGCCGCTCCCCGGGGTGAACGGGACGATGATCCGGATCGGCTTCGAGGGCCAGGCTTGCGCCCACGCCGCCGACTGCGCGGCGCAGAGTAGCCCCAGCACGACGAAAGATCTACCCGGCTTTCCAGACATTCTTGCCTCCCGAGAACAAGCCTAGCTTGTCGTGGGTTACCGATAATTCCGATAGGTATCGAGCGTCCATCTGAAGAAATGTCTAGTCCGATGTTTATTACGCAACGCGCATACTTGCGCCGGAAAAGCAGCAGAAATATCTGCGTCTGATTTGCCGGGCGCGCAATACGGTGATAACAACGCACATGCGCTTAAATCAGCCCTCGAAAAGCAATTCCCTACCAGGAAGCGGCGTTCCTTCAATACACCGTCGAGCTTCTCCAAGGCCGCTAGCAGACGTTCTTCGGATTGCCTGGACGATTCGGCTTGTATGTTCATCAGCTTTATCATTGCAGTGCGAACCTTGGGAAAGACGAGTGCGAATAGAGGCCGCTTATACCAGGGCGCTCCGTCAAGCAGGAATCGCAGGGCGCGATCACGATCAGGAAGCGTGTGGTAGTAAAACCATAGCCTGAGCGGAACTCCAATCTCTTCATCGAGGTACTCTTCCCACTCCAAAGCCTCTTTAGCTTCACGAGGATCCTGCGGGGTTAGCGGACGATCTGGAAACTTTTCGTCCAAGAACGTGATGATAGACGTGGAGTCTTGAACGACGGTTTCGTTATCGACAAGGATCGGGAGGCAGCTCTTGGGTGCCAGCCTCCTGGCGACTTTGATGTGTATGCCGGGCAAGAGGTTCTTGCGTATGTAAGGAAGACCTTTGTAGTCAAGTGCCCAGCATGCCTTCTCGCAGAAATGTGAAAACTGGAACTGATAAAGCGTGATCATGGAACATCCCAATTTCGAAGATCGGCATACGCCCAACTAGTAATGAACGTTCATTGCGCCATCGTAAAACCATATATCGGTATATGCAAACATCTACCGTATATAACACCACTCGCCCGGTCGTATCGATAACGCACGCAGGCCAGCCGCTCGCCCATAACGAGCGAGCAGCTTTTTCGTGCCCGACATGCCCGGACGCAGCGTCAGCCTGATTTCCATCAGACCCCTCGGGCCTCTGAACGCGCGAGGCGGAGAGCCGTGCACAGGGCGCGGGTCCGACGGGTTCTTGCTTTATCATACGGCCTCACTCCGGGGATCGCACCTTGAAGGCCGCTCCGTTCGAATACGCCCGCGCCGCTTCGCTTTCCGAGGTTTGCGCGTTGCTCGCGACGCACGGCGACGGCGCGAAGCTACTCGCCGGCGGCCAGAGCCTCGTGCCGATGATGGCGATGCGGCTCGTGCGCCCGGCGTGGCTGGTCGATATCAACGAAATCGCCGAGCTGAAATTCATCGCAGTCGAAAAGGACATGGCGCGCACCGGCGCTTGCACACGCCAGTGCGCGGTCGAGCGCGACCACGCGCTCGCCGCGCGCGTGCCGCTGCTTCGCCAGGCGCTCGCGTGGGTGGGTCACGTTCAAACGCGAAATCGCGGCACGATCGGCGGCAGTCTCGCGCACGCCGATCCTTGCGCCGAGCTGCCGCTTGTCGCGCAGGTGCTGGGGGCGCGCATGCTGCTGCGCTCGGGCAGCGGCGCGCGCACGCTCGAAGCCGAAAAGTTCTTCGCCGGCCCGATGGCGACGAACGTTCGGCCCGGCGAGTGCCTCGAGGAAATCCATTGGCCGGCATGGTCCTGGCGGCACACGGGTTCCGCTTTCACCGAAATCTCCGTGCGCCACGGCGACTTCGCGATGGTCGCCGCCGCGGCGCAGGTCGCGATCGACGGCGACGGACGCTGCGTGCGCGCGGCGTTCGGGCTGGGCGGAGTCGGAGGAACGCCGCTCGCGTTCCCGAAGATAGCGGGGCGCCTGGTCGGCACGCGTCTCGACGACGCGGCCGTGAACGACGCAGCGCACGCCGCAGCAACCGAAACGCAGCCCGGCAGCGACCTCCACGCGAGCGCCGAATATCGCCGGCACCTCGCCGGCGTGCTCGCGGCCCGGGCGCTGCGCGAAGCGCGCGAGAGAGCGAGAAGCCTGTGAGCGAGACGCTTCACGCCGTCTCCGTCGAGGTCAACGGCAAGCCGCGATCGGCCCGGGTGCCGGCGCGGCTGTCGTTGGTCGACTGGTTGCGCGAAGACCTTTGCCTCACCGGAACGCACGTCGGCTGCGAGCACGGCATCTGCGGCGCGTGCTCGGTGATGCTCGACGGGGAACCCGTAAGGGCCTGCCTCATGTACGCGGTGCAGGCGCACGGCCACCGCGTCACCACCGTCGAGGGTCTCGCGAAACCCGACGGCTCGATGAGCGTTCTGCAGGACAGCTTCTGCGAGGCGCACGGCCTACAGTGCGGCTACTGCACGCCGGGAATGCTCATCGCCGCGCAGGGACTGCTGAACACGAATCCGGATCCGACCGAGGCGCAGATCCGCGATGCGATCGGCGGGAACTTGTGCCGCTGCACCGGCTACCAGCAGATCGTCGAGGCGGTGCAGCTTGCCGCCGAGCGCACGGCGAAGGAAGCGAAATGAGCCCCCTCGGCGCAAACCCGCCGGATTTCCCCTCCTTGGATAAGGAGGGGTGGCGCGAAGCGCCGGGGTGGTTTGAGCGGTACACCCGACTACCCCGCCGCCTGCGGCGGCACCCCTCCTCGACGAGGAGGGGAAAACACCGCGCGCCATGACGAGCTTCCGTTACATCGGCACGAAGCGCCGCGCGAAGGAGCATCCGCGTTTCGTCTCCGGCCGCGGCCGCTTTGTCGCCGACATCGCGCTTCCCGGGATGAAGCACGTGGCGCTCGTCGCGTCGCCCCACGCAGCCGCGCGCATCGTTTCGATCAAGACCGACGCGGCGCGCGCCGCGCCGGGCGTGCTCTACGTACTGACCGGGGAGGAATTCTGCGCGAACACCGATTCGCTTGCGATCGGGGTGGACGCGCCCAAGGTGACGCGTTTCGCGCTCGCGCGGGGCGTGGTGCGCTATGCCGGCGAATGGGTGGCGGCGGTCGTCGCCGATTCGCGCGCGCTCGCCGAGGACGCGGCGGAGCGGGTCGAGGTCGAATACGAGCCGCTGCCGCACGTGATCGATCCCGAGGCGGCGCTCGCGCCGGGAGCGCCGCTCGTGCACCCGGCGCACGGCTCGAACCTGCTCTACCACCGCAAGTTCGTCTGGGGACCGGTGGAGGAGGCGTTCGCGAGCGCCGAGCACAGGATCGCCTTCCGCGCGGTCTGGGGCCGCAGCGCCACCGTGCCGATCGAGACCTTCGGCGTCGCGGCGCAGTGGGACGCGGGCACCGGCATCCTCGATATCTGGGCCTCGATCCAGATGCCGAAGTTCCCCGACCAGGCGGCGCGCGCGCTGCGCCTGCCCGGCAACGCGGTGCGCGTGCACTACGACGTCGACGTGGGCGGCAGCTACGGCGTAAAGCGCGGAATCAAGCACACCGTGCTCGTCGGCTATCTCGCGAAAAAACTGGGCGTTGCGGTGCGCCTGATCGAGGATCGCCTCGAGAACCTGCGCGGCGGGGACATGCAGGGGCCGGACCGTTTCTTCGACATGCAGGTGGCGTTCGGTGCGGACGGCGTGATACGCGCGATGAAAATCCGCGCGGTGGACGACGTCGGCGCCTACGCGGGGCGCTCGCCTTTCCAGCTCGGCAAGCCCGTCACCGCGATCTGCGGGCCCTACGTGATCGGCGCAATCGAGTACGAGCCGATCTCGGTCATGACCAACAAGACGCCCCAAGAGGCGGTGCGCGGCTTCGGCCAGTCGCCGACCAATTTCGCGATCGAGCGGGCGATCGACCGCGCCGCGCGCCATCTCGGCATGGATCAGGTCGAGCTGCGCAAGAGGAATTTCATCCGCAAGGACCAGTTCCCCTACAGCATCCCGAGCGGCTCCACCTACGACTCGGGCGATTACCACGCGGTGCTCGACGAGACCTTGGCGGCGATCGACTACGGCTCGCTCGTGCGCGCGCGGGACGAGGCGCGGCGCTCGGGGCGCCTCGCCGGAATCGGCATCTCGAGCTGCCTGGAACCCTCCGGCGGCAACTCGGCGTTCGAAGTGCTGATGAACCCGAAGAACGAGAACACCACCTGGATGGACTCGTGCCTGGTGCGCGTCGATCTCTCGGGCGCGATCACCGGCGTCATCGGCAACTCGAGCGCAGGGCAAGGGCACGAGTCGCTGGTATCGACCGTGCTGGGAGAAATCCTCGAGCGCGATCCCGAAACGATCCGCGTGGTTCGAGCCGATTCTCTCACCGCGCTTCCCTCCAACAGCCCGGTCGGCAGCCGCATGGCGATCATGCTGGGCGGGGCGGCGGCAGGTGCCGCGAAAACGATCAAGGAGACGCTCATCGCGATCGCCGCGCACAACTTCGAGTGTTCGCCCGAGGACCTCGAATACCGCGACGGAAGCGTCAACGTGAAAGGCGCCCCCTCGAAGGAATTTTCGTGGGACCAGCTGGTCGAGATCGCGCACCGGAAATTCCACAAGTTGCCGCCGGGCATCGAGCCAGGACTGCAGGCGAAGTTCGTGTGGGAAGTGCCGACCGGCGGCGCGTTGCCGACTCCCGAGGGCCGTATACAGATCTATCCCTGTTACGCCTTCGAGGCGCACGTGGTCCTCGTCGAAATCGATCCGGATACCTGCAAGCCCGCGATCCGGAAATACTTGTGCGGCCACGACTGCGGCGTGATGATCAACCCGGACATCGTGCACGGCATGACTTACGGCGGAATAGCGCACGGCCTCGGCGCGGCGCTCTACGAGAAGTTCGCCTACACCGAGGACGGGCAGCTCGCGAGCGGCACCTTCATGGACTACCTGATCCCAAGCGCGATGGAAGTGCCGGCGATGGCGATCGTCGACCACTGCACGCCTTCGCCGCTCACCACCTTCGGCCAGAAGGGTTCGGGCGAAGCCGGCTACCTCGGCGCGCCTGCTGCGATCGCGAACGCCGTCAACGACGCGCTCGCTCCCCTCGGCGCTTCGATCGACACGCTGCCGATGTCGCATCTCGCGATCTGGAACGCGATCGGTGCGCGCAAGGGAGCGGCCTCGACATGAAGGACATCGTCATCGACGTTCACGCCCACTTCATCCCGAAGCTGCTCACCGAGCGGTTCGACGCGAGCGCCGCGAAATTTCCCGGAGTCAAGCTGTTGCGCGACGGCAAGAGAACCCGCATGCAGTTCCCTGGCGGGGAGCCCACGCGGCCGATCGCGCCCAAGCTATCCGATCTTGCCGACCGACGCGCCTGGATGGACAGGAACGGCATCGACCACCAGCTCGTCGGCGGGTGGCTGGACAGCTTCGGCTACGAGTTGCCTTCGGGCGAAGGCCTCGCCTGGAGCCGCTTCTACAACGACTGCCTGCAGGAGGCACTGCGCGAGGAAACGCGCTTCACGCCGCTCGCCACCGTGCCGCTGCAGCACGGCGGGCTCGCCGCAGAGGTTCTGTCCGAGGCGCTCGACCGGGGTTTCGGCGGTGTGATGATCGGAACGCTTCCCAAGGGCAATTCCGGCAATCTCGACGATCCTTCGCTCGATCCGTTCTGGCAGGCAGCCTCGGACCTCGGCGCCGCGGTGTTCCTTCACCCGATGTTCCTGTGCGGCGAGCCGCGGCTTGCGGACTACGATCTGGTGAACGCGATCGGCCGGCTCGCCGACACCTCGATCGCCGCGTCGCGGCTGCTCTTCTCCGGGCACCTCCTGAAATTCCCGGGCATGAAATTCGTGCTCTCGCACGGCGGCGCCGCCCTGCCCTACGCGCTCGGGCGCCTCGCGCGCAACCACGCCAATTCGCAGGGCAAATACGCCGATCCGCGCAAGGGTTTCGAGGCGATGTATTTCGATTCCTGCGTGTTCGATTCGGATTCGCTCGAATACCTGGCGAAAAAAGCGGGCCCCGGGCGCGTCATGCTCGGGTCGGATCAACCCTTCCCGATCGGCGATCCCGAACCGAACAAAGTCGTAGAAGGCGCCAGCTTCAACGAAGGGCAGAAGAAGGGAATACTCGGGGGCACGGCGCAGAGCGTATTTCGCGTGCGGCCGGATTGCTGGTGCCCGCGTTGAAGCGATTCAGGCCCGGCGATCCGGGACGGCCTTGACTCTTTTGTCGCTATATAGACGATGATCGTCGCTAATTTAGCGACAAGCGAC
>Ga0209238_1000054_pt1 | contig 33935 bp, 28 predicted proteins | sample GraSoi013_1_20cm_FD_185823 | JGI IMG/M metagenome (GOLD analysis project Ga0209238, IMG submission 185823) | Grasslands soil microbial communities from the Angelo Coastal Reserve, California, USA - Sample 10_02_2013_1_20cm (SPAdes) (version 2) | ecosystem: Environmental > Terrestrial > Soil >...
CCCCGCCTCGAGGAGCAACGCGCGATGGATCGCCCGCCGACCCGCGCCGTCGGTCCAGAGCAGCGTGCCGTCGATGTCGAACAGGATGAGCTTCATGACAAAAAATAGACGGATAGACGGGTAGACGGGTAGCGGATCGGTGGTCAAAGGCGTCAGGCCGACCTAGCCCCTTTCTCCTGCCTGCCGCTACCCGTCTACCCGTCTATCCGTCTAACAGAGACGAGGTAATCCCGCAGCCGCCTCATCGCCGGCGTATCGGCGAGCAGGTTGTCCGAGACGACGCCGCCGCGCGATAGGGCCGAGTGCACGATCCGTCCCGCGCCGGCCCACAACGCCACGTGCGAGATGCGCCGGCCGTCGGCGAAGCATAGCACGTCGCCCGCCTGGTATCCGCCGCCGGTTGCCTCGAGCGGCACTTCCCGGCCGGCGGCGGACTGCAGGTCTGAGTCCCGCGGCAACGCCACGCCGCGGGCCGCATACGTCGCCTGCACCAGGCCGGAGCAGTCGACGCCCCACTCGGTGCGCCCGCCCCACGCATACGGCGCGCCGGAGAACCACCGCAGCGCCCACTCGGGTGCCGCCATGAGCCGGGCCTCGACCCGCAGCTCGACCTCCGGCCTCAGGGCTCCCGCTGCGACGTCCCACACGCGTCCGTCGGCCGTCTCCACCTGGCCGCCGCGCTGCGGCGCCGCCCGCGCGCCGACCGCCAGTCGGAACCGCTCCCCCTGGCATCGCAGGTCGGCGCCGAGCGAGCGCACGCTGGCCCGCGCGGCCCAGTCCTCGGCCCACGCGGCGGTGCCGAGCGCGACATAGCCCGGGTGCACCCATGCAAGGTAGCCGTCCGCTGCGCGTACCCGCAGCCAGGTGTCGGTGCGCCGCTCGAGCACCTCGAGGGTCTCACCGTGCAGCGCCTCGCTCACGCGATCGGCGTTCACCCGCGGCTCGCGCACCAGCGGCGCCGCGGCCGCCGTGACCACTGCCGCCTGCTCGTCGCCCACCGAGGAATCGGGGAGCAGCCGGATGTCGGCGGCCAAGCGCGCGCCGGCGGCGATGCGACGCAAGGCGGCGAGTGCGTCGCGGCTCGTGGTGCAGCCCCCGAGCGCGCCGCGCTGCACTGCGACTTCGAACACACCGAGCCGCGTGTCGGGGACCCACTTGCGGGCGACGTCGCCGATGTCTCGTTCGAGACGGTCGTTCATCACGCCCTGTCGTCCGCGAGTCCCGGGACGTCGCGCGTCCCGCGCGCGAGGCGCACCGCCCGCTCGACCGCCTCCGGCACCGCGAGCGCGGCGAGCGCTTCCGCCTGGAGCGGCGTGGCCGCCGGCACCTGGGCGGTGCTGAGCGCGAACACGACGTCGCCGTCGAACGGCGTGGCGTAGGGCACGATGCGCCGGGCGAGCGCGTCCCCCGCCGCGTGCGCCAGGGCCTGCAACGCCACGCGGTCGAGCCGGGCATTCGTCGCCACGACCGCGAGCGTCGTGTTCTGGCCCGCGCCCCCGCGCGCGAAGGGGGCGCCGCCCTGGGCCAGGTACCCGAGCGCGTCGACGAACCGGCCGTCCGCGCCGCGGGCGCCCGCGAGCACCCGGCCGTTCGCGTCCAGCACGTTCCCTACGGCATTGAGAACTACGAGCGCGCCCACCACCACGTCGCCCGCGCGGGCCGCCCAGGTCCCGACGCCCCCTTTCATCGCGCCGCGCGGACCGAGCGCCTTGCCGACCGTCGCCCCGGTGCCGGCGCCCACCGATCCTTCGGGAATCTCCGTCGCCGCGGCGGCGCAGGCGCGGTAGGCATCGTCGGCACCCGGCCAGCGGTCCGCCTTCGCTCCCGGCGCCAGGTCGAAGTCGAAGATCACGGCGGTCGGGACGATCGGGACCACTCCCGCCGGCCCGACGGGGAAGCCGCGGCCTCGCTCCTTGAGCCAGCGCATCACGCCGTCCGCCGCGCCCAGGCCGTACGCCGAGCCGCCGGTGAGCAGCACCGCGTCGATGTGGCCCACCAGATGGCGAGGGTCGAGGGCGTCGAGCTCGCGCGTACCGCTGGCGCGGCCGCGCACGGCGCACGCCGCGCGCATTCCCCCCGGCGGCGCGAGCGTCACAGTGCAGCCGGTGGCGCTCTGCGAATCGGTCCAGTGCCCCACGGTGATCCCCTGCACCGCGGCGAGATTCGACGGAGCGGCTTCACTCATCGGGCGCGAAGATAGCTTGGCTTGCTCGGGTTCTGAAGGGTACATACGTTAGCGCCATGACCAAGACCGATGCGCAGGCCGCTCCGACCACCGTGTTGGTGGTGGACGACGAGGAGGGGATCCGCCAGGCGCTGGACCGGTTCCTGACGCGCCTGGGCTACCGCGTGCTCCAGGCCGCGAGCGGCGCCGAGGCGCTCGACCGCCAGGCGGCGGAGCAGCCGCAGGTGATGTTGTCGGACATCCGCATGCCCAACATGACCGGCGTGGAGCTCGTCCCCAAAGCGCTCGCCCAGGACTCGGACCTCGCCGTCATCATGTTGACCGCGATCGACGAGCCCCGCACGGCGATCGAGTGCATGAAGCTCGGCGCCTACGACTACCTCATCAAGCCAGTGGACTTAGACGAGCTGGAGATGTCGCTGCAGGGCGCGCTGCGGCTGCGGCAGCTCGAGGTCGACCGGCGGCAGCTCGAGCAATGGCTCGCCCGTGAGGTAGCGGTGCGCACGCGCGATCTGGAAGAGCGGACCACGGTGGCCGAGGAGATCGCCCTGAGCGCGCTGGCGGCGGCGCGGGGTTGGGCGGGGGCGGACGACGCGATCGAAAAGCTCGCCAAGGAGCTGGGCACGTCACCCGAGGACGTGGCGCGAGAGGTCGACAAGCGACGGAGCTAGGCCTGCTGCTTCGCCTTGGCCTTCTCCTCGCATGCCTTGCAGCGCGTGACTCCCCGGAACGAGCAGATCAGACAGATGAAAGTGCCGCAGTCCTGACAGGGATACCCCTCCGAGGCGCGTTCCTCATTCCCGCAGTAGCGGCACACCATCCCGTCGTGTTCCATCAGCTTCGGCTTGTCTACCATAGTGTCCTCAAAGGTCGAGCGCGTAGGCTTTAATCTTGTTGATCAAGGTCGCGCGCGAAATCCCGAGCTCGTGTGCGGCGCGCGTGCGGTTGCCACCGTGGAACCTGAGCGCCCGCTCGATCTGCTGGCGTTCCACGTCGGCGAGCGTCAGCGCCGCGTGCCGCCGTTCCCCCGCTCCACCGCCTCCACCCCCTCCAACACCTCCACCGCCTTTTCTCAGGTCCGCCGGGAGGTGCTCGACGCCGATCTGCGCCGCCCCGCGGGCCAGGATCATAGCGCGCTCGAGCACGTTCCGCATCTCGCGGACGTTACCCGGCCAGGGCGCCGACAGGAGGCGGTCCAACGCCTCGGCGCTGCACCCGCTCGGGCACCCCGGCATCTGTGGCCCCAGATCGAGCAGGATCCGCGTGACTAGGGCGAGCCGGTCCTCGCGCGAACGTTCGCGCACCGGCGGCAGCTTGAGCGGCATCACGCTGAGCCGGTAGTACAAGTCTTCCCGAAACCGACCCGCCTGGATGTCGCTGGCCAGGTCGCGGTTCGTCGCCGCGATGAGCCGCACGTTCACTGTCATCTCGCGCGTGCCGCCCAGCCGCCGGAAGGTCTTCGTGTCGAGCACCTTCAGCAGCTTGGGCTGCAGCTCGGGCGCCAGCTCGCCGATCTCGTCGAGAAAGATGGTGCCGCCGTCGGCCAGCTCGAACAACCCCTGCTTGCGCTCCTTCGCGTCGGTGAACGCACCCTTTTCGTGCCCGAACAGCTCGGAATCGAGGAACGTGGCGGACAGGCCGCCGCAGTTCACTTCGACGAACGGACCGCGCGAGCGCGGACTGAGGTGATGCACGATCCGCGCGGCCCAGCCCTTGCCCGTCCCGCTCTCCCCGGCGAGCAGCACGGTCGAGCGGTCGCTCGCCGCCAGCAACTCGATCTGACGCGCCAGCTCGCGCATCACCGGCGAGACGCCGAGCGAGTCGAGCCCTTCGCCCTCGTGATCGCGCGCGCGCAACAGCGCGTTCTGCCGCGCCAGCCGCACTTTCTCGGCGACCCGCGCCGTCGCGGCGGCCAGGTGAGTCATGTCCACCGGCTTCGTGAGAAAATGCTCGGCGCCGAGCTGCATGGCGCGTACCGCGGTCTCGATGTCGCCCTGGCCCGTGAGCAGAATGACCGACGCGCCCTGCGGGCGCAGGCGCTCGAGCACATCGAGGCCGCCCACGTCGGGGAGGTGCAAATCAAGGATCACCACGTCGGGGCGCAGTCGTTGGAACGTCGCCATGCCCCCTTCTCCGGTGTCCTCCCGCGCCACCTCGTAGCCCAGGCGCTCGAAGTAGTCACCTACCGCCCGCACCACATCGGCGTCATCGTCGACGAGGAGGATGGTCTCAGCCACGGCGGTCTACGATCACCGAGAGGGCGCCCGGCAGCAAGCGCGCCTCGAACGGGGTGTCCCCCCTGGGCTCGCCATCGAGCTGCATCGGCCGCGCCGCGCCGTCGAGTACCTCGACCCGCACCACGCGGCCGCGGCCGAACCACAGCCACCGCATCCCGTTGCGCGGCCGGCGCACTAGCTCGAGAAACGCCGCGAGGCTCTCGATCGTCCCCTCCGCCCGGAGCACCAGCACGTCGAGCCACCCGTCGTCGGGGGCGACCTCGTCGCGCAGGCGCAGAAACGGTGGGACCAGCTCGCCGCAGTTCGCCACCAGGACCAGGGCGGCTGGCAGCTCGTGGCCCACGCCGTCGACGGTCACGCGGTGCAGCGGGCTCGTGACTGCAGGGAGCGCGGCGAAGGCGCGCGCGATGTAGGCCGCCATCTTCCAGCGCCGCTTCTCGTCGGACCCCGTCGCGGCCATCAGCGCCGCATCGAACCCGGTGCCGCAGCATACCGCGAAGTAGTGGGTACCATCCGCGCGCGCCACGCTCCCGAGGTCGAGCGGCAGCGGCTTGCCCTTGAGCATCGCGCGCGCGGCGGCCGCGGGGCTCTTTGGCAACCGTAGATTGCCGGCGAGCAGGTTGCCCGTGCCTCCGGGCACGATCCCCAGCGGAATGCCGCTCCCTACGGCACCAGCCGCGATCTGCATCGCCGTGCCGTCGCCGCCGTAGCACACCAGGACGTCGAAGCCCTGGATCCGCGCCTCGGCCGCGAACCGCCGCGCGTCACCCGCCTGGGTGGTGGCGAGCACGTCGACCGACCAGCCGCCGCGCCGCAGCGTGTCGCGGATTGCGGTGACGGCACGCGCATCGGTGCGCGCCGCCGCGGGGTTCGTGATGAGGAGGGCCCGGGTCATCGCTAGTACCGCTTCTCCCAGAACAGGTCCAACCCCACCTGACGGGGGATGGTGGTCCCCTGCCCCCCCGTCGCGGCATCGAGGCAGGTTTGCACGGGCGCGAAGCTCGCCTCCGTGCGCCATTCCGGGCTGATGCGGAACTGGAGCGACAGACCGAGCAGGTTTTGCACTGCCACCTGGCTGCCCTGACAATATCCCGCGTTCACGACCAGGAACGTGTTGGGACCGAGCTGGCGTCCCACGGCGAGCTGCCAGCTGAGGAGCGGGTCTCCCTGCCCCCCGCTGCTGGGTCGGATCTCGACGTAATCCACGGGCACGCCACCGGACACGATCGTCTGCTCGATCTCGCCCGACAGCACCGCGAGCGCGCTCTGCAGGACGGCCCGCTGGTCCGCGATCCCGCCCTGATCGCCCCCGACGTCCACGCTGCTCTTTCCGAACAAGAGGTAGGAAATCACCTCGGTCTGGGACAGTTCCTGCTTCTCCGCCTCGAGTGCGACTTTGGGCTCGAGCAGCGTGCCCGTGATGTGCGCGACAACGGTGAGATCCCCGGTCGGGTTGATCAGCGTGGCCGCGGGAAGGTGCACGACGTGCTTCGCCTCGATGTCGAGCGCTGCGTCCTGATCCGGCGTACCAAAATACCGCACGGTTCCCTGGGAGACGACGAACTCGCGCGACACCGGCCCGACCTTGAGCCGGTACGTGCCCCGGGCGGCCTGCAGCGTGCCACTCACGAGATACAGATTGCGCCGCTTGGTGAGCCGCACGAAGCCGGCGAGCTGAATATTGGCCTCGTTCGAGCGCAGCCACACGTCGCTTCCCATCTCCAGCCCCAGATCGTCGATCCGGAGACTGTCCAGGAAGACGCTCTGAAACTCCGGACCCAGCCGTTGCTGCTGGATAATGGCCGCCAACGACGTGTCGGCCAGCTCGTCCAGGTTCACGATCCGCTTCTGCACCAAGTCCGCGAAATACAGCACGCCGGACGTGACGTTGGCGTGCCCCGTGAGCGACGCCCCGAACACCGGCCCTTGGAGCGCCAGCTGGCCGCTCGCCGTGATGGAGACGTTGTTCTTCAAGTCCAGCGCCCTGAACTGGTCTGCGGCGATGCGCAGGTCGAGGACCGGGCGGGTGAGCCGCTCCAACCGCACGACGCCGGACACATCGATGCGGCCCCGACCCCGATCGCTCCGCGCGGAGAGCGTCTGGATCGCGATCGAGTCCCCCGACAGCATGAGGCGGCCGTTGACGGCTTCGTAGCGCACGTTCAAGGCGGGAATGGCGGCGGCGCCCGTGACGCCGAGCGTGCCGCGCAGCCGCGGGGAATCCCACGTGCCGGCGATGCCCAGATCGGCCGAGAACACTCCCTCCACCTGCCGCAGCGCCGGCGTCAGCGCTTCGAGCACCGACAGGTCCACGCTGTCGGCGGTGGCCCGCACGAAGAGGGTGTCGGGGAGCTGGCGCCGCTCCACCGGAACGAGCGACAGGTCGAGCGGGAGGTGCGCCCGGACGGACAGGATCTGCTGACCCGATCGCCACAGGTTGAGGGCCGCGTCGAGCCGGCGCGCGCGGTAGTCGAACGTGCCGTCTGCAAACGGGGCGTGGAACTCCCCGAACGACCCGTTGGTCACCGAGAATGTGCCCGTGGACACGGGATCCGCCCGCGTCCCGGCCAAACCTGCCGCGGCGGTGATCACGCCGCCGACCCCCGCCGTGTCACGCTCGAGCAGCGCATACACGCCGACGAGCGGGAACGACTCGAGCTGGAGATGGGCGTCGGCGCGGCCGTGGGTGGGGAGATCGCCCGCGAACGTGAGCTTCCCCGCCCCGTACACGCTCTGCAGCGAGAAGCCGCTCACGCGCGCGGTCGAATCGGTCACGGTCAGCTCAGTCGGCCGCTCCAGCACCCACACGTCGCCGGGGAGCTGCAGCGCCAGGGAGTCGATGCCCACGGCCGTGATGTCCCGGCTCCGCGCGAAGCGCCCGCCCGCCAGGAACGCCCCGCCTTCGCCGACGCGGGAGCGGGAGAACCACACGAGCGAGTCGCGCGTGCCATGCAGCGCCGCGGCGGTGGCCGCGAAGCCCAGGACGCCGTGCGCCACCGAATCGAGCGTCGCGTCGAGCTCGAACGCCGGCACCGGGCCGGGCCGATAGACGAGCCGCACGCGCCCCTCCCGCGGCACCGACCAACCGCGCCATTGCAGCCGCTCGAGGCTCGCCCGGACGTCCACGCCCAGTGAGTCGAGCGACCCCTCCAGGCTCACGAGCACCCGGGCCGCACCCGCGAGCGGCCGGACACCCCGATTGTCCGGATCGCCCGGATCGCCGCGCGCCGTCATATCGCTCCCGGTGACCCAGCTGAGCAGCGAGTCGAGCGAGTTGAGGCTGTCGGCGTCGAAATCGAGTGCCAGCGTGCCGCGGTCCCCACGCGTCCAGCCCAGGGTGCCCCCCCCTGTGGTGATCAGGCCGGGCTGCACGAGGCGCAGCGAGTCGACGTACAGGTGCCGGTCGGCCAACCGGACCGCCGCGACGCCCGAATCGAGCGGCGTCCCGGCGAACAGGGACGGCTCGACTCGGACGCGCAGTGCCCCGACCGGCGGTGCGCCCGAGTCCACGGCGACGTCGCCTTGCACGGTGACCGTCAGCAACGAGGCAGGCGCTCGCTTGAGCCAGCTGGCGAGGTCCAGGTCGCGGGTGCGCATAGTGAAGTCGCGGACGCCGCGACCCGATGCTCCGTCCCCCCCGAGCCGCAGCACGCCGTCGCCCTGCACGGTGCCGCCCGCTGAGTGGAGCACCGTATGTGTCTCGAGCTGGGGGAGCGGCCCGGCGAGCTTCACCGTTCCGGCGACCGCGCCGGAGAACGGCAGCGTCGGGAAGCTCCCCTTGAGCCCGTCGAACGACAGCGAGTCGGCCGCCACGTCCGCGTACACGCCGAGCGTGTCGCCGCGGCCGTCGAGGCGCACCGTCCCGGTGAGCCGGCTGGGCGCCAATGCACCGTCCCGGTGCTCGAGCGTGCCGGTGAACTGCGCGTTCTTCAACGGCCCGCTCAGGGTGCCCGCGGCGTACAACACCCCATGCAGGGCGGCGGCCGGAACGAGCCGCTCGACCGTCCCCCAGTCGACGGCCGCCGCCTCGACCGTGAACGGCTGGAAGCGCAAGCCGCTCCCCCCCAGGCCCACCTCGCCCCGGCCCCGGATCCGCGTGGCGGGGTGACCGGGCACGAGAGAGTCGCGAAACACCCAGTCGATGTCCAGAGTCAGACCCGAGACCGGGCCGGTAGCCGTGGTATGGCCGCTCAGTCGGCCCGCGAACGGCAGCGTATCAAGGAACGGGCGAGCGAACTCGAGGTCGAAGTCTTGAGCGGCGAGATCGGCGTCCCGCAGCGCCACGAGCCCCGAGTCGCCGGCGGACAGCGCCGTGAGGCGGCCGGTCACGGTGCCGCCGCCTTCGCTCACTCGCAGCGGGTCGAGTCCGACTTCGAGCACGCGTTGGCCATGAGATTTGAGCCGCACGCCGCCCGCGAGCACGGCGCCGGGCGCGAAGCGCCGATCGATGAAGTGGAAGTCGCCGAGCGTCGCCGAGTCGGCGTGCAGGGACAGATCGAACAGCAGCGGGCCCCGCGGCCACGATACGCGGCCTCGCGCCGCCCGCAGCGCGGACCCGGGGAACTTGACCCGCGACAAGTCGAACTCGAGCGAGTCCCCGATCACGTGCAGCCGGCCGGCGACGTCCACCAGCCGCAGCGCGGGGTCGCTGCTCTCGACCGCGAGCCGGCTGATATCGATCCCGATGCCCCGCTCCACCGGCGATGACACCTGCAGGGCCGCGAGCCGGGCGTCCAAGTGCTCGAACCGCCGGACCCGCACCCGGCCGTTGGGGCCGCCCCCCTGGATCTCGAGCGCCGTATCGCCCGGCTCGGCGCGCTGCGCCTGCAACCGCAGCGTGACGGTGCCGTCCTCGATCTGCACGTTCCGGAACAGGATCAGCGTCGCGGGCCCGTGGGGGCCGTGCCCGGAGTCGGGGCCGCCCAGCCGGAGCAGCTCCTCGATGTTGAGCCTGCCGCTCCGGTGCTGCACGAGGGTGATCACGGGCTGCCGCAGGGCGAACTCGAAGAACACCACCCGGCCGGCCGCGAAGTCGAACGGGTTGTAGGTGAGGTCGGCGCGCGGCAGCCAGGCGACGAGGGTCGTGTCCGCGTCGAACAGCCGTACCCCAGTGAGCGTGACCCCGGTGAGGAGCGACCCGCGCACGTCGGCCACCTCGATCGACCCCGTGAACACCTGCGCCAGCGCGCTCTCCATCACGCGCGCCAGCAGTCCCCGCCCGGCGCCTGTGCCGACGAGCGCCGAGAGCGCGCCGAGAAAGCAGGCCAGCAGCCCGACGATCATCCAGAGTGCGACGCCGAGCGAGCGGCGGACCATCAGAACGCCTGCCCCACGGCGAACTGCACCACCACCCGACGCCAGAACCCGTGAGGCAGGCCGGGATGGAACGGCACCGGACTCCCGGTCGAATCGGTCACGGCGGTCAGGCTCTTGTTTGTCGTATTCAGCAAGTACAGGCTTCCGGGCTCTGCGGGATAGCCGTTATAGGCGGCGTCGAGGCGCACCGGTCCGAGAGGCGTCACAAACCGCACGCCCACGCCCGGCGTGAATCGCACCCCCCGTACGGAGGGATCCTCGAGCTCCCAGACCTGTCCCACATCCGCGAACACCGCCACGCGCATGCGGTCAGGAAAGAGCGGCGTCGGGATTCGGAGCTCGGCGTTCGCCACGAAGATCGCGTTGCCGCCGGTGGCCGATGCCTGAAGGTTGCCGAACGTCGTGTCGCCCTTGACCGAGTCGACGCTGATCGATCTGAAGTACACGCGGGGACCGAGCTCGTTGCGGGCGTACCCGCGTACCGAGTTGGGGCCGCCGCCGTAGAATCGCTGGTCAGGCGGCACGAACCTGACGCTCTGGCCGGCGAAGCTGATCCGCCGTGCCGGCAGGATCGTCCCGCCGAGCACGCGCCAGGCGAACGCCCCGCGGCGGCCGATGGGATAGTAGCGCGACACCTCGAGCTGCCCTCGGTTGAATTCGTACAGCGTGTCCGATCCGACGAGCCGCGATGAGTGAGTCAGCGACGCGGTGACGACACCCCCCGCTGTGGGGTCGAGCACCGAGTTCGTCTGATTCCGCACGCCCGAGATGGTCACCGCCCCGAACCGCCGCCGGTTGGAGAGGAACGCCTGCTCGGAAGCGTCACACAGCCGGAACAGCTGGCAGTAGATCGCGGGGAGCGCCGTCGTCCGCCCCACCGAATAGCTATAGCCGAGCGTGACCGGAATGGTGCGCCGGGCGTTGAATGTCACGGCCAGATTCGCGCCCACGGCCTGGCGTGTGTACGCGTTGAACTCCGAGCGCCGCTCGGCAAACAGCGCGAAGCTGGCGGTGTGGCGCGGTGACAGGAACGCCGGTTGCCGCAGCGTCAAGCCGACATTGTAATTGATGGTGTCGGACGTCGGGTCGTCGTGCAGGAAGTGGCACACGTTGCTGCGTAGTCCGGCGTCGGTGGGCGAGCCGACCCCCAACTTTGACACCCGTCCGGTCAGGTCGAGTGCACGGGCGCCGCCTAAGAAGTCATACGCCGTCCAGCCGCTTTGCACGCGGAAGCAGTCGAGGCTGCCGTACCCGGCGCCCACGCGCACCCGGTGGCGCGGCCCCTCCGCGACCCGCACGAGCACCGTCACCGTGGAATCCCCGGGGCGGGGCGCGGAGTCGGCGAGCACGACGTTCACGGACCGGAACACCCCCATGCCGTACAGATCGCGCTGGCTCTGGTACACCCGGTCTTGCCGGAACAGGTCGGACGGGTGCACCGAGAGCATCTTCCGCACGGTCCCGGTGTCCACCTGTTCGAGGCCCGTGATCACCACGCGTCCGATCCGCGCCCGGGGCCCAGGCATGGCTTCGAGAGACGCCTCCGCTTTCAGCGCCGTGGCATCCACATCGTAGTTCCGCAACACCTGCGCGTACGGATACCCGAGGTTCCGTAGCCGATCCGCGATGGTGTCGGCGGATGCCTGAAACAGCATCCGGTTGAATGGGGCTCCTTCCTGGAGCGGGAGGGTACGCTTGAGCGCCACAACGTCGAGCAACGAGTCGAGGCCCACGAGACTGAGCCTGGTGAGACGGACCGGCTCGCCTTCGTATATGCGGAACAGGACATGCACGTCTCCGGCCTCCCGGCGTACTACCGTATCCACGACGGCGTTCATGTAGCCGCTCTGGCGGTACAGCAACAGCAGGCGCACCACGTCGCGGCGGAACTCCAGCTCGTTGAAGTAGCGCTTCTCGCCGAGCCCCATCCAGCGCAGCAACCACACGCTCGCGAACACGCTGGAGCTCGACGTTGCGATCGCCGATCTCAGCGTGTAGTCGTCGATGGCGCGGTTGCCCTCGAACGCAAGGCCGCGCACCACCCGCTCTTGCTGCGCCGCGAGGGGAGCCGCCGCGCACGCGGCGACGAGCAGGAAAGGAAGGAGGGCACGCAATTGACGCGGTCGGGCCGCTCCCCTATGTTGGCTACCTCCCGCCACACTGTCAACCTTTTCGACACCTGAACGCATGCGCGCGCTCCCAGTGACCACCCTCGCCTGTCTGGTCGTGCCCGCCGCCTGCGGTCGCGGGGGGAACGCGGGGAGCGCCCGGCCGCCCGGCCACGCGTCGCTCGTATACTACGAGACATACGATCCGCGCTCACTCGACCCAGCCCTGTCCACCGATGTCCCGACCGGCGAGATGGTCGCTCTCGCCTACGACGGGCTCACGCAATTCGACCCGGATGGGAAGTTGCTTCCCGCGCTGGCCGACCGTTGGACAATCTCCCGCGGGGGGGGCGGCGGGGGCGGCGGGGGCGGCGGGGGCAGTCTCCGGTACGTGTTCCACCTGCGGGCGGGCGTCAGGTTCCATGACGGGACGCGCCTGACGCCGGCCGCCGTGCGACAGAGCATGCTGCGCGTGCTCGCCCCCGGCACGCGCGGCGGGCGCGCGTGGCCGCTCTATCCGATCGCCGGCACCGAGGCGTATGCCGCCGGCCGCGCGAGCGACGTGACGGGCATCCAGCTCCTGGGAGATTCGGCAGTCGCGTTCGATCTGGCAGAGCCGCTCGCCATCTTTCCCAAATTTCTCGCGATGCCAGTGGCCGCAGTGGTACCGGCGCCATTGCCCCCGCAGGCGGACCTCGGGCAGCACCCGGTGGGCACGGGTCCCTGGCGCTTCGTCAGCTGGCAGCATGACGACTACCTCGTGTTTGCGCGCAACCCGGACTATTGGGGCGGCCCGCCGGCGGCCGACACCCTGACGGTGCGGATCATTCCGGAGCCGCTGACGCGGGCGGCCGAGTTCGAAGCCGGGCGGCTCAGCGTCATGGAGGTGCCATTCGGCGAGACGACGCGCTGGCGGCAGCAACACCCCGACCTGCTGCTCGAAAAGCCCGCCCTGCGAGTGGTCTACGTGGCGCTCAACAACCGGCGGGGACCGCTCCGGGACGCTCGCGTCAGGCAGGCGATCAACTACGCCGTGAACGTGCCCGAGGTGCTCGCCAGCGTGTACGGCGGGCGTGGCATCCTCGCCCGGGGGGCGATCCCGCCCGGGCTGGCGGGGAGCGACACGACGCGCCCGGGTTACCACTACGACACCGTCGCGGCAAAGCGGCTGCTCGCCGCCGCAGGCTATGGGAGCGGGATTGCGCTGCAGCTGTGGCGCAATACCAGCAATGTCGAGCTGGCGCGCGTCGCGCAGGCGGTGCAGGCCCAGCTCGAGCCGGTCGGCATCAAGATCGAGCTGGTCGAGCGCGATGCGTCGAGCCAGCGAGAGGCGGCCCGCAAGGGTGAAACCGACATGGTGGTGCTCGACTGGTGGGCCGACTACCCCGACGGCGACAACTTTCTGTATCCCCTGTTTTACTCGGGGAGCGTCGGCCCCGGGGGGAACTATGCGTTCTACGTCGATCCCGTCACCGACTCGCTGATCCTGCGCGCCCGCCGCACTACCGATGACGCGGCGCGCTCCGCGCTGTACCGCGAGATCGACGCGCGGGTGTACCGCGCGGCGCCCTGGCTCTACCTTTGGTTCCCCACGGACCTGTGGGCGAAGCGCCCGGACGTCCGCGGGTGGGACGTGCCGGTGATCTTCAACGGGCAGCACTGGACGGGAGCGCGGCGCGCGCCGTGATCCCGTTGCTCGCGCGCCGCCTGCTGCTCACCCTGCCCACCTTGCTCGGGGTGCTCGTGGTCGCGTTCCTGCTCCTCAACGTGGCCCCGGGGGACCCGGTCACCGCAATGGTGGGGGAGCGCGCTGATTCGGCCACGATCGCCCGGCTGCGCGCCGAGCTGCGTCTCGACGATCCCCTCCCCACCCAGTTCATCCATTACGTGGGGGCGGTGGTGCGCGGCGACCTGGGCCGGTCCTACATCACCCAGCGCCCCATCGCCCAGGACCTGCGGGAGCGCTTTCCTCGAACCGCTGAGCTCGCGCTCGCCGCCATGACGCTCGCCGCCGTTTCCGGGATCTCGCTCGGCGTGGTGTCGGCGGTCCGCCCGGGAGGGCTGGTCGACCGGATCGGAATGCTGGTCTCTTACGTTGGCGTCTCCTTTCCGGTGTACTGGGTGGGACTGCTGCTGATTCTCGTCTTCGCGTTGGCGCTGCGCTGGCTCCCGCCCTCCGGGTCGGGAGGGCTCGCTGCGCTGGTGCTGCCCGCGGTTACGCTCGGCATGCGGTCGATCGCCTTCCTGGCGCGCATGACCCGCGCCGCGATGCTCGAAGTGCTGTCGAGCGATTTCATCCGCACCGCCCGAGCCAAGGGGTTGCCCGAGCGCGCGGTCGTGCTGCGGCACGGCTTCCGCACCGCGCTGGTGCCGGTGATCACGGTGTTGGGGCTCGACACCGGCAACTATCTCACCGGCAGCGTCCTCACCGAGACGATCTTCGGCTGGCCGGGGCTGGGACGTTACGTGCTCACCGCGATCGACAAGCGAGACCTCCCCGCGATCCAGGGGAGCATCCTCTTCATGTCGGTCGTCTTCGTCGTCGTGAACCTCGTCACCGATCTGCTCTATGCGAAAGCTGATCCTCGCATCGCTTACGATTAGCTCGACCTTGGCGGCGCAGTCGAAGCCCCGGACCGCGCCGCTGCACGGGTCGCTCGAGCGGCGGCTCGCGACGCTGCTCGACCAGCCTCCGTTCAGCCGTGCGAACTGGGGCGTGTACGTCGTGGACGACGGCAAGGTCCTGTTCGCGCGCAACGCCGACCGGTTCTACGTCCCGGCGAGCAACACCAAGCTGGTCGTCAGCGCGGCGGCGACGGTGCTGCTGCCCGCCGACTATCGCGTCACGACCAGCGTATATGCAAACGGCCGCGTCGACAACGGTGTGCTGTACGGTGACCTCGTGTTGTACGGGCGGGGCGACCCGACGTGGTCGGAGCGGTGCTTTTCGGTCGACAGCCTCGCGCCGGGCGCGTGCGACTCGGCGTTCACCGCGGTCGCCGCCATCGCGGACTCGATCCGCGCGCGCGGGCTCAAACGCGTCACCGGGAAGCTCGTGGGCGACGGGTCCTACTTCGAGCCGGTGCTGGTCCATCCCGGCTGGAACGCGTGGGACTTGAATTGGTGGTACGCCGCCCCCGTTTCGGGGCTCGGCTTCCACGACAACAGCGTGGACTTCCACATCGCCCCGGGCGCCGCCGTGGACCAGCCGCCCACGATCACGTGGTCGCCCGAGCTGGGGTTGTTCACCTTCGAGAACCGCGCCCGCACGGTGCCCGCCGACTCGAGCACCACCATCGGCGACAACTTCTTCCGCACACCGGGCACGTGGGACATCTGGGCCGAGGGGACGGTGGCGCTGGGCCGGAAGCCATGGATCGAGAGTTTCGCGCTCCCCGATCCCAGCCGCTACGCGGCGCGAGCGCTCGCCGCCTCACTGATGAAGAAAGGCGTGTCGGTGGAAGGCGGTACGGCCGGCACGACCGACTCGCTCGCCTACGGCACCGGTCGCGGCTGTTGCGCGCCGCTCGTCGAGTACCGCGGTCGCCCGCTTACCGACATCATCTTTCCGATCTTGAACTCGAGCCAGAACTGGTTCGCCGAGATGCTGCTCAAGATCCTGGGGCGCGAGCAAAAGGGGGAGGGCTCCTGGCGCGCGGGGCTCGAGGTCGAGCGCCGTTTCCTGATCGACTCGGTGGGGATCGACTCGACGGCGTTCGCGCTCGAGGACGGCTCCGGCCTCGCCGCGGGGAATCTCGTGACCCCCCACGCGTTCACCCAGCTGCTCGCCTACATGCACCGCCACCCCAAACGGGCGCCCTTCCTGGCCGCGCTCCCGCATTCGGGACAGCCGGGCTCGCTGCTGAAGCGCTTCGCCGGCACCGCCGTCGAGGGGCGGGTGATCGCCAAGACGGGGAGCATCGACCGGGTGAACAGCCTCTCCGGCTTCATCGAGCGTCCCAATGGGCGCACCATCACCTTCAGCATCCAGGCGAACACCCACGCCGTCCCTTATCAACAGATGTTGGCGCAGATAGACTCGGTCGTCGTCGAAATCGGCAAAACGTCGCGGTAATACGACAATACGTCGAGCAGATACGTCACGCCTTCGCGCGACGCCTTTCAGTCTTCCGATTGGCCAAAGATGGCCATATTGGACGAATGTCCCGGCTCGATTTTCGCCGCCGGGTTGATGAAATGCACCGCGTGGTTCACGGCGATCGCGGCCTCGGACGCGCCGGTGGCGATGAGCTTGAGCTTCCCCGGGTAGGTGATGATGTCCCCGGCCGCGAAGATGCCGGGGATGTTGGTGGCCATCGTCTGCGACACCTTGATCTCGCCCTTCTCGATCTCGAGCCCCCATTTGGCGATGGCGCCGAGCGAGGAGACGAAGCCGAGCTGCGGGACGACGCAATCGACGGCCACGCGCTCCTGCTGCTTCGTCTTGTTGTTGACGATCGTCGCACCCTCGATCCGGTCGCCGCCGTGGATCTCCTGCAGCTCCCAGAACGTGCGCAGCTCCATCTTTCCCGCGGCGGACAGCTCCTGCACCTGCTTGACCGTCGCGGCGTGGGCGCGGAACCCGTCGCGGCGGTGGATCATCAGGACTCGCTGCGCCACCCCCTGCAGGTTCACCGCCCAGTCGAACGCGGAGTCACCGCCGCCCACCAGCAGAACGCGCTTTCCCGAGAAGACCGCCGGGTCGAGGATGCGGTCATACAGCCCCCGGCCGTACCAGAGGTCCGCGTCCTTGAGCGGCAGCTTGCGCGGCGTGAACGCACCGATCCCCCCGGCGACGAGCACGGTGCGCGAGGGATACGCGTCTCCTTCGGTCACCACGGTGAAGCGCGGCGTGCCGTTATCCGATCCGCGCTCGAGGCCGACGACCTTCTGACCGAGGTGCACCGGGGCCTTCCACTGTAGCGCCTGCTCCGCCATGCCTCGCACCAGGTCTTTGGCGAGGACCTTCGGAAAGCCGGCGACATCGAAGATGTACTTCTCCGGATAGAGCGCCGTGAGCTGGCCGCCGACCTGGTCGAGCGTGTCGATCAGGCGGCAGGAGGCCCCCCGCATCCCCGCGTAAAAGGCGCCGAACAGTCCGGTCGGGCCGGCGCCGATGATCGTGATATCTTTGACGTCTTGCATTCGCCCAATCGTAACGGGAGACAACGGGGGACGGGAGAGGGGAGCAGTGAGCGGAGGGGAGCGCGGCTGAAGATCTACACCAGGACCGGTGACGCCGGAGACACGGGGTTGTTCGGCGGCGGGCGGGTGCCGAAGCACGACCGCCGGGTGGAGGCGTACGGGCAGGTGGACGAGCTCAACGCCACCATCGGGTTCGCGCTCGCTCAGGAACCTCGCACCTTCTGTCGCGAGCTGCTCGAGACCGTCCAAAAAGACCTGTTCACCATCGGGGCGGAGCTGGCCACGCCCGACCCGGAGAAACTCGCCAAGGCGCTCGGGGGGCCGCCGCTCGGCCGGGCGCAGGTCGCCGCGCTCGAGGCGGCGATCGACCAGTATGAGCCACACCTGCCCGCGTTGAAGCAGTTCATCCTTCCCGGCGGCGTGCCCAAGGGGGCCGCGCTCCATCTGGCGCGCACCGTGTGCCGCCGCGCCGAGCGCGCGGTGGTGCAGCTGCACCGCGCGCAGGAGACCGGCGGCCTGTCGTCGGTCGTTCCCTATCTCAACCGGTTGTCCGACCTGCTGTTCGTGCTGGCGCGCGTCGCGAACCACGCGGCCGGGGCGTCAGAGGTCCCGTGGTGACCGTCCGCGTCCCGATCACGGAGCAGCGCGACGCGTCGTACGACATTCGCATCGGCCGCGGGCTGCTGGCCGAGCTCCCCGAGCTGGTGGGGGCCGCCTGCCCGGCCGTCCGCTATGCGGTGATCACCGATTCACATGTCGGGAAGCTGTACGGAGCGCAGGTCGTGGCACGGTTGCGCGACGGCGCGCTACCCGCGGAGCTGTTCGAGTTTCCGGCGGGAGAAGGGAACAAGACGCGGGAAACCTGGGCCTCCCTGTCCGACCGGATGCTCGCGCGTCAGTTCGGGCGCGACTGCGCGGTGATCGCGCTGGGCGGCGGCGTGGTGGGCGACGTGGCCGGGTTCGTCGCCGCCACCTACCTCCGCGGGGTCCCCTACGTGCAGGTCCCGACGTCGCTGCTCGCGATGATCGATTCGGCGATCGGCGGCAAGACGGGCGTGGATGTCCCCGCCGGGAAAAATCTGCTCGGTGCATTCCACCAACCGGGCCTCGTGGTCGCCGACCTGGACGTGCTGGCGTCGCTCCCGGCGGCCCAGCTCGCCGCCGGAATGGCGGAAGCGGTGAAGCACGGCGTGATCGCGGATGCGGCGTACTTCGGATTCCTGGAGGGTGAACACCGCGCGGTGCTGGCGCGCGATGCCGGCGTGCTGGAGCGCGTCGTGGCCCGTTCCGTCCAGATCAAAGCGGACGTCGTCGCCGCGGACGAGCGGGAGGCGGGACGCCGCGCGACGCTCAACTTCGGGCATACCGTGGGGCATGCCATCGAGGCGACCAGCAAGTTCGCCGTGCTGCACGGTGAAGCGGTTGCGATCGGGATGGCGTACGAGGCCCGGCTCGCGGAAGCGCTGGAAATCGCCGAGCGAGGGACCGGTGAGCGGATCCGGGGCGCGCTGGAGCGTTACGGCCTGCCGCTCGAGCTGCCGGACCCGGCCGCCGTGCAAGCGCTGCTGACGGCGATGCAGGTCGATAAGAAGGCCCGCGCCGGCACGCTGCGCTTCGCCCTGCCGCGGGCCATCGGGTCGATGCACGGCGGCGTCCCGACGGGCTGGACCGTCGCGGCGCCGGAGGAGATGGTGAGGCAGGTGCTGCGAGGAGACCGATCGCCGTCCTAGTTAGAGCGCCTGCACCTGCCGAGTGCGTTGCTTCCGAATGCGCCAGATGCCGCGACCCAGGAGCAACACACCTACTACTGCGAGCGCCGTGCCGCTGTTGGTCCCGACCAGGGCCAGCGTCCCCGAGAGGCCGCCGACGATGAAGACGAGACCCAGGATGATGCTGCTCACGAGAGGCTCCGGTTGAAGGAGCGGCCATGATACGAGGCGGCCGGCGGTGGAAATAGGGCGCCCGTCACGTTGCGTTTTTGCCACATATCCGTCAACACTTAATCACATATCCGTCAACAACTTCCCACACGATTCCCACCTCTCCACATTCCGGCTAGGTTTCGAGCGCCGGTGTTCCACAGCCAGTCAACATCCATTTCTCCACATACGATGTGGATAGTGGACAAACGATGCAGTCGTGCGTCGCTCTAACAATTTGTGATGTTGAAAACTACTGAGATTTGCACCAATGGCAGGGGATTCCTATATTGGCGGGCGTTTCGGAACACATGCGTCACCGTCCATCGTCCACCGTCGGAGCCCTAGCTATGGCGCGGTCGAGCGGAGGTAAGGCGAAAGCCTTTTTTCGAGCTAATCCTTCCGGAGCATTCGACCAGTACCTCCAAGACATTCAGAAGCTGCCCCTGATCAAAGACCCCGCCGAAGAGCGCCGCCTGGCGCGGCGGGTACAGCGGGGCGATGAAAAGGCCGCCGAGCGGCTCGTCACAGCCAACCTCCGATTCGTCATCTCCTACGTCAAGAAGTATCAGGGACACGGCCTCGATCTCTCCGAGCTGGTCGCCATCGGCAACGAAGGACTGCTCAAGGCGGTGAAGAAGTTCGACCCGGACCAGGGCGTGAAGTTCATCTCGTACGCGGTGTGGTGGGTGCGCCAGGCGGTGCTGAAAGCCCTGGCCGAGCAGACGCGCAGCGTCCGGATCCCGTTGAATCAGAACTCGCAGCTGATCCGCATGAGCCGCACCGAGACCTACCTCTCGCAGGAGCTCGGCCGCGAACCCACCGACGACGAAATCGCCCTCGCCCTCGAGGACACCGTTGAGAATGTCCGCACCGCGCGCCGCATGACGGCGGCCGAGCTGTCGCTCGACGCACCGGTGGACCGCACCGACAAGGATGCGGCCACGCTGGGCGAGCGTTTCGCGGGCCAGGAGGGCGGTGAGATCGAGGAAAAGACGGACGGCAAACTGATGCGGGAGTTCATCGACCGCATCTTCCAAAAATACCTGACGCCGCGCGAGCGGAAGATCCTCTACCTCTATTATGGCCTCGAAGAAGGCAGCGAGGCGATGACGCTCGAGAAGATCGGGGCGCTGATGGGAGTCACCCGCGAGCGCATCAGGCAAATACGGGAACGGGCGTTCGAGAAGCTGCGGGAGTCACCCGACGGACGGGCGCTCAAGGGATTCTGGAGAGCAGCGTAAGGATGGGCAAAAGCTAGACGCGCAGACGCGCAGCGGTGAACAAGTTGAGGGGTCAGGACAAGCACTTCCTGACCCCTTTGTGCTGTTGTCCGCTGTGCGTCTGCGCGTCTAGCCTTTGCATTTTCGGTATACTATTTACCCATGGCTCGCGAGCTTCCCATTTTTCCGCTACCGATTGTCCTGTTCCCCGGGACGCCGCAGCCGCTGCACGTCTTCGAGCCCCGCTACCGCCAGCTGCTCGCCGATTGCCTCGCCGCCGATCGACGGTTCGGGATCGCGTATGTGCCGGCCGAGCCCGAGCCCGGAAGCGAGCCGCTGCCGCGCCCCGGGGATGTGGGGTGCGTGGCGTTGATCCAGAACACGCAAGCCCTGCCCGACGGCCGGTCCAACATTCTGACGGTGGGGGAGCGTCGCTTCGTGCTGATCGACTGGGTCGGCTCCGACCGGCCCTACCGGTTGGCGCGCGTGGAAGAGTTCGACGATGAGCCGGTCGAGGCGAGCGAGACCGTGACGCTGGCAGTGGACGTACGAGAGGGCTTCACGCAGCTGGCCCAGGCGCTGAGCATCCTCACCGGGCGCGAGGACGATGTCGTCGAGCTGGCGCCCGACCCGCAGCTCCTGTCGTTCCAGGTCGCGGCCGCGCTCGAGCTCGCGCCGGAGGCGAAGCGCGCGTTGTTGGCGCTGCGCAGCACCACGGCGCGGCTGCGGCAGCTCGCCACCCTCGTCCGACCGCTCGCGGCCGACGCCGAGCGCCGGGCGGCGGTGCGCCAGCGGGCGAAGGGCAACGGGCGCGGCGGGCCCCACGCGCAGATCGAGCCGGCCACGTGATCACCCCGGGGCTATGCGCGCGACTGCCTGCCGACGCACCGCCGGGTGCCCGCCGTGGTGGTGCTGCCGGGGAGCCGGGACGAGCTGGTCGCCGTAGTACGCCTGCTGGCGGCGCACCACGTGCCCTTCGTGCCGCGGGGCGCCGGGACGGGGCTGTCGGGCGGGGCGCTCGCGGACGGGGCCGCCGTGCTGCTGGTGCTGACTCGCTTGAACCGGATTCTCTCGCTCGATCCCGGGAATCGCCTGGCGGTGGTCGAGCCCGGGGTGGTGAACGTTCGGCTCTCCGCGGCCGCGGCGGCCCACGGCCTCCACTATGCCCCCGACCCGTCGAGCCAGACGGCGTGCACCATCGGTGGCAACGTCGCCGAGAACGCCGGCGGCCCGCACTGCCTCAAGTACGGCGTCACGGCCCAGCACGTGTTGGCCCTCGAGGTGGTGCTCGCCGACGGGCGCATCGTGGAACTCGGCAGCCCGGGCGGGGAGCCGTGGGGCCCGGACGTGGTCGGGTTGTTCGTCGGCTCCGAGGGAAACTTTGGAATCGCGACGCGGATCGCCGTGCGGCTCCTCCCGCTGCCGCGGGCGGTGCGCACCCTCCTCGCCGCCTTCGCCTCGCTGCGCGCTGCGGGGGAGGCGGTTTCGGCCGTCATCGCGAGCGGCATCGTTCCCGCCGCCCTCGAGATGATGGACCAGTCGTGCATCCGGGCGGTCGAGGATTCCGTGTACGCCGCGGGGTACCCGCGCGACGCGGCGGCGGTGCTTCTCGTCGAGCTCGACGGGCACTCCGACGAGGCGGTGGCCGCCGACACCGAGACGGTCCAAGAGCTGCTGTCCAGCCACGACGCGGCATCGATCCGCGTTGCCGCGGACGCGGGCGAGCGCGAGCGCCTGTGGCAGGGGCGGAAGAAGGCGTTCGGCGCGATGGGCCGCCTCTCGCGCGACCTCGTCGTGCAGGATGCCGTCGTCCCCCGTTCCGCCCTCCCCGATGTGCTCGAAACCATCGGGCGGATCGCGGCGACGTACCAGGTTACGGTGAGCAACGTGTTCCACGCCGGCGACGGCAACCTCCACCCCAACATCTCGTTCGACGCGCGCGTGCCCGGCCTGCGGACCCGCGTGGACGCCGCCAGCACCGCGATCATGGAGGCGTGCGTCGCGGTCGGAGGCACCATCACCGGGGAGCACGGGGTCGGACTCGACAAGCTGCGCTACATGCCGCTGATCTTCGACGCGGAGTCGCTCGCCGCGATGCGCGCCGTCCGGCGGGTGTGGGATCCGGAAGAGCGGGTGAACCCGGGCAAGGTGGTGCCGGTGCATGCGTGCCGGGAATGGACCGGAGTGCGGAGTGTGGAGTGGGGCGTGCGGAGTGTCGCGTCTCGAGATGCGCCTGCCGATTCCGCACTCCGCACTCCGCACTCCGCACTTGACACATGAGCCTCCTCGACCGCGTCCGGGCCCTGCTGGGGGACGACGCCGTGGAGATCGCGGGCGGAGCCGACGCGGTCCCGCGCGTGGCGCCCGCCTCCCCCGATGCCGTGGCGCTGTTGCTCGGCACGGCGCGCGAGGAAGGGTGGCGGGTCCGGCTGGAAGGCGCCGGGACCTGGCTCCCGGCCGACGCGCCCGCCGACCTGGCACTCACCACCCGGCGACTCGATCGCGTCCCGGCGGTCGAGCCGCAGGACCTCTCCGCCACCGCCGAGGCCGGCATCGGCTGCGACCTGTTGCGCCAGCAACTGGCCGATCGCGGCACCTGGCTGGCGCTCGATCCCCCGGGCCTCGCCGGGCGGACGCTCGGCTCCGTCGTGGCCACCGCGACCGCGGGGCCGTTACGCCACGGCTTCGGTGCGGTGCGCGACCACATCCTCGGCGTCACGTTCGTCACGGGAGATGGCCGGCTGGTGCAGAGCGGCGGCCGCGTCGTCAAGAACGTGGCCGGGTACGACCTCACCAAGCTCGAGGCGGGCGGGTTCGGCGCGTTCGGTGTGATCGTGCTCGTGCACCTGCGGCTCCGGGCCCTGCCCCGCGCCGACCAGACGTTCGTGCTCGCAGGAACCCGCGAGGACCTGACGCAGGTGGCCGAGGACGTCGCCGCCGCGGGATTGCAGCCGGCGGCGCTCGAGCTGATGTCCCCGGCCCTGGCGCGGCGCGACGGCTGGGCCCTGGCGGTGCGGCTGGCAGGCTCGGCGGCCCTGGTCGCCGCCGAGGAGGCGGGCCTGCGCGGCGCGAGCGGCGGGCGGTTCACGGCGCTGCGCGCCGAGGAGGCGCACGGCTTCTGGATGCGGGCGGCGGAGAGCTTCGCCACCCGCCCGATCACCTTCCGGACCGGCGGCCTCCCGGACTCGAGCGATGAGCTGCTCGACCTGCTGCAACATCAGGTGGGTGACGAATGGGTGTCGGCGAGCCCCGGCGTCGGAGCGATCCGCTGGGCCGGGGACACGACCGTCGACCGGCTGCGCCGGCTGCGCCGTACGCTCGCCGGGCTCGAGGTGCCGCTCACCTTGGAGCGCGCCCCCTGGCCGATCCGCAGCGCGGTGGGCCATTTCGGCGCCTACCGCGAGGGCGTAGGCCCGCTGGTCGCGGGCCTGCGACGCACGTTCGATCCCGGTGAAGCATTCGTGGTGGCGGTCGAAGGCTCCGACTGAACGCGACGGATGACTGAGCGCGGCGGGTTCGAGGCGCTCGACCCGTGCGTCCACTGCGGGTTCTGCCTCCAGGCGTGCCCCACGTTCCTGGCGACCGGCGACGAAGCCGACAGCCCGCGGGGACGCATCGACCTGATGCGCGCGCTCGAGGCCGGCGAGCTCGCCCCGGACGACCCCGCCCTCCGCCTGCACCTCGATCGCTGCCTCGGCTGCCGCGGCTGCGAGCCCGTCTGCCCGTCGGGCGTGGGCTTTGGGCGTGGGATGGAGGCGGCGCGCGCCCTGCTCGCGACCCGGCGCCGCCCCTCAGCGCTCGCGCGCGCGGCCCTGTGGGCGCTGACGTCGCCCGGCACGTCACGCACGGTGTACGCGCTCGCGCGGATGCTGCGGGCGACGGGGATCCCACGCCGGCTGGCGGGGTGGGGGAGGCTTCGGTTCGCGATGGGGATGCTGGCGGCGACGAAGCCAACGCGGAACGCGAAACGCGGAACGCGGAACAGACGCGCGGGCCCCAGTTCCGCGTTCCGCGTTCCCACTTCCGCGTTGCTGTTCCGCGGCTGCGTCATGGACGGCTTGTTCGCGCATGTCCACGATGCGACCATCCGCACGCTGCAGGTCAACGGCTACTCCCTGCGCGAGGTCCCGGAACAAGTCTGCTGCGGCGCACTGCATGCGCACGCCGGACTGCGCGCGGAGGCGCGCCTGCTCGCCCGGGCGAATGTCGCGGCGTTCGGCGAGGGAGACGAGCCGATCGTCGTCAACAGCGCTGGGTGCGGAGCGATGCTGAAGGAGTACGGGCATCTGGTCGACGCCGCGGGTTTCACGGCACGGGTGCGCGACGTCACCGAGTTGCTCGCCGCGGGGGGAGGGCCCCGGCCGGGGGCACCGGTCGACGTACAGGTGGCGTACGACCCGCCGTGCCATCTCCTGCACGCGCAGCGCATCGCCGACGAGCCGCTCCGGGTGCTCGCCGCGATCCCCGTGCTCCGGGTCATGTCCCTCCCCGACGCAGCCCAATGCTGTGGCAGCGCCGGCCTGTTCACCCTGCTCGAGCCGGCGATGTCGCGCGCGGTGCTCGCGCCCAAGCTGGCATCGCTGCGCACGGCGGCGCCGCAGGTCGTCGCCACCGGGAATCCCGGGTGCCTGATGCAGCTCGGGGCCGGCCTCGCCGCCGGCGGGCTTTCCGCCGCTGTATGTCACCCGGTGGAGTTGCTCGACGAATCGTACCGGGCCGCGGGCTATTATGCTTGAAGCAGCATGATCGAAGCCTTGCTGTTCGACTTCAATGGCGTGATCGCGGACGACGAAGAGCAGCACCGAGCCGCGCTGGGCGTCGTGCTCGCCGGGGAGGGCCTGTCGCTCACTCCCCAGCAGTACTACTCCGACTTTCTCGGCTTCGACGACCGCCGCTGCCTGCTCGAGGCCTTCCGTCGCGCCGGCAAGCCGCTCCCCGCGACGCGGCTCGAGGGGCTGCTCGCCCAGAAGTCTCGGGTGTACCTGGAGCTGATCGACCGATCGCTGGCACTCGTGCCCGGAGCGGCCGACTTCGTGCCCCGCGCGGCGGAGCGCTTCCGCCTCGGCCTCGTGTCGGGGGCGTTGCGGCAGGAAGTCGAGCTCGTGCTCGCCCGCGCGGGGCTGCAACGCTATTTCGATGTGCTCGTCGCTGCCGAGGACGTGGAACAGTGCAAGCCCGACCCGGCGGGGTACCTGGCGGCGCGCGGCGCGCTCGACCGGCGCCGTCCCCTGCCGCCCGGCCATTGCGTGGTGATCGAGGACTCGTTGCCGGGGCTCCGCGCCGCTCGCGCCGCCGGGATGCGCTGCGCCATGCTCACGACCAGCCACCCCTCCGCCGCGCTCGCCGACGCGGGGGCCGACCTCGTGTGGTCCTCCTTCGCCGGCCACGCGCCGGCTGAACTGCTCGCGCTCGCCGACCGATGAGCGATGCTCCTCCGCCGACTCCCGGCCCCCCGCCCCAGCCGAGGACGGTCGCCCGCCTCATTCCCGGTGCCGTGTCGCCGGCGCGGCTTGCCGCCCTGCGCACCGGCGCGGTCCTGGCGCGGGCCGAGGCAGCCGTTGTGACGCTCACGGGACCCGGCGCCGTCACGGCCGCGCAGGGGCTGCTCACCAACGACGTCGAGCAGCCGGGAGACGGCGCGTTCGTCTACGGCGCCCTGCTCACGCCCAAGGGCATGATCGTGGTCGACGCCTGGGTCGCGAGACTCGGGGCCTCGATGAGCTTTGCGGTCGCTGCGGAAGGACGGGAGCGGGCGCTGGCGATCTTCACCCGCTCGGTGCCGCCGCGCCTTGCGCGGTTGGCCGACCGGACGGCAGAGCTGGCCGTGTACCGCTTGGCGGGCCCCAACGCGCTCGCCGTCGCCGAAGCCGCCGGCCTGCCGGTGCCGACCGGCCCGGGTCGCGTCCTGGCCGCACCGGGCGGCACGAGCGAGGTCGCGCGCGCGACCGAAGGTGCACCCTTCACCTTGCAGCTCACCACACCGATGGCGGAGACCGAGGTCTTGAGCGCTCGCCTCGGGGCCGCGGGAGCCGTGCCGGCCGACGCGGCCACGCTCGAACTTGCCCGCATTCTCGCGGGGTGGCCACGGCTCGGCGCCGAGGTGGACGACAAGACGATTCCCCAGGAAGTCCGCTACGACGAGCTGGGCGGCGTGTCGTATACCAAGGGGTGCTACACCGGCCAGGAGACCGTCTCGCGCCTGCACTTTCGCGGTCATACCAACCGCTACCTGCGGGGCCTGCTGTTCGACGCTGAGCCGCCGGCCACGCCGGCGGACGGATGGAGCAGCGTGACGCACCTCGATCGCGACGTCGGACGCGTAACGAGCCTCGCCTGGGTGCCCGAAAGCGGCGTCGCAGGCGGCGGACGGTGGATCGGGCTCGCCCTGATCCGTCGCGAGGTGGGCTCGGGGGTGATGGTGCGGGCCGCGGGCCGCGACGCGCGGGTCGTCGACCTCCCCTTCGTCACGCCGTTCGTCGGACCGGCATGACGGTGCTGGTCACGGGCGGGAGCGGCCTCGTCGGCAGTCACGTGATCGAGGCGCTCCGCGCCCGTGGGGAGCCGGTGCGGGCGCTGGTGCGCCCGGCGAGCCGCGCCGTGATCGAGCGGCTCGGCGCGGAGGCGGTTCCGGGCGACGTGCGGGACGCTGCCGTGTGGCACGCGGCGGTCCAAGGCGTCCGCGGCCTGGTGCACGCGGCCGCGCTGCTGCAGCAGCGCGCCAGCTGGCAGGAATACGAGGCGGTCAACGTCGACGGCACGCGCCGCGCCGCGCTGGCCGCCCGGACCGCGGGGGCGCGGCTCGTGCACATCTCCTCGGTCGCCGTCTACGGCGGGCTGGCGAACTACCGACCGGAGTCCGAGCGGCGTACCGAGGATTTCCCGTTTCAGCCCATCCCCGAGCACGACTTCTACGCCCGCAGCAAGCGCCTGGCCGAGACGGTGGTACGGGAGGCGGCCGAGGGCGGGCTCACGGCCGTGGCGCTCCGGCCGAACGTGATCTACGGCGAGCGCGACCGCCTGTTCACGCCGCGGGTCATCCGCGTCGTGCGCCGCCGCGTGGTGCCGCGCATCGGGCCGGGCACGAATCACCTGTCGTGTGTGTACGCCGGAAATATCGCCGCCGCGGTCGTGACGGCGCTCGACGCGCCGGTCTCCGGGTTCCGCGCCTACAACGTGACGAGTGATGCGCCCCCGGTGCCCACGCAGCACGAGTTCCTGGCGTCCTTCGCCGCGGCGCTGGGCGTGCGCCCCGTGACGATCCCGATCCCGGAGCGCCTGGCGCGCGGCGTGATGACCGTGCTGACGTCGCGGCGCCTCGCCCGAGCCGCGGCCGCGTTCATCACCGGGGAGAACCCCTACGTCGACGAGCGCGCCCGGCGGGAGCTCGCCTGGCGGCCCCCGTTCACCGCGGCGAGCGGCGTGCAACGCAGCGTGCGCTGGTTCCTGGAAAACGAAGAGCCCGGGCGCTAGTCCCGGGCATCGTCACCGCCGACTGCGAGGGCCGACTAGGGCCGCTTGGCGGCGGGCTTCTTGGCGGCCGGCTTCTTCGCGGGAGCCGTCGCGGGCGCCATCTTCTTGGCCGTGTCGGGCGCCATCATGTGCTTCGCGGTGTCGGCCATCATCTTCGACGTGTCGGACATCATCATCATGTGGGACGTGTCCTGCATCGTCTGGGCCTGAGCGGCGGGCTTCTGCTCCGGCTTGGAACACGCGCCCATCGCCACGACGGCGACGACCATTGCGAGACGCTTCATGCAGACTCCTGGCGATAAAGTGGCGGTTGAGGGGGGGCTTCGGCGGGAGAACCTAGCGTGGGGACCCCCGGAGTCAAGGGCGTTCCCGCCGAGCGGGGTATACTAGGCGTGTCGCCCGGAATCCCTCACGCCTCGCGGACCGATCGACGGAGCTTCCTGGGCTGGCTGGCCGCCGCAACCGCGGCGGTTAGGCGGTCCCTAAAGGACTCCCTGCCGGTCGCGGGCGGTCGGGCGATCGCTGCCCCGCCCGTCACGATCGAGGCCACGCCCACGCCGCTGTACCAGCAGCCCGACGGGCGGCGCAATCTCGTGCGCATCAGCGTCACCGGTCTGGACGCGCCCGCCGCCCGGGCGCGCGTCACCGATCGCCGCGGTGCGCTCGTGGGGACGGCGGGCCTCCTCCCCGCCGGCGGGTCGCCGGAAACGGGCTTCGCCGGCGAGGTGTGGGTGCCGCTGTCGGAGCCGTCGGATTTTCAGATCGAGCTCGAGGTGGCCAAGCAGCGCGTGGCCCGGCGCAAGGTGCGACTCGTCCCGCCGCGTCGCTGGACGTTGTACTGGCTCGCCACCAATCACACCGACGTCGGCTATACCGACCTGCAGGAGCGCTGCCTCGAGGTCCACCGCAAGAACCTCGACGCGGCGCTCGCGCGACTGGCCGCGCACCCCGACTTCCGCTGGAGCGCAGAGTGCGCCCTGCAGGTGCTGTCCTACGTCGAGAACCGCTCGCCGGCGGCGGGCGACGCCCTGGTCCAGGCGATCCGTGACGGCAAAGTGGGCTTCGGGGCGTCGTTCGCCAATCTGCTGACGGGGATCCTCGATCACGAAACATTGGCGCGCATCGCGTGGCCCGCGGGGCGGTTCGCGCGGGAGCACGGGCTGGGATACCTGAGCGCGCAGCTCACCGACGTACCCGGACAGACGCTCACGCTTCCTTCAGTGCTGGCGGCGAGCGGCGTGCGCTATCTGGCGACCGGCCCTAACCCGGAGCGGGCGGTGCCGCTGCTTCCCGAGGCCGAGGCGATGCGCGTCGGGCTCACCGGGGAGTGGACGACCTACCCGCAGCTTTACTGGTGGGAGGGACCGGACGGCAGCCGGGTGCTGCACTGGCGCGCGTACCATTACGGCGACGCGTTGCGCTTCGGGTTCGACGTCGGCCCCGACGCCATGGCGCGGCGTCTGTCCGACTGGCTGCTCACGAACCCGGTGCTCGTTTCGCCGGGATACCCCTACGACGTGGCGCTGCTGTATGGCGCCCAGTGGGACAACGCGCTCATGGACGAGCGGCTGGTCGACAATTTCGAAGAGTTTCGCCGGCGCTACGCCTACCCGCGCCTCGTCGCGGGCCGGGCGGAAGACTTTTTTCGCGATGTGGAGCGGCGCTTCGGAACGAAGCTTCCGGTGCGGCGCGGCGATACCGGGTTGTACTGGGAGGACGGCGCGGCCTCGACCGCCGCGGAGCTGGCACGCTACCGCGCCGCGCAGCTCGCGGCGCGCGCCATCGAGCTGCTGGCGCTGTGGGACGCGAAGACGGAAGCAGCCGACGCGGAGGGCGCGGCGCGCATCCGCCGCCGGGCCGACGAGCGCCGTCAGATCTGGCGCGACCTGCTGTTGTTCGGAGAGCACACCTGGGGCGCGGCGGAGAGCGTGTCGGAGCCGGAGGGCCGGCAGACGGTCGCGCAGTGGGAGTACAAACGGCGGTTCCTGGACGGCGCGGCGGCCGCGCTGGAGCAACAGCTGGCGGGGGGACTGCTCCGGATCGGACGCGCCACGGCGGCCGGCCCCGGCCGCCTGGTGTTCAACGCGTCCAGCTGGCCGCGGACCGACCTACTGCGGGTCCCCGGCGGCGCCGGCCGGCGGCTCGTGTCCGACGGACGCGAGTGGTCCGCCGTCGACCTGCCGGACGGGTCCGCGCTCGTCCTGGCGCGGGACGTCCCCGCCCTCGGCTACCTGGCGCTGGCGGAGCGCGCGGGCACGCTGAATCCTCCGCAAGACGGGGGCGCGGCGCTCGAGGCGCAGACGGGAAGCTTCCACGTGGTGCTCGATCCCGGGACGGGCGCGATTCATTCGCTCACGGGCGGCGACGGTCGCGAGCGGGTGAAGCCCGGCGCCTGGTCGGGGCTGAACGAGCTGGTGTACGTCACCGGGGGCGCCGCGAGTGCGCTCTGGACCGACGGCGCGCGCGAGCATCTGACCGCGGCGCCCGAGCTGCGCGTCACGACGGCCCGGCTCGCCTCCGCCCGGCGCGAGCGCCTGCCGGGCATCGGGACGAGGCTCGTCGTGGCGCGCACGCTCGAGGGATTCCCCGCACTCACGTCCGTCGTGACGCTGTACGACGACCTGCCGTGGATCGACATCGAGAACCGCTGCACCAAGACCGCCACGCTCGACAAGGAGGCGCTGTACGTCGCGTTTCCGTTCGCCTTCGTCAAGCCGACGGTGGACGTGGAGGTGCCGCTCGGACGGATGACCGTCGAGCAGGACCAGCAGCCCGGCAGCTGCCGCGACTGGTTCTGCCACACGCACTGGGTGTGGCTGCACGAGGGCGCGGACGGCGTGGTGTGGAGCGGCCCGGATACGCCGCTGTTCACGTTGAACGAGGTGGTCCGCGGCCAGTGGCGCCGCAAGATCGCGCCGGACGGCACGCTGTTCGCCTACACCATGAACAACTACTGGCACACGAACTACGCGGCGCGGCAGGGCGGCGAGTACACCTGTCGTTTCCGGATCTCGCTGCTCGGGGCGGCGCCCGGCGGGGATGCCGCCGAGCCCGTGCGCCGCGGCTGGGCGGCGTGTGAGGCGCTGCACGTGAGCCCGCCCTACACCAACGCGGCCGCGGGGCCGCTCGGGGCGCAGGGCGTGGCTCTGTCGATCCCCGACGCGGGCGTGCTCGTAGTGGGTGCGAAGCCCGCAGACGACGGCGAGGGCGCGATCGTCAAGCTGCTCGACGTGGCCGGCGCGGCGCGGGGGGTTCCGGTCGGGCCGGCCGCGTTCGAGTTCCGCGAGGCGCGGCGCACCAACCTGGTGGAGATGAACGGCGACGCGATCGCCGTCGGCCCGGACCATCGCGTGACGCTCGAGCTCCCCGCCCGCGGGGTCGCCGCCGCGCGACTCTTTACACCGCGGGAGGCGGCCGGTTAACTATCGAGCCATGAACAAGCCGACCACGCTGGGCGAATTGAAACAGACCGAATGGGGGAGCGACGCCCGCATCCGTCGCACGGTCAAGGACGAGCTGCGGGAGAACCTGATCTGCCTGCTCGAGAACGGCTCGCCCCTGTTTCCCGGGATCGTGGGTTACGAGGACACGGTGATTCCGCAGCTCGTGAATGCGATCCTGTCGCGCCACAACTTCATCCTGCTCGGGCTGCGCGGGCAGGCGAAGAGCCGCATCCTGCGCCAGCTGGTGACCCTGCTCGACGAGGAAGTCCCGATTCTTGCTGGCAGCGAGGTGAACGACAGTCCGTTCGCGCCGATCTCGAAGTACGGCCGGGAGCTCGTGACCGAACGGGGGGACCAGGCGCCGGTCGCCTGGCTGCCGCGCGACGCCCGCTTCGTGGAGAAGCTCGCCACGCCCGACGTCACCATCGCCGATATCATCGGCGACGTGGACCCGATCAAGGCCGCGCGGGGCGGGCACCTCTTGTCCGACGAGCTGACGATGCATTTCGGGCTGCTGCCGCGGGCCAACCGCGCCATCTTCGCGATCAACGAGCTCCCCGACCTGGCCGGCAAGATTCAGGTGGGGCTGTTCAATATCATGCAGGAAGGGGACGTCCAGGTGAAAGGCTACCCGGTACGACTGAACCTGGACGTCGCGCTGGTCTTCACTGCGAACCCCGAGGACTACACGGCCCGCGGCAAGATCATCACGCCGCTCAAGGACCGTATCGGCTCTGAGATCCTCACGCACTACCCCTACACCGTCGAGCTCGGCGCCGCGATCACCCATCAGGAGGCGTGGCTCGCCTCCCCGACTTCATCGCGGAGCTGATCGAGCGCATCGCTTTCGAGGCGCGGGAGGACAAGCGGGTGGACCGGCGCAGCGGCGTCTCCCAGCGCCTCCCCATCAGCGTACTCGAGAACGTCGTCTCGAATGCCGAGCGGCGCACCATCGCCACGAAGGAAAAGACCGTCGTGCCGCGCATCTCCGACATTTACGCCGCCCTCCCCGCCATCACGGGGAAGCTCGAGCTCGAGTACGAAGGCGAGCTGCAGGGCCCCGAGGTCATCGCCAAGGATCTGATCCGGCGGGCCGCCGGCAAGACGTTCGAGGCCCGAGTCGGAGGCGCCAACGTGGACGACGCCGTGCACTGGTTCGACGAGGGCGGCGCCCTCAAGATCTCCATGGACGAGCGCTCGGAGACGTGCCTCAGGGGCTTCAGCGTGGTCCCCGGGCTGCTGGACCTCGTGGATCAGGTCGGGCTCGCCGCGAAAAAGGACCCCGGCACGGTGGTGGCGGCGTGCGAGCTGGTGCTCGAGGGACTGGTCGCCGAAAAGCGGATCTCGCGATCGGAAGAGCTCGGCTACGTGCGCGCCCGCGCCGAGCCGAAGGGGCCGGGGTACGGCAAGCCTGGAGGGGGACCGAACCTCTTCTCCTGACGCCTGAGGGCCGAGGGCGTATCTTCTTCCCGTCTCCCCCTCGGAGCCGCCATGGGTAAGCTCGTTTCCAGCGCCGTCCTCCTCCTCATCGCTTTCTCGCTGCTGCTCGCCGCCGCGACGCTCCGATCCCAGCGTCCCGGACCCGTCGTCAATCTGTTGCGGCTGGCTGGCTACGTGGTCGCGGCGATCGCGCTGGCCGTGGGCGCCGGGTCGCTCCTGGCCGTCATTGACCCCGGCGAGGTGGGCGTGCGCCACGCGTTCGGTTACACCGACCCCGCGCCGCTGCTCGCGGGGATCCGCTACGTGCCGCCGTGGTCGTCGATCGAGCGCTACTCCACCCGCGAAGAGCAGTGGCCCACGCGCGGCGAGCAGATCGAGGCGATCGAGGCGCTCTCGAGCGAGCAGATGGGGATGCACGTGGAGGTGTCGATCCGCTGGCAGATCGATCCGATGCAGGCACCCAAGATCTTCACCGAGATCGGTGACGAGAACCAAATCCGCGGGGCAGTGCTCAACGCCATCCGCAAGGGTGTGCGCGACGGCATGGTGCAGTTCTCGATCAACGACATCTCCAAGCGCACCCAGATCGCCAGCACGATGGAAGGGCTGGTCGACTCGGCGCTCGTCACCACGCCACGCGCCGGTGGCGGCAAGTTCCGCATCGCCACCGTCACCGCGTTCTTCCTGCGCGATCTCCAGCCGCCCGCTCAGGTGGTCCAGGCGATCAACAATAAGATCGCTCAGGAGCAGCAGATCGAGACCGAGCGGCACCGCGTCGAAGTCGCTCGCCTCCAGACCGAGCAGCAGCGGCTCTTGAACCAGACGCTCTCCCCCGAAGCGCTCACGAAGCAGTGGATCGAAGTGCTGCACGACATGCGGAGCTCGAACAACCTGATCATCTTCGTGCCCACCGAGGGTGGCCTGCCGCTGCTCAACATCGGGGACCTGCGGAAGAACCTGAAGCCCTGAGGCACATGGCCGCGCCGGTCATCACCATCACCCGGCAGTACGCCTCCGGCGGGTCCGAAGTCGCCCGGTTGGTCGCCGGCGCGCTCGGCTGGACGGTGATCGACAACGAATTCGTGGACCAGGTCGCCGAGCGCGCCGGGCTGCCGGCCGCCGAGGTGGCGCAGCGCGAGGAGCGCGCCCCGGGGCTGCTGGAGCGGCTGGCCCGCACGCTGGCCGTCGCCTCGCCCGAGATGTTCCTGGCGTCGGCCGCGGCGCCGCGCGTCGAGCAGGACGAGGCGACTATCGTGCAGCTGACCGAGCGGGTGATCGCCGAGGCGGCGGCGCACGGCCGGATCGTGCTGGTCGGCCGCGGCGCCCAGGCGGTGCTGGCGCGGCGGCCGGACGCCCTCCACGTGTACGTCGTCGCCTCGAAGCCGTGGCGGATGAGGCTCGCCGTCGAGCGCCTCGGTGCGGATCCCGCGAGCGTCGAGCAGGTCGTGG
>Ga0209238_1000056_pt1 | contig 33430 bp, 27 predicted proteins | sample GraSoi013_1_20cm_FD_185823 | JGI IMG/M metagenome (GOLD analysis project Ga0209238, IMG submission 185823) | Grasslands soil microbial communities from the Angelo Coastal Reserve, California, USA - Sample 10_02_2013_1_20cm (SPAdes) (version 2) | ecosystem: Environmental > Terrestrial > Soil >...
CTTTCATCGTCGAGGTCGAGGAAACGGGCCGCTTCGACCATATCCTGACCGAAAAGCTCGCCAGCACTCTGCGGACGACACGGGTGATCAATATCGTCGGTCCGCGCCAGACGGGCAAGACAACGCTAGTTCGGGATATGGTCGAAGCGGCCCGTTTCCTCGACCTCGACGATGAAAGCCTCTTCGCGTCGCTGGCCCTCGATCCATATGGCCAGCTCAGTACGTTGTCGAGCGAGACAAGGCAGACCGGACTGCCGATCGTCATCGACGAGGTTCAGCGCCTACCTCAGATCACGCTGGCACTCAAGCGTATTGTGGATCGAGACCGACGTGCTGGCCAATTCGTCCTTACCGGCTCTTCCAACATCTTCACCCTGCCGAGGGCACTTGATTCCTTGGCAGGCCGAGTCTCGACGCTGACGCTGCGTCCCTTGAGCGCCGCAGAGATCCGGCGCGCAGGACCCTGTCGCCTGCTCGATGTCGTCGCAGGTGAGTCATCCCTCTCTGCAAAGCATCTCCCAGCTCCTGCGCCCTTCCAGCGATCGGATGCCATCGATCTGCTGGTGCGTGGCGGGTTCCCGGAGATCCGACCGCTCGAAGATCGGGACCGGATGGCTCGCTACGATTCCTATGTCAACAGCATCGTCGAACGAGACATCGCACCGGTGGCTGAAATACGGCGGCCGGATACCTTGCGGCGGATGATCAATCAGCTCGCTCACCGCACGGCTGAGGAGCTCAATGTCACCAGCCTTTGCAGTGTTCTGGGTGCACGCAAGGAAACCGTCAACAACTATCTAGACGTGCTCTCTCGTCTTGGAATCGTTCACCGTCTCGGGGCGTGGACGGCCTCGGGCGCCCGCAAGGAGGTCAGATCCCCGAAATTGCACTTCATGGACACTGGCTGCGCCACGGCATTGCGCGGCGAAGACGCCGCGAGTTTCGGCCTCCGTGCCGATCCCGTCGCGCTAGGTCATATCCTCGAGAGCTTTGTGTTCTGTGAGCTGGAGAAATCGCTGCCGTTCCTGAAGCGGCGCTGGGATCTGTACCACTGGCGCTACGCTCCCCGAGAGATCGATATCGTGGCGCAAGCGCCGGGTCGCATGCTCGTCCTCTTCGAGATGAAGGCATCCACATCTGTCGACGCGGACGATTTTCGTCACCTCGACTGGTTCCTCAAGGAGGGGCCCGGCAAGTCCTATAAAGGAGCGGCCTCCGTCATCTATCTGGGGGACCAGGTCCTTTCTTTCGGGCCGGGCCGGTTGGCCTTGCCACTCTCTATCCTTTGGTCGTTTTCGAGTTCGGGAGCGACGAACGCGCGATCGAAGTAAACGCCGAAATGCTCGCGGGACTGTGCTGGGACTGTCGGTCAGTGCGGTGTCCCTATGGTTCGAGCGTCACCAGGAGTCCGTGGAGTCGACTTCCCTGTTTGCCTTTTCCGCTGTGTTTGAAGACCTGCGCCAGGAATGATCGCGCGGGCGCGTCCGTTGCCGTGTAGTCGCATTTGTAGCTGGCTCGGGGTTCGGGCGCCGCTGGCTTGCCGAAAGCCGACGTTCGCGACAGGCTGCTCCAAGGGTCAGGAGGGGCGAGTAGCGCGAGGAATTGCCGATGACCGGTTTCGCGAAGAGAGCTGCCGTCGATACGGGGGGTCGAACCGAGGCTATTGGCGCCCGAGGTCACTGCTGTTGGCGCGTCGCAAGGTGTGAAATATCAAGTCGCCGTATCTATAGAATTCAGCCACCTATCCGAGCGTAACTTGCCAAAATATTTCACAGCGCTGATGAACAAACTCTTGTTGCGTCAATCGGTTGCGTCGTTTTCGCTCTAGGACTGAAAATCCGCGTGTCGGTGGTTCGATTCCGCCCCTGGCCACCATTGAATCAACGATTTAGAGCCATAGTGTCCACATCGAGTGTGGAATAAGCGCTGGTCGCGTGGTCGCGTGGAATATCGCCTGTTATCTCGCCTCCGTGGTCCTGTTCAGGTCGCTACGGTCACCAGGGTTCTATCTCAGCCATGCGCAACGGCTCTTGATGTCTTGATGCGGCAATCTTCGCCCAACGAATCGGACGAATGGGGGCTGGTTTCGCCCTGAAAATTCAGCGGAACTCAGCGTCCGAATCCAGAAAGAACCGACAAAGAGTTGCCGGGAAGACACACATCGCTCACCAGACGGTGGTGCCGGTCATCAACAGGAGCGTCGACGTTAACGCCCCAGATTACTTTCTCGCGACGATTGCGGTGCCGTTAGCCGAGCGCGGCTACTACGTGTTCCCAGTGAACATGGTCAAGTCCGTATTGGCCGACGACGGATTGAGTGACGCCAACCTCGTCCACGCCGGCGATCCGCATCGGCTAGGGGAGCTCTTTGGCGCCGACGCCGTGATGTACATTTCGATCGAACGGTGGGACGCGAAGTACGCGGTGCTCGCGACCAGCGTCACCGTCGAGCTGACTTATAACCTCAAGAGCACGCATACCGGGCAGGAGCTCTGGAAGAATCATCAGGCGCTATGCCTCTGGCCGTTCAGGCTAACAAACAGGTCATCAGCGTCAAGGGTACAGGCCTCCCCGCAGGGCCGTACGATGGTCAGTTCGGTAAGGATTCTTCCGACTTCTAGGCGGTGCGGGCTGACTTCCTGACATCGCCGTTGGTGTCGGTCCGCTCAGATTCGACCATCGGACATTCGCAAGCCGATAAGAGTCCCGAGCAAGAGCGAAACGTCCCGCGAACCGTCTGCAATGAGGCATGTTGCGTTCCTGAGTGAACAGGTTGGCCGACGGCGCGGGGCTCAGCGCGGCTTTTACATGGCTCGATCACGCCAACGCGAACAGGGAAGCTTCGCTAATTAATTTACAGCTGCGTTCTCCAGGCCTTCGGGAAAAGGGCCTGGGCGTTTCGCCGGTAGATCCTGTCGATCACCGAACGCGGTAGATGCAAGCCGTGGAATGCCGCCTCGAAGTCCTCGGAGTGCATGAGGGCCGAGGTCGCAAGGAAGCGCCAGTCCTCAAGCCACGCTACATGCACGGCGGTGATGGCGGCAGGATCAGAGTCATCCGGTCCGTACGCCACGTCGCTGCCGTAGAGGATGCGATCCTTATAGCGGATCAGAAAGCGCCGCACCTTCTGCCGATCGCGCGCCGCCTGGTACTCGAGGTGCACCATGCGCGCCGCGACGTCGACGCGCGCCTCCGGGAAACGCTCGAGAAAGTCCGCCACGCGATCGACGTCCCACTCGAGCGAGGCGAGGTGCACGGCATCGAAGCGCAGCGCCGGGTGCGCTCGCAGCATCCGGTCGCGCGCGGCGAGGATGGTGTCGTGCGAGGGCATCTCGGGATGCTGGTACATGTAGTACTGCGGGTGCTCATGGAAGTATTCCCGATCCGAACGCACGGTCATCTTTTCGGGCGGCAGCCAGCAGTTAAGTGGCTCGGCCTGGTGTCCAAGCAGCACGATGTGATGGCGCTCGAGGTGCGCGATCAGCGGCTCGAGGCGCGGATCGTCCGGCATCACGTAGCGGCCATCCGGATCGCGCAGCGTCATGCCGATGTTCTTCCAGATCTTGACTCCCACCGCACCCTGATCGATCGCGGCATCGATGTCCTCGAGCACCGCGGCGCTCCAGCCGGGTGACTGGAAGCCCTCGACCGAGAAGGTGGTCGCGAACGCGACGCGCCCCGGATAGCGCTCGCGTAACGACAGGGCGTCGCGTTGCTGCTCGCGGATAGGAGGGAAATCGGGGTAGTCGACGTCGATGGTCAGGATGCGGAAGTCATCGGCGATCGCCTGGGCCACGAAGCGATCCGCCGGGCCGTGCACGTGCACGTGGGCGTCGATCTTCGCAACGTGCCCGAAATCCCCCAGCGTGTAGTAACGCGTCGCCGGTGTCTTGTCTGGCGCAGCGGCGCCTGCGGGCGCGCCCGTACTCCCAAGCATCGCGAGCAGAACGAAGCTGCAGGCGACGCGCGAGGGCGCCCTGAGTGCCCGCGCTCTCACACGAGTCGCACCTCGACCCCCCGCTGCCGCAGCAACTCGACTGCGTCTGCCGGCGCTGCATGGTCGGTGATCAGCATGTGCAGCTGCTCGATGCGGGCGATGAGCGAGATATTGCGGCGCGCGAACTTGGAGGAGTCGGCGACCACGACGACCTGGCGAGAGATGGCGATCATCTTGGCGTTGAGCTCGGCCTCCGCAAGATGCGGCGTCATGACGCCGAGCTGCGGATCCACGCCGTCAGCGCCGAGGTACACCCGGTTGGCCTGCAGCGTGTCGAGTGCCGCCTCCGCCATGGGGCCGAAGAGCGAGTTGGATTCGCGGCGCAGGATCCCGCCAGGGATGATCAGCCGCACCGACGGCACGTCGATCAGCAGCGCCGCGATGTTGAGCGCGTTGGTGATGACGTTGACGGACTTGAGCTTGAGCGTGCGGATACGGCGGGCGATCTCCGCGGTGGTGGTGCCGGAGTCGAGGATGATGGTCTCGCCGTCGCGGATCAGCCCGGCGGCGTCCGCGGCGATGCGCAGCTTCTCGGCCCGGTGCTGCAGCTGCTTGACGTTGAGCGGCTGATCGGCCTCGGGCACGCTCAGCGCGCCGCCGTGGGTGCGGGTGAGTGCGCCGGCTGATTCCAAGGTCGAGAGATCCGCGCGGATGGTCACCTGCGAGGTGCCGAAACGCGCAGAGAGCCCCCCCACGGTGACGCGCCCTTCCGCGCGCAGCAACTCGCAGATACGGCGCCTGCGCTCCTCGATCAGCAGACCGCGCTCGCTCAGATGCGGCATCAGACGGGTATCGCTTCGAGGAGCGCGAAGCGCTCGAAGGCGAGCTGCTTTAAGGCGCCCGGCGCCGCAATCTCGCCGAGGTCGCGCGCGTTGAAGTAGTCGCGCAGGCGATAACGGCCAGCCGCGAGGCCGCGAAAGCTTACCGGCCCATTCCAGCTCGGGGCGTAGAACGCGTAGTACAGCCGCCCCGACTTCTCGACCACGTGCGTCTCGGGCTTGTCGAAGCCGATGTCGTACAGCTCGCCGCGATAGGTTCCCTTGGGCAGCAGTCGCTCGTTATAGAGCGCAATCCACTTGCGCCACAGCGCCTCGCGCTCGGGTGTCAGGAGGAACGAGTCCTTGGGCTTCGGATCCTTCGGCCAGGTGAACTTGGTCGAGACGATCGCGCCGATGCCAGCGGTGGAGGCGAAATCGTCGCCGCCGTCGCTGAGCTCGACGTGATCGCCGGCGAATGCGGCGCTCGGGCCCATGAGCGCCTTCAAGGTCTTGCCCTTGTGCCGCACCTGCCAGGAGGACTCGGGGTCGGAGGCCGGCGCCTGGTTCATGGAGGCGAAGTTGAAGAAGGAGTATGCCGTGCCGCACGGGCACAGCTCCATCACCACCTCGGGATTGAGGTTGCGCGCGGTGACGAACATCGCGTGCAGGAAGTCCTGCAGCTTCTCCAGCGATTCCTCAGGACGGGCGTGCCGGTGCACGGGGTTGTAGCACGGCGCCACCCCGTTCACGTGTTGGCCGTCGACCTTGAGTCCCGCAAATCCCCACTGGCCGATGAAGCGGCGTATCAGCGACTCGGTGTAGGTGCGGGTCTTCTCGTACGCGGGGCACAGGTAGAAGCAGTTCCAGTACGTCACCGCCTGGGGCGCCCCGTCCTTGTCGAGCAGCAGCATGTCGGTGTGATCGTGCAGCAGGTCCGATCCGGGTGCCGCCGCGAGCGGCGTGTACCACAAGCGCGGCTTTAATCCACGCTTCCTGACATCCGCAAGCAGCGCCAGCATGTCGACATCCCCGCGCGGATACTTCGCGCGGTTGAGATTCCAGTCGCCGATCTTCGACTGCCAGCCGTCATCGATCACGACCCACTTGAGGCCTAGCTCCTGCACCTTCGGGAGCGTCGCCTCGATGAGCTGCGAGGTGCAGGCGTACTCGTAGCCCCACGCGCACCAGATGGGCTCGTAGGCGAACTCCGGCGCGCGCGGCGAGACGAGGCCGCGCTCGGCCATGATGCGGCGATAGGCATCAAGCGTCACGAAGTAGTCGCCACGGTGCGTGGCGAGGAAAGTCTCGGGCGTGTTGAACTGCTCACCGGGTGCGAGGTCGCGCTCGAGTACGCCCGCGATCGCAAGCCGCGCGCCGCGCGCGCTGCGTGTCACGGGCAGTGAGAGCAGACGCGGCGAAGACTCCAGGTGACCGACGGCGATGCCGCAGTCGCGGTGCCACACGTCCGCGATGGGCGTGCCGCCGCCATAATCGGAGGCGGTCATGCCCATAAAATTCTCCTGCGAGAAGCCGGCCTTTACCGGCTGCACCCAGTCGCGCCGGTCGGCGTGCGTGCTGCCGCAGTAGCACCAGAACTGCGGCTCGGCGCGTGCACCGTGCGAGGACCCCGCCGCAGGCGCCGGCAGCAGCTCAAGGTCCGCGCTCCGCCAGCCGCGCAGCGCGATCGGCCGCGAGGAAAGGTTGCGATACGACACGCGGTAGAAGGCGAAACCCGGATAGCGCTCATGGAGCTCGATCGAGACGCGCTTCTCGATCTGCCCCGAAGCAGCACCACTCTGCGGTGCACCCTCACTGTGCGAGGCGGCGGTGCCAAGCAGTGTGAGCCTCACGCCGTGACCGTGCGGATCGTCCACGGCCGAGCGCTCCTCATGGCGCAGCGCGAACTGCTCCACGCGGCTGCCGTCGGCAAGCAGCAGATACTCGGTGGCTGCCCAGCGCGTGAGCGGAAGTGACTCCCCTCCATCCTGGCGCACGTGCCAGGCGCGTGAGCGCAGCCGCGAGTCGAATTCGATTCGCAGTGCCCCATCGGCGATCGCGACCGCCCCGCTTGTTCCGCCCGATGCAGCGGGTGCCAGGGCCGATGCGGCGAGCACGCGCGAAGCCACACCGGTGCCCGCGACGAGCTTCAGGAATCGACGCCTGCTGGTGCGAGCGCTGCTCACGCTTTTTTGGCCTGCCTACTTTGGTGGATGAGTCTAGCCAAATTGGCTCGTCAGCCTGATTCCTGCGGTTTGCCCTAGCCCCAGGCAAAGGAGGCTTGACAGATATGAAAGCTTTCGAAATAGTGTAAGAAATAAAACGCAAAATCAAATCGGGTCTGCAGGTTTCGTTTTATTACGAAATAGGGAACGACTGGGAGTCTCAAGAATATGAAGCCGCGTGGTCGTCGCGATCTCGCTGCTGATCCTGCATCCGGGCTTGCGCGGTACACGTTTTGAACCGGCGCCGCGGACTGATCTTCGCGCTCGTCACGACCGGTTTCTGGGGCGTCTGGGGCGCGTTCGCAGGTCGCCCGGCCGAGAACGGCTTTCCCGAGACGCTGATCTACGTGGTCTGGGCGTTCACGATGATCGCTCCGGCCGTGTATGCGCTCGCGCATGTCGGCTGGAAGTTGGAGCACGACGGCCGCTCGATCCTCTTCGGTTGCTGCATCGGCCTGACCGGCGGCGGCGGTCAGATGCTGCTCTTTCACGCCGTGCATATCGGGCCGACTTACCTGATCTTTCCGCTGATCGCACTGTCGCCGCTCGTGACGATTGCCATGTCGGTCGGGTGGCTGGGCGAGCGCGTCACATGGGTCGGCGCACTCGGCATCGTGCTCGCGCTCGCTGCGCTGCCGCTGTTCGACTATGCACCGGGGGAGAGGGCCGGCGGTCACGGCATCGCCTGGTTTGTCTACGCGCTCATCATCCTGGTCGCCTGGGGCGTGCAGGCCTTCTTCATCAAGCTCGCCAATCAGACGATGAGTGCCGAGAGCATCTTCTTCTACATGACGCTCATGGGGCTCGCGCTCATACCGCTCGCCCTCCGCATGACGGACTTCTCGCAGCCGATCAACTACGGCCCGGGCGGTCCGTGGCTGGCCGCCGGCACCCAGATACTGAATTCAGTCGGTGCGCTGACCCTGGTCTACGCGTTCCGCTACGGCAAGGCGATCGTCGTGTCACCCCTCACCAACGCCGGCGCGCCGCTCATGACCGCACTCATCTCCCTCACACTGCTGCGCGTCGTGCCGCAGCCGCTGAAGCTCTTCGGCATCGTCCTGGGATTCGTGGCCGCGGCCCTGCTCGCCATCGAGCCCGAGGAGCGCGCGTGAGAGTCCTCCTCGATCTCGTGCGGCGTCACCGCGCGGGCGAGCCCGTCGGGGTCTATTCGGTCTGCTCGGCGCATCCGCTGGTCCTCAGGGCGGCCCTGCAGCATGCGCAGGCGATCGGACGTCCGGCGCTGATCGAGGCGACCTCCAACCAGGTGAACCAGGACGGCGGCTATACAGGCCTGCGACCTTCCGGGTTTCGTGATCTGGTCTGGGGCACGGCCGATCAGATCGGCCTGCCACGCGAACAGATCCTCCTGGGCGGCGATCATCTCGGTCCCAATTGTTGGCAGGACCAGTCCGCGCAGGTCGCGCTGCAGCGCTCCGGCGTCTTGATCACCGAGTACGTCAAGGCGGGCTTTCGCAAGATCCATCTCGACTGCTCCATGTCGTGCGCGGACGATCCGCGCGCCCTCACCGACGAGATCATCGCCGCGCGCACCGCGACCTTGTGTGCGCAGGCCGAGGACGCCTGGCGCCAGGTTGGCGGCGAGCCGCCGGTGTATGTCATCGGCTCGGAAGTACCGGTTCCCGGCGGCGCGCACGAGTCACTGCACGAGCTCACCGTGACCGAGCCGCAGGCTGCGCTGGACACGCTCGCGGCGCACCGCGCGGCATTCTCGCAAGGGGCGCTCGAGGCTGCCTGGGAGCGGGTGATCGCCCTCGTGGTGCAGCCGGGCGTCGAGTTCGACCATGACGGGGTCATTGATTACATCCCCGCCAGGGCACAGCGGCTGAGCGGCTGCCTGAAGGCACAGCCGCACCTCGTTTTCGAAGCACATTCGACCGACTACCAGACCCCGGAAGCACTTGCAGCTCTGGTGCGCGACCATTTCGCGATCCTCAAGGTCGGGCCGGCGCTCACCTTTGCGCTGCGCGAAGCGCTCTGGGCGCTCGATCAGATCGAGCGCGAATGGCTGGGCGATGAGCACAGCTCGCACCTGCGCGGCACCATCCTCGCCGCCATGCGCAGCGACCCCACGCACTGGCGCAAGTACTACCACGGCACAGGTCGTGCGCTCGATCTGCAGCTCGAGTACAGCCTCAGCGACCGCATCCGCTACTACTGGCCCGACGCCCGTGTGACCGAGGCACTCGCACGCCTCGCCGCCGCGTTCGATGCCGCCGCGCCGCCTCTGCCGCTCTTGCGCCAATACGCGCCGGCGGCCTACGCCGCCGTGTGCAAGGGCGAGATCGGCCTGAGCGCCCAGAGCCTCGCTATCCACCACATCCGGCAGATCCTTGCCCAGTACTCGATGGCCTGCGAGCAGAACATTGACACAGAAAGATCCAAGCAATGAACACGCATTCCCGGTCGATGGTCGGATTCAGGGGCCGGACGCTGCTGCTCGCGCTGCAGCTTGGCGGCATGGCGACGGCGCACGCGGCTGCGGCGAGCGCCGCGCCGGATGGTAGCACCGCGCCGGCTGCGAGCGCCCCCGCGGCTGCGACGACTCAAAGCGCCCCGACTACAAAGAAAGAGGAGCCGCTGCAGGAGGTCGTGGTGGTCGGCATGCGAGCGAACCTGGAGAAATCGCTCGACGTCAAGAAGCTCGCACCGGTGGTGCTGGACTCGATCAATTCCACCGAGCTCGGACGCTTTCCGGATGATGACGTCGCCGACTCGCTCGCTCATCTGCCAGGCATTACGATCGAGCGCACCACCGGTGGCGAGGGCCAGAAGATCAGCGTCCGCGGTCTCGGCCCCGAATTCAACATCATCACACTTAACAATCGCATTCTCGCCAGCGACGACGACGGCCGTGACCTGGCCTTCGACGTGCTGCCGGCGGAAGTGATCACGGCCGCCGACGTGCTGAAGTCGCCGCAGGCTTCCGCCGTCGAGGGCAGCATCGGCGGCACGGTCAACCTGCGCACGGCGAGTCCGTTCGAGAACCCCGGCTTTCACGCCGGTGCCCATGCCGAGGGCAACTACAACGACATGTCGCACCTGCACGGGAGCAAGTACTCGCTGTTCATCGAGGACACCAACGCTGAGCGGACTTTGGGCTTCCTGCTCGGCGGCGTCCGCTCCGATACCAACATCCGTACCGACTCGCTCAACGCCTACAACCAGAACATCTACGGCCCGACGACCTACCCGTACGCCGGCGGTCCGGGCTCCGTGCCGCTGACAGCCACGCCCTGCTGCATCACCTTCGGCTCGATCTTCGACGACAAGAAGCGCGATGCGCTCTCCGGGAGCCTCGAGTGGCGGCCGAACTCCGACTTCAGGCTGACCGCGGACGCGCTGTGGACGCACTTGAACGACCCGCAGATCGGCTACAACGAGTCCTACTACTTCCCTGCCAACCCGGACGGCACGCCGTGGTCGAACAACGCCGTCGTCCAGAACGGCGTCATCACCGCGGTCACGGTCAATAACTTTCAGCCCGAGATGGTGAACAACACCCTGAATCGGAAGGTCGATACCTATCTCTACGGACTGAACGCCAGCTGGAAGCCGATCGAGCGGCTGACAATCGTCTTCGACGGCTACCGCTCCACCGCCAGCCGCCCGGAGGGAGGTGCGGATACGTTCGTGACGGCGGGGCTTGTCAACGACTCACCGACCGCTGAGGATATTCTCAATTTCGCGGACCTGCCGCACAGCTTGCCGAACATCAACGTCGTCGTCCCGCCGAGCCAGCTGGGCCTTGCGACCTGCCCGTCGGGCACCGCGAGCACCACGAACGCTGGTTATTGCTCCTACACGGCGCTGATGAACTCGGAGTTCCTCAACAACAACAAGTACTGGTCGACTCACTACGTCGGACTGAATGGCTATTCGGTCCACGATCAGATCACGGGGTTCAGCCTCGACGGCGCCTGGGATGTGCATGCCGGGTTCTTCGATCGGCTGCGGTTCGGCGTCGGCGACACGCAGCGCAAAAAAAACCGCAACGACAGCAGCAACGACTGGACCAATGGATCGGGCCAATATGGCACGCTGTATCAGACTGCGGGCTGCCCGGTGCAGTGCAATCCGTATTCGTTCGCCTCGCAGGGATTCAACGTCATCTCGATGATAAACCTGCCGAACTTCATGCAGGGCGCCGGCGGCTCGTACCCGCGCATTCTTCCGGCGCTCAACGTCGCTCAGCTCCTCGCCTTCCTCAGGAGTCTGGACGGCAAGCCGAATCCGTTCTACTGCACGGCGACACCCTGCCTGCCGCCGTACACACCGTTCGACTTCGCCCTCACGCTGCCGCAGGTGAATCCCTACAACTCTTACGCCGTGACGGAAAAGACGGCCGACTTCTACATGGAGGCGGACTTTGCCGCGAGCGACTGGTCGGGGAACCTCGGCGTGCGCGTGGTGCGCACGGACACCACTGCCAACACCGCCTCCGCCGTGCCGGTATCGCTGTGGACGCCGTCGAACACCGCCAGCAGCGTGCAGACCTGGAACGTGCAGTACGGGAACTCGCAGGCGATCGGCGCGAATGGCAGCTACACGCTCGCACTGCCCTCGGCCAATCTCGCCTACTGGGTCGTGCCGAACCGGCTGCAGCTGCGCCTCGCCCTCGCCGAGACCATGTCGCGCCCGAATCTCAGCGAGCTCGCGCCGACTTCCTCCAACAACGCCATCAACGGCACCCCGCAGCTGTTCTACAACGGCACCGCGGGACTGCGGCCCGTCAAGGCGAACCAGGCGGACATCTCGCTCGAGTGGTACTACCGGGCGCACTCCGCTCTCACGCTGGCGGTATTCGGCAAGAAGATCCGCGACGACATCTACGAGGCCACCGAGTCGAATGTGAATCTCGGCACCCTGCAGTACGTCGGCGGGCCGCCGGGCACGGTGCCCGGGACGCCCTTCCTGTGGACGGTCCAGGCCCCGGCGAACGGCTCCCAGAGCACTTTCACCGGGGTCGAGCTCACCTGGCAGCACATCATGGACAATGGCTTCGGCACCCGTATGCAGTTCACCGCCACCAGGACCCGCAGCTACGACCAGTTCGGCAGCTTCGTCGGCGCCATCAACGCCGCGCCGCCGACGACCTTCACGATCGGCCTGCTCTACGACAAGGGGCCGCTCAGCGCCGACGTCAACTGGGACCACCAGTCGAGCTTCACCGTCAGCTGCTCGCAGTGCACCGAGGTGCCGGGCTGGCCGGCAATCTCCGATCCCTTCAACTGGGTGACGGCGAGCATTCACTATCGCTTCGGCAGGGGCTTCGAGATCTACACTGAGGGCAAGAACCTCAGCAACTCGATCGCGCGCAGCTACCTCAACGGCAACCCGTTGCTGCCCTGGGCACCGGGCCAGAGCGTCGGGGCGAGCGAGAGCGGGACGGGTATCGGTTACAGCTCCTACGGACGCACTTACGTTCTCGCTATCGCCTATCGCTACTGAGGCTGCAGACGTGAGAGAGCCGATGGAAGTGCTGGGACTTACCGCGACGCAGATCCAGGCCGGCGGTGCGTACTGGACGGCGCGCGAGATCGCGCAGCAGCCGCAGCTCTGGCCCGAGGTCGCGCGGCTCATCGCAGGCGATGCCGCACTCGCGAGCTTTCTCGCGCCGCGGCTCGCAAATCCGGACCTGCGTGTGGTGCTGACCGGCGCGGGCACCTCGTCGTTCGTGGGCGAGTGCCTGGCGCCGGCGCTGGCGCGCAACGGGCCGCAGCGGGCCCGCGCCGTCGCGAGCACCGACATCGTCACCAGCCCCCCGAGCTGCCTCATCCCGCACACCCCGACGCTGATGGTGCACTTCGCGCGCTCTGGCAACAGCCCTGAGAGCGTGGCTACCATGGAGCTCGCCGAAGAGCACATCGAACAATGCGCACACCTGGTCGTGACCTGCAACGCGCAGGGCGATCTGTACCGGCGCGCCGGCGGCATGCGCCACGCGCATGCGGTGCTCTTGCCGCAAGCATGCAACGATCAGAGCTTCGCCATGACGTCGAGCTTCACCGGAATGCTGCTCGCGGCCGCACTCGCGCTGCGGGTGCTCGCGGCGGACAGCGCGCGCATTGCGCAGCTCGGCACGCAGGTGATGACCTCGTGCCTGCCCGTACTCGCCAGCCTGGTGCGCGAGCGGTTCGAGCGGGTCGTGTACCTCGGCAGCAATGAGCTCAAGGGGCTCGCACGCGAGGCGGCGCTCAAGATGCTCGAGCTGACGGACGGGCGGGTTGTCGCCGTGGCGGACGCGCCGCTCGGGTTCCGTCACGGGCCGAAGACTATCGTGAACGGCAGCACGCTGGTGGTGATGTTCCTCAGCAACGATGCGCACACCCGTCTGTACGACCTCGATCTGCTCGCCGAGCTGCGGCGCGATGCTGTGGCAGGACGGGTGATTGCGCTTGCGAATCGCACCGATGTGCCGGAGCACGGCGACACGCTGGTGCTCGGCGATGGCGGTGCCGGCGGCACGGCGACAGCGGGCGAGGCTGACAGGCTCACCGACCTCGAGCTGTGCCTGCCCTGCGCGGTGTTCGCGCAGTCGCTCGCCATGCTGCGCTCGCTCGCGCTCGGACTTTCGCCCGACAACCCCAACGCCGCGGGCACGGTGAGCCGCGTGGTACAGGGCGTCTCCATCTATCCCTACGGCCGCGCGCGGTGAGAAGCTATCTCGGCGTCGATGGCGGCGGCAGCAAGACCCGCTTCCTCCTCATCGATGAAGGCGGAACTGTGCTCGGCTCGCACAGCGAGGGACCGGCGTATTACCTCGAGATCGGACTGGATGCGCTCCAGGCGATGCTGCTTCGCGGGATTCAGGGCACGCTGCAGCGGGCCGGCGTCAGCGCCGACGATCTGACCTTCGCGTTCCTGGGACTGCCGGCGTACGGCGAGGACAGGGCGCTCCTGCCGGTGCTCGATGCCGCACCTGCGGCGGCACTACCGCACCGGCGTTACCGCTGCGGCAATGACATGGTGTGCGGCTGGGCTGGCGCGCTCGCCGGCGCCGACGGCATCAACATCGTGGCCGGCACGGGCTCGATCGCCTACGGGGAGTACGCCGGTCGCAGCGCGCGCGCCGGCGGCTGGGGCGAGTTGTTCGGCGACGAAGGCTCGGCCTACTGGCTGGCGCGCGAGGGCCTGAGACTGTTCGCGCGCATGAGCGACGGGCGCACGCCGCGCGGCGCGCTGTATGAGCGCGTGCGGCAGCATTTTGCGCTCGAGGACGACCTTGACCTGTGCGCCGCGGTCTATGGCAAGAGCGTGACGCAGCGCAGTCAGTTCGCACGGTTGTCGAAGCTCGTGGCCGAGGCGGCGGGCACAGGCGATGAAGCGGCGCGGGCGTTGTTTGCGCATGCGGCCATCGAGCTTGCGGACATGGTCGATGCGGTGCGCGATGAGCTGCGCGTGCCCGCGGATGAGGGTCTGCCGGTGTCGTACTCCGGCGGTGTGTTCGGGCTGCGTGATCTGCTGCTGGTGCCGCTCGCCGCCGCGTTGCGAAGCCGGCGCCGGTATCGCCTCCTCGCTGCGCGACTTTCCCCCGACGCCGGCGCCGCGCTGCATGCGGCGAAGCTCAGCGGCACGCCACTTCAGGCGCGGTGCATTGCGGCGCTCGAGGACCGGTTGCGCGGTAGCTGAACGGTTAGATACCGGGCGGTCTGCGAGCCGCCGGGCGGGGCGCGAAATCGCGCCCGGCGATATGATTTCTGTGCCAGTGCGAGGTGTGATAGGCGCGACGGGTGCTACGCCCGTGTACCAAGTGCCGGAGCCGACTTCCTTCAACTTGGAATGCCCGAGATCGTTACCGAGTTTGATCTCTCTGGTTGTTCGGTGCCGAGAATGGAATCAGGCTACAGACGCCGCTGTGCCGCGAATGTGACGAACTCAGATTGGGTGTGCCGTGATTGTGCCTGGGTGAGGCTGGGGTCGGGGCGGGCAAGCGCTACAAGTGGTTGATTCATAAGCCCCTAGAACCGCCGAGAACGGACTGAAAATCCGCGTGTCGGTGGTTCGATTCCGCCCCTGGCTACCAACAAAATCTTTGAGGTCCTGCCAAGAAGGCTCACCGTCCGATACATTGAGCGCCAGGTTCCACAGATCTCTCGTCTACCAGCGGCGCAAGCGATTCGGGGGTTCTGCACCCCCGTTCGCGGAATGTCACTTGAACAATTCCGGTCTCGGGTCGGGGATGAAGCCGTCTCGGTTGGGCATTTGCACGCGGGGCAGTGTTTGGGCGTCGAGCACCATCGCTTGGTCGATGATATTGCCTTCGACCAGGATGTAGGCCGACACCGCGTAGATTTCATCCGCCGTGAGCGAGCCCGGCGTGGTGTATGGCATCGCGCGGCGAATGTAGTCGAACAGCGTTGTGGCATAGGGCCAGTAGCTCTCGACGGTCAGCACCGGATTCTTCGTGGCGAGTGTGCCGCGCCCGCCGATGAGTGCAGCTCCGGCCGGCATACTCGGCAGACCCGCAACCCCCTGCAAATTCGCACCATGGCAGGCGCCGCACTTCGTCTCGTACACCTTCTTGCCCGCGGCATAGTCGCCTCTGCCGGCCGGCAGGTTCTTTCCGTCCGGCGCGATCGCGATATTCATCGATTCGATGTCCTGGCTGCTCGCAGGGACGCCGAAGTTGAACTTGCTCGGATAACTCTGGGAGATAGCGAGACCGGGCACGGCGAGCATGGTGAGCGCCGCTAGCAGCGCCGCATGCCCCCGCTCAACCGGGCGGATGCACATTCTTCACGCTCCCGTCGGCCGCAATGCCCCAGCTCTGCACCGCGTTCATGTGATAGAACTGCGCGCCGCTCTCGAGTGGTCCGCGCGCGGCGATGAGCTGCTGGTGGGTCGGCTGTGAGTAGCCGGTCTCATCGGTTGCCCGACTCTGGATAACTGCCGGTGTGCCGTCCCAGATCCACGGAAAGCGAAAGCGCGTCTGGCTGATCGAAAGCACGGGATCCTGCAACGTCGCGAGGTTCCAGCGCTTGCCGCCGTCGGTCGAGACTTCAACGCGCGCGATCTTGCCGCGTCCGCTCCAGGCCAATCCAGTGATCTCGTAGAAGCCAACCCCCGGCAGCTTCATCTCGCCCGATGGGAATGTGATCACCGATTTTGCTTCCATCGTGAAGGTGAAGATGCGCGCCTTGCCGGTCGTCGTGATGAGGTCGGTATACTTCGACGTCTCCTCGCGCGTGTAAAACGGCTTATCGCTGACCTCGAGCCGGCGCAGCCATTTGATCGACATATTGCCTTCCCACCCGGGTAGAAACAGCCGCATGGGATAGCCCTGTTCCGGGCGCAGCGCCTCGCCGTTCTGGGCAAACACAATCAGCGCGTCGGTCAGGCACTTGTCGAGCGGCACGCTACGGCTCATTACTGCCGCATCGGCGCCTTCAGCGAGCACCCACTTGGCACCAGGCTTGAGCCCGGACTGCTTGAGCAGAGTGGAGAGCGGCACGCCGGTCCATTCGGAGGTGGAAACTAAGCCGTGCGTACGCTGCACGGTCGGCTCGCTCGCCTCCATGATCTCCCAGCCTGTAGTGCCGGAGCATTCCATGAAATACGTGCGCGAGAGGGTCGGGAAGCGCTTGAGATCAGCGAGCGAGTATTTAATCGGCCGCTCGACCATGCCATGGATTACAAGGCGGTGCCTGGCCGGGTCGATATTCGGGATGCCGGCGTGATGACGTTCGTAGTGCAGCCCGGACGGCGTGATGGTGCCATAGCTGTTCTGCAACGGCGAAAAGCTCGTCGTCTTTGTCGCGTTCGCCCAGCGAGTTTCAGTCTCGAATTGCGAGCGCGAGCCATACCCTCCGTCCAGTCCCAACATGCGTCCCTGCTCTTTTGTCGGGTCCGCCTGCACTGGATATTCAACCGCGCCGGGTGGAGCCTTGGCGTCGGCCGCGCGAGGCAGCATCGCGGTCATCCCAACCGCGGCGACGAGCCCAGTAGCGGCGAAGAGCTGCCGCCGCGTTACAGCCAACGCGAACATGCCCTCCTTGCACGCGCAGTCTTCAAGGGCGGCTATCGCCTTTGCCTGTGCCTCCGTGATGGGCTCACCGAGGCGGCTGAGCGCCTCTTCGGCTGCTCCCACCGTCACAGTCGGCCGCTTAGAGTCGGTCGAACCCGTCATTGCCCCCATCGCCGGTTCCTTACGGTTTAGCTTCGACTAAGATTCCCGTCACGCACGAGTCCGGTTGGTCTCGAGTACTGTCCACGACACCACGCGGAAGAGCATTCGGATGACCACCCTCGGCGCCGTTGCGCGAAAAGTTTGCCCTTGGTGGCGGTGGCCCGAGCGGTGGCTGTGGCACGAGCGCAGGCGGATCGCCGAGCCCGCGGCGGCGCTCTGGGAACGGCGCGCTCCAGCGTAATTTCTCCCATGCGCCCCAACTTTGCCAGGGAGAACTCCAGCCACTTGCCACTAGCGTTTCGCGCACTCTCTTGGCGCTGAGGCAGGTAACTCCGAAGGTGCCGGGCTGCCACGAAATGTACCATTCCGAGTGAGCGCCGTTGGCTTCCGGTCCCGTCACTGACTTGTACTGGTCGTTAAAAATCGTGACATAAGCGTTGAAATACCATTCCCTTCCCGCGTGAGCTAGGTACGTGGTCCCGTCCTCTTCTCGCCGGGGAGGGCCGAATCGGACGTCAAACACTTGCTCAAACCGTTCTTTGGTGACTGAGCCATCGTGCTCGTTGAGCAGTGCCAGCACCTTGGTCCAGAGCTCTTCGGCTGTGAGCGGGGGTTTCCCTTGGAAGTCTGGCTGTTGATCCACAGCAGCCGCGGTTCCGAGCATGGCAACGGTCAAGATGGACATGAGGTATGGAGTCCAGGGCAGAGTGCGGGCGTCGCTCATAAGCAGCGCTGACCCCACGTTGTCGCTTGCGACCTCGTGGTCTGCGGTGTCAGGCGACGAGATTGCAGAGGGAGGCATATTGCTCGTTGAAGTGGACGGAGGAACATCTGCAGCACTTTCGCTCAGTCACGAGCCACGCGTGACCGATGACTTGGCCAGTAGACGTTACCACTCAGACATCACAACCGCGAGAGCACCCGTGGTTCAAGATCGCTTGCTGGCACGTCCAATAAGCCTTACAATATTATAAATTGTAAGATTGAAAGGACTGCGTCATGGCCTTCGCAACACTGACCAGCAAGGGGCAGGCTACCATTCCACTCGAGGTTCGCACGGCAGCAAGGCTCAAGACCGGCGATCGGATTCATTTCACGGTCCTGGCTGACGGCACCATCATCCTGCGTGTCAAGAATCGCAGCATTCGGGACATTGCCATCAAGCCGCCTACGCGAAAGCGAATCTCGGTTGAGCAAATGAATCGCTAATGCTTGGACTCGATACCAACGTTCTGGTGCGACTGCTCATTGAGGATGACGCGGCGCAGACTCGGCGGGCGCGAAAGCTGGTTGATAGGGCCAGTGCCGAGGAGGAAACGGTGCTCGTTTCACTTCCCGTGCTGCTCGAGACGGAATGGGTTCTCCGAAGTCGCTACGAAATGCCGCCGGAAACGATTCTGGGTCTGTTCCGCGCAGCGTTAGAAGCGCGGGAACTAGCGTTCGAGGACGAGGCTGCAGTGGAGGAGGCACTTTTCAACTGGCAGGATAGCCAAAGCGGTTTTTCCGACTGCCTGATCGTGGCTCACAATCGCCAACTTGGCTGCCGCTTGACGGCCACCTTCGACGCGCAAGCCGCCCGCCTGCCAGGCGCATTCAAAGCATAGCCTGGGACTTCGAATGCCCGAGATCGTTACCGAGTTTGATCTCTCTGGTTGTTCGGTGCCGAGAATGGAATCAGGCCACAGACGCAGTGTGCCGGGAATGTGACGAGCTCAGATTGGGTGTGCCGGGATTGTGGTGCGCCGTGGAAAGGCGCGGTTCCCCAGTGGGAGGCAGTCCACCCGGCAGCTTTCGCTCCGGCCGGTAGCAATCGGAGCGGTCGTGGAGGAAACGAAGCGGCCGAAGCCTTCGGTGCACAGGGTCACGTAGGTGACTTGGCAAGCACGCAGACCGCAGCGGTAAGCGAACGCCGTGCAGGCCTCGAAAGGGCTGATGTGGAAGCCGACCCGGCCACAAAACGGGGAAGGCTGCGATGGCTGGGGAAGCGAGCGAAGAGTGCACCCAGCGATTCCACCGGGGTAGTGGCGGCGGGATGTGTGCGCAGGGGAATCGTGGCAACACGGGAAGCCCTTTGGGGTGACCGGCGGACGTGGCCGGTCAACGGGGGATCCGTGAGGATCGGACCCTGGGCAAAAATGCTGTCGCGATCGTGTAACGAGTAATCATATCGCCTCTGGAACCCGGTGGTCTCGCGCAGCTCAACAACAACGAGATTTCCTTAATAGACTTCGCGCTGATGAATGCGCTTAGCGGGTCCCGGAAAAAGGCCGAAGGTCGCGGTCGCGGAGGGACTCGAGTTGACGCCGGAACTGACCGACCATAGATACTGCAACCAGCTCGGTGCGGTGGCCGTCACGGTCACCGCGCCGTTGTGGCCGCTTCCCGGCGCCGCGAGGATGAGGTTGAAATCACCACCGAAAGCAAGCGCTAGATAGCGCAGAGCCGCCGCGCTCGTGCAGCCAATGGCCGAGACACCGGGGTTGCCGGTGTCGCGTACGCAGGTCATGCCGGCGCTCAGATTGACCTGGTAGGCGCTGAAGGCGAGGGTTGGTGCGGCGCTGCAGCTATCGCCGCTGTTGGTGGTGAAGCCTTGCGTGGCATTCAGATAGTACTGGGTGGTCAGCGAAGTCGGTAGATCGAGCAGTTCCGACCCCAAGCTGTCGCGCATCACCAGTCGTCCATACAGTTGCGTCGCACTGGGACTGAAGGCAATGCCGGAACCCGAGCCGAAGGTCACGGGATTCGCGGCGCTCACGCCATCGAGGTCGATGACGTTCTGCGCCAACGCGATATTGGCCGTGAAGGGCGCCACGGCGCTGCCGCGGGTGAAGCTCAGACCGCTGCCGGAACTGAACGTGAGCGTGGCCACACCCGAGCCCTGATCCGCGATGGTCGGATCGGCGGAGGTCGCGGGCAGCCCGCTGAGAGTGAGGCCGGGGCTGGAGGGCGTAGGGGTGTAGGTTCGGCCCGTGAGGGAGCTATTGCTCAGGCGCATCAAGGAACCGGTGTAGTTTTGCGTGGTAGTACCGCCGAGTGCCTGGGCGGTGACAGTGATGACCGGAGCGACGGTGTAGGTGAAGGGCTGGCCCACGTAGGTAAAGTTGCCGGTACCGCAGGCGGTGCCGAACACCGGCGTGTTGAGCGCCACCGCGAACCCGTTCGGCACGAAGCGGCCCACGTTGCCGGTTGCGTTGCCGATGACATCACCCGCATTGAGGTAGCTGCCATCGGCGATGTGCGGCACGAGCGTCACGATGCCGACCTCGGCCCACGAGAATGCGGTTCCGGTCGCGACGCCGTTGCTGAAGGCGCCCGCCGTTCCGCCCACGGCCGGGTCATTGCCGGTCGACGGCAGCACCAGCGCGGCGGCGAACTGCACCGATTCCGGCGGACTCTCCATGCCGAAATTCGGTGTCGTCGTTCCACCGTTCGCCACGGCGGTAACAGTCGCCGTGAACGGCTGACCGGCCGTGATGAACACGGGACCGCTCGCGGTGCTCGCTCCAGGATTCGCCAGTCCATTACTCGTGCGCTTGATATTCGTCACCACGAAGTTCGCCGGGACCGAGACGAAGGTACCCGTACTGCCGCGGATGCCGTTGGGCAGACCGGGATTGCCGGTCGTGGCGTCCTTCATCGACAGGCTCAAGGATCCGGCGTCTTTGTAGTTCGCGGTCACGGTGGCCTGGCCGCCGGCAAACGTGACGCTCCGCGTGGCCGAACTCGCCTCGGAGTTGGCGATCGCGGTGCCATTCACCGTCGGGACGATCGTACCGGTGGCGGGATTGACGTAAGTCGACCAGAAATTGAGATTCCTGGCGCCGGCATAACTCGTGATGATGCCGCAGGTGGGATCGGTCGGAGTCTGCCCGAACGCGGTCAAGTACACACTGAAGTTGTTGCCGGCGACCTGGGGCGAGGCAAACGCCGGCACTCCGCTCGCGGGATTTGAGAACGGCGATGAGGTGACGGTGAAGCCGCTCGGCGAGAAGCTAATGGCGCCCTGCGTGCCATCATCGGTGATGACCGTTGGGCTCGATTGTTTGGCATCGACGGTGACCACGGCGGGACCCGAGGAGTAGCTGAGCGCAAATGTCGCGGAGGCCTGATTTCCTGGAAAAGTGTAGGTCGCGAGTCCATCGTTCGGAACGGGATCCTGGAACGTGCCGCTGCCGCTGGTCAAAGACCAGGTGCCGAGGCCGGTGGTGGTCGAGAGCGTGATGGTGCCGCTGTAGGAGGTCACCGGATTGTTCGCGGCATCGAGCACCGTCACCGTGACGGCTTGGCTCAAGCAATAGAGCCCGTAGTTCGAGCCGGTGATGTGGAAATGCGTGGCGCCGGAGGGTGCGGGTTGCAGGGCCAGCGACACCCCGATGTTGGTGGCGTTGGAGCTGCCGGTGGCGACCCGCGTACCTGTGGCCGTGGAGGCGCTCAGTGCGCCATAGAACACCGCGACTTCGACTCCGTTCGGACCCGCACCGGCGCTCGCATCGAGCGCCTTGGACATTCCCGACGGCGTCGAAAGACTGGAGCCATTGCCATTATCGATGCCGTAGAGCGACACCAGCATGGTGTTCGTCACCCCCGGCGTGATCGACGGGGCGGTATAGGAGCTGCTCGAGCTGTTGGCACTCGAGCCGCTCGCGACGACGGGCGAGAGCGTCGACACGCCGCTGAATGCCGAAATACCGCCCGCGACGCGCGCACTGCTGCTCAGGTTCCAGGTGTAGTTGGTGGTCCCTGCCGCGTCCGCGGAAGTGGCCACCCGGTAATACACGCCGACGTCTATGCTGGAGCCGTCATTGCGAGTCAACACGGTGGTCCAGCCGGCAGGCGGCGACGAAATATCCGGCAGGTTTGACGAATTGACGCTCACGAAAGCCACCATGACATTGCCGGTGGCGAGCGGCGACGGCACCGTGAGTGTCAGCGAGCTCGAGGCGGATGAGCTCAGCGAGGGCACCAATGAGGACACGAAGGCAACCTGCGCCTGGGCCGCGGTCCCGGCCCCGAGCAGAGCCACGACGCCCAGCAGGCCGATCAGCGACGAGAATCCGCGCCATGTCAGCCGCGCCCCATTGAGCAAGGTTTCGAGACCGGTTGTAGAGCGAATCGGCATCAGGAGGTCGCGTCGGTAAAGGTCGCGCTGACCACGCGATGCACGTAGGACGGCTGGCCGTAGGTGCCGAAGCTTGCGGCGGCCTTGATGACGTAGGAATTGTTGGTCGCCGCACCGTTTAAGAATGCCGTGCCGACGCAGGTGACGACAACTGAGTAGCCGTTGAGCGACGCTTCGGTGAGATTCAATGTGGTGCTCGCCGCGCAGCTGCCGTTGGTGAGCGCACTGTACGCTCCCCACTCGATGCCGGCGCCGGCCGCGGCCAGCGCCCGTGACTGCAGCAGATCCATCGTCACGGCGTGCTGCTGTCCGGTGCCGACGCGAACGGCGACAAGGGCGAGCGCGCCCAAGACAACGAGCAAGAACAGCGCCGGCACCAATGCGAAGCCGCGCCCGCTCATGGCGTATTCACGATCTGCACTTCATGCAGCAGCTGCACCGTCTCTCCGCTATTGGTGAACTGCAGCATTAGCGTGGCGAGCGCATTGCGCTGAGCCGTGCCGGAGCTGTACGTGAATTGGCAGGCCGCGACATCCGCAGCCACCAGCGCCGCGGTCGCGCCCACCGCGATCAGCCCGGCGTTGCTGGCGATCTGAGAATTCGCGATGCTATAGCCCGAATATCGTCGCACCGTGCCGGCGGCAGTGTCGCACAGGTAGGAAACGGGTCCGCTCACGAGGTAGAGCCGCTTACCGGGCGAGCCGTAGGCAAATTGGAAAGCCGGATTCAGCGTAATCAGATTGACGTTAGCCGCGCCCCCGGCCGCGACGGTGATCGTGGTGCCTACGGGCGTGATGACGTTGGCCATGGCGTAGGCGTTCGCGCCCGGGACACCGACGTTGTAGACTGAAATGTAGGAGGATGACGAGGACCACGGCAGCGTGAGTTGCGTGAAGGGTACCGTGGTCGAAAACGCGCCGTCCGCCGTGGTGAAGTCAAGATCGAGCGCGGGATTGCTCAATGGCCCGCCGTCGCGATAGCGCGCACCATCGATGGTCGCGAGAAATTCGAGCGCTGTGACCGTGCCGCTGGTAGTGATGCGCACGCTGTTGGGGAGGGAACTGCGCAGGTCGCGGCCCAGGAAGCGCAGCGCGCTTTCCGCGTCGTCGACGAGTTGGGCGCGCCGCGTTTGCGCGGTGTAGGCCGTAACCGGTACGACGATGAACATCGCCATGAACGCCACCACGACGGAGCCCACGGCGATCGTGATCACGAGCTCGATGAGTGTCACGCCGCGTTGCCAGCAGCGCCGATTGCAGGGCATCTGAGGGGCGGACGCGGGACGCACGTCAGTAATTCGTTCGATAGCCGGAGAGCGTCACGTTCACTGCGGGGCCGTTGGTGACGGTGACGTCGATGCGGCGCGCAGCCGCAATCCCGGGCAGAGCGGCGGTTTGCACCACGCTGACGCTGACCGTATAGGCACTCAGGGCCGCGATGGCGTTACCGAACTGATCCCTGGCGCCGGCGTCAATCAGACCGTTGTATTGGTCGACCTCGACCAGGTTCCAGCTGCCGCGCCCCGTGTTGGGTGGCGTGCCATTCGGGTACACGACCCAGCGTTGGCCGATCTCATCCAGATACGCCTGCGCGATCGCGATCGCCTGTTGCTGCAGCATGGGATCGGCGCTACGACGGGCAACCGCGGCGATCGTGCCCAAGATCGTGGTCGCCGCGATTCCCACGACGGTGATCGCGACGATGAGCTCGATCAGCGTGAAAGCGCGTTGCGGGGAGCGCATGGTCATTGCACCTGAACGTCACCGCTGCCGGAATCGATGGTGATGCTGCGCGATCCTATAGTGAGTGTAGTCGCCGGACTGCTGCTGAGGCGGCCTTGGTCGTCAAACTGGAACACACCGGTGGGACTGACGCTAGTGTTCGACGGCGCACTGCCTTGGACGGCGTTCCCATCGGCCCCGATCACGGGTGTGGACCAGGTCGTGTCGGCGGGATTGCAGCCGTTGCCCAAGGGCGCTTGTTGTGCGGCGGCATATGAGTTGGAGGTCAGCGTGAGTTGCGCTGGACAGCCTGTGGCGACGGCCGTCTTTTGCGAGAGGCGCAGCGCAAAGGCCAGCTCGTCGGCATAGCCGCGGTCGGAAAAAACCTGCTGGGTAAAGAATCGCGGCCCGAGGAATACTGCCAGGATGCCGACGATGGCGATGATAACGACGAGCTCGGTCAGGGTGAAACCGGCGCGTGCACCCGCGCCGTAGGCGCGGCCCCGAGTGCTTTGAGCCTCGTGCTGTCCACCCGTGGACATGTGGCGTCCATTTGCCGGCGGGTCATGCCCCCGCGCGGGATGGCGGCCGGCGACGCTAGCAGCCGGTCGTCGTTGGCGTTGGGATCGTCGGGGACGCACCGGCGCTCGCAGGCGGTGTATAGCTGACACTGCAGTTCGCCGGCGTGGGCGCACCCACTTTGGTCCACGTCGCCGTGCCGGCCGCGGTGGCTCCGGCGGTAAACGTGAAGTCGCCGGCGCCGCTGGTGTTCATCGCCGCAGCGATGCCGGTAGCCGTGGCATCGGGATAGCTGTTCAACAGATTGACAGTCGCGCCTTCCATCGTGACGCTCGCGGTATTGGAGGTTGCCATGGACAGGCCGCGAGCCAGTGCCGCGGCGCCCCGGACCGAACCGGCGAGGCCATTGACGGTCGCGACGCGCGCCGTTGTATCCAGCGCTATGAACTTGGGTATCGCGAAGCCCGCGAGAATGCCGAGGATCGTGATGACCACGACCAGCTCGATCAGGGTGAATCCGCGGTGTTGAGAAGTCTGCATAGTGGGCTCCAAGACGCCAGCGCGCCGCAATTTCAACGTCGCGATTATTCGCTTCGTATGAACAATTATCGGCCGGCGCGCGTGACTTTTGAGGGACGGAGTGCTCCTTTTCCTAGCGTATTTGACCGATCTACTTGCCATATTTGACCGATTTGTGAGTGTCATCACAATTCGGCGCGCTTTAGCCGACGTGGCCCACCTTGGCGATCATGTTCCACATCGGCAGGAACACGCCGAGCGCCAGGATCAGCACCATACCGCCGACGCCGACGATCAGAAACGGCTCCATCAGAGCGGTGAGGTTCTTGAGACGATAGTCGACCTCGCGCTGATAGAAGCCTGCGACCTCGTCCAGCAGCCGCGTCAGCTCGCCGGTTTCTTCGCCGACCTGCAACATCTGCAGCACCAGCGACGGGAAGATCCCGGAGGTGGTCGCCGCGCGGCTCAACGAGTCGCCGCGCTCCACCGCATCGCGCAGGCGCAGCAGCCGCTCCGCCAGATATTCGTTGCCTGCCGAGCGGGACAGCAGGGTGAGCGCCTGAATCATGGGTAGCCCGGCCTCGAGCGAGATCGACAGCGAGCGCGTGACGCGCGACAGGATGGACTGGCGCAGCAGCTCGCCGAGCACGGGAACCTTGAGTTTGTAGCCATCCCAGCGATATCGGCCCGCCTCGGTGCGGACATAGCGCCGGAGTCCGATTAACGCAAGCAAGCTGCCGATAACCAGCGCCACTCCGTATTGGCGCACGAAATCCGAGCTTGCCATGATGACGCGCGTGGGCCATGGAATGTCGTTACCCAAAACCTTGAACAGCGGCGCGAAGTTGGGAATCACGAACACGGTGATCACGCCCACGGCCATGGCGATCATCGACACGACTATGATCGGGTAGCGAATGGCGGTCTTGACTCGATCCTGGACGTCCTGGTCCTGGCTCAGATAATCGCCCAGCCGCAGGAACGCAGTGTCGAGGGTGCCCGTCGATTCACCGATCCGGACGATACTCAGGAATAACGGCGGGAAGATCTCCGGATGGCGCGCAAGCGAGGAAGCGAAGTCGCGTCCCGACTCCAGACTTTGTAGCACATCGAGCAACGCGTCGCGCAGCATCACGTTGTGAGTCGACTGCGCCAACCCGCGCAGGCCGCGCAGTAGCGGCAGTCCGGACTTGGTGATCGCGTACATTTGCCTTGCGAACAGAACCAGATCCGCCTTGGTCGGCCGCCGGGCGCCCAGGTGTTGCAACAGGTCCTGCACGCGGGTGTCGCGCGCTGATTCGGCCGCAATCGCGAGCGGCGTGACGCCGAGATTCAGCAGCCGGGTAGCAACCCCATCGACGGTCTCAGCTTCGAGTCTGCCCGTAATCAGATCGCCGCGCGCGGAGCGGCCGCGATAACGAAAATTTGGCATGGGCTAGCGGCTGGCCCTGAGTAGGTTCTCGACCGCGGCCTCAGCCAGCGCGCCCGCCGCAGCCGGCGGCGCGCGTTCCACGTTTGATGGCGCGCCATCCAGGTCCATGAGTTCCTCGAGCCCGCTGCCCACCGCCATGGCTTCCGCAAGCGACGTCACCCCACTCAGCGCGAGGTCGATCGCGCCCTGCGCGAGCGGTATATAGGTTTCTTTGGCGCGCGCACATTGCATAAAACCCTCGACATCGCCACGGCGTATGATGTCGGCGAGCGCTCGATCAACATCGAGAATCTCGTACACCGCGGTTCGACCGCGGTAGCCGGTCAGATTACAGAAGGTACAACCGGCGGCAGTGAGGTGCACTTGGCCGTCGAGGTTGATGCCCGGCCGGCAGCTCGCGAGCCAGGCGAGCTGATTCACAGTGGGTACGGTGGGTTTGGCGCAATCCGTGCAGAGACGGCGCACCAGCCGCTGTGCCACGATGCCGTTGACGGCCGCGGCTATCATGTAGCCCGGGGCCCCCATGTCGAGTAACCGATTGATGGTCGCGACCGCATTGATGGTGTGCAGCGTCGAGAACACCAGGTGTCCGGTCATCGCACCGCGCAAGCCGATATCGACAGTCTCGCGGTCACGCATTTCGCCGACCAGGATGATGTCCGGATCCTGGCGCAGCGCCGTACGTAGCACCCGCGCGAAATCCAAGCCTATCTTCGGCATGACTTGAACTTGGGTAATGCGGTCCAGGCGGTACTCCACCGGATCCTCGACCGTGATTATCTTGACGTCGACTCTATTGATGTGATTGAGCGCCGCATACAGCGTTGTGGTCTTGCCGCTGCCGGTGGGGCCGGTCACAAGTACCATGCCGGAGGTGCGCTCGATCAATTGCCGGAAGCGCAGCTCCGTGGCTGCCGGCATGCCGAGGTTCTGGAGCGAGAGCAGCGCGGTTGACTGATTCAGGAGACGCATCACGACCGACTCCCCGTGCGTCGTCGGCATGGTCGCCAGACGCACATCGATGCCGGTATCGCGTACGCGCAGGCTGAAACGGCCATCCTGGGGTAGGCGCTTCTCGGCGATGTCGAGACCGCACATGAGTTTCAGGCGTGTGACCAAGGCACTCGAGACGCGCCGACCTTCGATGAGCTGCTCCTGCAGCGCGCCATCGACTCGCAGTCGTACGCGCAGCTTGTCCTCAGCCGGTTCAATATGAATATCCGACGCGCGCGCCTGCGTGGCATCCTGGAAAATGGTCTGCAACAGGCGCAGCACCGGCGCGTCGGTGGAGTCGGCCGCGGCCGACAGCTGCTCGATGTCGACATCGCCTTCCTTCAGATCATCCCGCACCGCTTCGGCCAGTGTCGCGATCTCGTCCGTTTGCCGATAGACGGCGTCGAGCGCCTTCAGCAGGTCTGCCTCGCCGACGAGGGCGAGCCGTAAGGGTAGCTTGAGCTTTGCCTGCAGCTCGTCGCACGCGTGCAGGTCCGACGGATCGGCCATGCCTATCAGCAACCCGCGCTCGTCGTGCTGCAATACCAGCGCGCGGTAGCGGCGGGCTAGCGGTTCTGCCAGCAGCTTGACCGCGTCGCGTTCGATGCGTATCTGCTTGAGGTCAACGAACGGCACCTGCAGATGCTTCGATAGGAACTGATGCAGCGAGGCTTCGGACAACAAGCCGAGGTCGCTGAGCACTCGACCGAGTTTGCGTCCCGTGCGGCGTTGCTCGCTGAGCGCATGGGCCAGCTGTTCCTCGCTGATGATCTGCTGCTGAATCAGCAGCTCACCCAAGCGAATTCTGCGTCCCCTGGCCATAAGGGTGGGAGCGGCTCAGCGGCTTTCGGGGGGCTTGGTGAGCGGCGCGCTGGAATCGGGTGGCTCACCGCTGACCTGTTTCCATTGCGCATCGTTGTCGATGACGACGGGACGCAACAGAATCACCAGTTCCGAGTGCACTGCCGTCCGCTGCCGGCTGCGGAACAGACTTCCGACGACGGGCAAATCTGCGATGCCGGGCACCTTGTAGTCCTGCGTATTGCGCGTCGATTGCATCAGGCCGCCAATGACGATCACCTGTCCGCTCCTCGCTCTGACGATACTGTCCGATTCCCGTACCTGGCTCAGGGCGAGCGGCAAACTGTCGGTGGTGTTATTGACCGTCAACCGCTGGACATTGGAGGTGACCTGACTCACGGTCGGGTGAATGTGCAGGATCACCTCGTTGTCGTCGGCGATCTGGGGGGTCACATCGAGCGCAACGCCAGAGAAGAAGGGTGCCAGATCGACGTTGAGATTGGTCGCCGAGGAAGTGCCCACCACGGTATTGCTGGATACGCCGATGACAAAGTACTGGTCGGAGCCGGACTTGATGACGGCTTTCTGGTTGTTGAGGGTTGAGACGCGGGGGCTGGACAGGACGTGCGTCTTGCCCTGCGTGCCCAGCAGTTCGATGTAGCTGCTGAAATCGGCGGTATTGATCGCGAGCGCAAAGGCGCCGCCCAAGGTATTGGTCACAGTGCTGGTGATGGGATTGCCGGGGCCTACGGTCACGGGATTGGAAGGCTGATTCAACAGGTTTCCGCTGAAACCGCTTTGCGGACCGGTCTGGAAACCACTGTAGGTCTGACCGCCATTGCGGCCGATCGCCCCCCAATTGATGCCGGCCTGGAAGGCATCCGACAAGTCCACTTCGACGATCTTCGCCTCGAGCACGACCTGGCGGCTCGAGACATTCTGCAGCTTGTCCAGGAACTGCGTGACGTCGCGCAGCTCGCTCGGCATGGCGCGAACCACAATGATGCCGGATTGTGCATTGATGACGACGCTGTGTCCCGCAGCCGCGCCAATCATGGATCGCAGGCTTGCCTCGAGGTCATGCCAGAAATCCGAGGCTGAACGAGTCGAGACGCTGGTGCCAGTGATTTCCTTGACATGCTCCCTCTGGTGGTCGGCGCCCGAGTTGAACACCGCGCCCGGGGGTTCACTCAGGGCGAGCTGCTGTGAGGCATCGTTACCGCTTTGACCGCCAGCAACCCCCGTTGCATTGGAGCTCTGCCCCACTTGGCCCGAGGCCACGCGCATACGCGAGGTTCCGCGGCGCTCGAGGTCGATGTAGTTCAACTGATACAGGCGTGTCTGCAGAGACGGCGGCATGATCAAAAAGCCGCTGGAGATAGGCCGGTAGTCGTAGCCGTACGCGTCCCGAACCGCGTCCAATACCTCGGTCACGGTGACGTTCTTGAGCTTGAGCGTGATGGTCCCGGTGTCGCCGGGTTGCAGCACGATATTGTATGGTGTGCCGTCGACCAGCCCGTCGAAAAAGGCACGAGCCGCCGCGCTGGTCACGTTGACGTCGAAGCGGGGCTCCTCGGCGCGCGCGGTCGATTCGAGCGCCACGAGCGCTAGCGGGAGCAGGAGCGGTGCCAGCAGGCCAGGATGGGGGCGTAGTTTCTGATGCATCTCACTGAGCTCCGGCTGCCAATCTGGGGACCTTCGCAATTCGTTTGAACGAATCGGGATGTGGCAGGTGCAGTTCCTGGGTGCGTCCGGCGTGCCGGTAGCGAACGCTGTTCACGGACACTTCTTCGATCGAATAGCTGCCGACGGAGTCGCCGCTGCGCACGACTTGGCCGTTGAAAATCGCGACACGGCGGGAGTTGCTGCTGATAATCGCGCTCAGTACTGGAGCGGATTCATGCACGACCGCGAGCTGCGTCTTCGGCTGTGGTGGCCGTGTCGGATCCCGCGGGCCATCCGCCGCCGCCCACGGCGCGAAGGCCAAGGCGAAATAGAGGTAGGCGTGCTTCATACGCTCATCCAGTTAGCGGAAAGGCTGAGCACGCCGATCAGGATGCGTACCCGATTGAGCGGATAGTTCCCTGCGGTAAGGTCGAGCTGCTGCCAGTGGATCCGCCAGGGCATGCGTTCCAGCGCACGCAGGTAGCCCACGATGCTCGCATAATCTCCCTCGATCACCATTTCGACCGGATGCAGGAACGGACCGCGGTCGTTGGCGGCGGCCGCTCCCGGGGCTGCCTTCGGCCCCCGCGACAAACTCTCCACGGGTAGATTCGACAGACTCACGAGCTGCAGGCCGTGCTGACCGGCCAGGATTGCACGCAAAAGATCCGTCACCCGCTCGGGAGTCACGTAACCCTGTGCGGCGGAGCGCAGTTCTGTCTCCAGTGCGGCCAGCCGCTGCCTCAGAGCCCGATTTCGCGCCTCCGCGCCGATCACCGGATCGGCGATCGCCGTCGAGCCCGCTTGCTCAATGGCTGCCATCTGTTGCCGAGCCTCGGTAAGCCGCTGCTCGGCGCGATTCGCGCGAACCGTCAGCGGACGCATCAGAAACGATTGCCAGGAAAGATAGGCCAGGGTGAGGCCGGCACAGAATATCAGCGCGCGTTCGCGCAGCGACAAGGCATCGAGTCGTTCGGCCGCGGTGCCGACTCTGCGCGCGAACGCGTCGAGCGCCGTCATTTGCCGTGCTCCAATGCCGCCATCTTGAGTCCAGGGGCATCGAGCTCGAAGATCACTTGCGCCGGCGCTTCCCCGGGCAGCGCGCGCCGCATGGCAAGTTTGTCGAAGTTAACGCCATCGAGTGCAGGTTCCTGCGCCAGCGCTGTGAGATAAGCCGGTAGCAGGTCGGGATTCGTGGCGGCTCCGCGCATCGCCAGACGGCCGTCGCTGGAGCTGACGATGATAGTGCTCAGCCAAATGCCGTCGAGCTGCCCGTGCGCGAGCGCCTCGAGCCGCGCCGCGAATCCGGTGGCGGGTGTTGCCTTGCCGTCGCGCATGATCTCGAGCGCACGTTCGCGTGCGTCTATGTCGGCGCTCAAGTTCCGGGCTTCGGCGTCGAGCTGTGGTAGGGTCAAGGTGGGTCGCAAGGCGGGGGCGGAGTGCGCAACGCGGGCGAGGTCCGCGCCTTCCTGCCGCTCGAGCTGATCGACCGAGCGCTCGATTCGATGGGTGCGCCAGGCGTCGATGGCCGCCAGCCCGCACATGCAGAGAATAAGGATCGCGAGCGCCGCACCGATGGCGCGCGCGGAAAATAGCCGCTTTTCCGCACCCAGAATGGGCTGGTACAGATTGACCTGTTGACCCATGGAAATGCTGCTCACAGCGAGCGGCGCTCGGCTCGCATGGCAGCGCCGACCGCCAACAGACAGGCCCGCTGCGTCGCTGGATCGACCGGCTGTGTGCAGCTCAGCACGGAGTTCAGGTCAAGAACGCCGACATCGAAGCCGGTGTCGCGGTTCAGCTCGGTAGCCAGAGCTTGCGCCTGCGGTCCGCCGGCCGAGATCACGATCTGGGTGATAGGTGGCTGGTCAAAGTGACGCTCGTAGTAGTCGAGTGAGCGCTGCAGCTCGAGTACCACGTCGGCGCTATCGAGTGGCGCGCCGGCTGCGCGGCCAGCTACGAGCCGCTGCGTGGCGTTCAGGTTCAATTGCCGCGCAAAGTAAAAGGTGGCGCCGCGGACGAGAACGAAGGTCGCAGACGCCTCACCGCAATGAAGTAGTGCGACGCCGTCGGCCGCCTCCGGCAAGGCGGAGGCGATGTTACGCAGGCATAACTCCGGGACATCGACCACATCCAACGTCGGCACGGTGGCAAGCGCCGCGGCATATCCGGCGACGGCGCTGCGCCGCGCGGCGACCGCGTACAGCATGCGCCCCTGCCCGCTGCGCTTCTGAGAAGGCACGTCGAAGACGTCGATGACAGCATCCTCTACACGAAAATCGATCGCCTCCTTGAGGCGCCAGCGCATGGCGGCGCGCAACTCGGCCGGCGGCACATCGGGCGCTTCCACCAGCGCGAGCTGATAATCCTCGGGCCGCAGGACGACACTGACGGGAAGGCGGGGTAGCACTGCAGCGCGCATCGCGGCCGTCATCGCCTCGGCCCCGCCCGCCGCGTCGACCGGCAGCAGCTCGCAGCGCTCGAGCACTGGGGGGCCGCCGTCGTTCGATAGGACCGCGACCGCGATCTGATCGCCGCTGAATGCGAGGCCGATGCGGCCCTTGGCCTTGGCGCGCCTTTTGAGCAATCCAAACACACGACGCTCCGTGCCGGTCACAGCAAGCCGGTTGTTCATTTAACGGAATCTAGGCGCAAAACTTGAATGGAACAGCCGAGCGCCTCCCGAATCGGCGCTTACATCCCCTCAGGAGCCGGATGGATCGCGACAGCCGTCACAGTTATTGATGCAAACGGTGTCGATATCTGTGCATGCAGCGACTGGGGCGACTGAAACGTCAGGGCACGCCACACTCGCGAAACCCAACCCTTTCAGGACCCACAGACCGGAGTTTTGCGGACCACAGCCCTGCCGAGATTCACTTGATCCAAGCCGCTTGGTCTTATTGTGATCCAGCGCCAGCTCTGGAACCGTTTGCTGCTGGGACCACGATGATTTGGCCATAGGACCAGGGATACTCCTTCGAGGAATACAGGTAACTCCCGGCCCGCTCGAAAGTTACCGTCTTGACCTGTGTCGGGCCCAATGTCCCTGTAGTCCAAGAGCCACCTTGCCCAACGATCGTGTGCGGTAGATATCCGTTATTGATGAATGTCACCAAGGAACCTGCGCGAACTCGAGCTCTGTAGGGATTGAAAGCGTACTCATTGAGACGGTAACGGCGGCCGTTTGCGGGAATTTGCTCAAGAGTAAGGGTCTCGATTTGGTTCGTGTCCTCGATCGGGCCTTTGACGTCTTCTCGCGGCGGAGGTGGAATGGGTGCAGCTTGCGGCAGTTTACCGCCTAGCGTAAATGCCCAGACTCTAGATCCGGCAATGAAGGCAACGTATTGCTGACCCTCAACGGCATAGCTCATGGGCGATGCATCGCCAACCGCGAAATCAGTCTGGAATCGCCACAGTGTTTCCCCAGTCGTGGCGCTGTACGCTTGCAGAGTGCCATCGCCTCCCTGATGAAAGACCAGACCGCCCGCAGTACTCAGCGCGCCGCCGTTACTCTTCAAACCGGAATCATCG
>Ga0209238_1000057_pt1 | contig 33390 bp, 21 predicted proteins | sample GraSoi013_1_20cm_FD_185823 | JGI IMG/M metagenome (GOLD analysis project Ga0209238, IMG submission 185823) | Grasslands soil microbial communities from the Angelo Coastal Reserve, California, USA - Sample 10_02_2013_1_20cm (SPAdes) (version 2) | ecosystem: Environmental > Terrestrial > Soil >...
GGACGATATCAAGGGCGATGCGCAAAGGATACTCCCGATCCCACCCGAGGCCGGGCTATTCCACGCGACATGTTGCATAGCGAATTCTGACGTCCGGGAAAGGCGAAAAAATACGTTTCCTGAAACGGAAAAAGCATCCTTAGCTAGCCCCCCGTGGGATTGCCAAAATCTCCCGATAGACAAAGGTGAAAAAAGGGAGAGTGCTGGAATGCCCAGGGTATCCACGGGATGTTATGCCTGCCCTATGTTTGGGCACAGTATCGATGGTTCATGCTCTTCACCTGTCAGGTTACAGCGGATTGATAGTTCCGACAAGGAGTGTAGTTCTAAGGATAAACGTTGGCAGTAAACGTTGAGAAAAAGCCAACAGCAGCCTTCGCGCTATCAATGCTCGCAGGGATATTCACCCTCGTCGGCGCTTTCTTAGCTAGTGCCATCACATCGCTACTCGTCCCAGGCTTTCCCAGCAGTATGCTTCTGATCTGGGGAAGTATCGCCGGCATCCTCACCCTCGTCGGCGGCTGGTTGCTGTACAACAACGCGGCCCAGAGAAAACTAGGCAGCACCTTGGTGCTCGTCTTCTCAATACTATCCATGAACTTCATCGGCCTCATCCTAGGCCTCATCGGAGGATTCCTAGGATACACCTACAAGACAGGCGCAACCACCGCCAATACTTCCAGCTCTAGCCGCGGGTATACCCCGCCCTGATAACCAGGGCGGACCCCTTTCTTTCAGCCGCCTTCTCAGAGCTATTCTTTGGAATCAGTTAATGCTTAAATTGCCATTTTGACATTCCCGTTACCATCCTTCCTTGACTACCACGATTAGTCTCTCAGTCTTGGATGAATTCGGAGGCAGCAAACTCCTCACTCCAGACAAGATACGATACGTCCAGGCAAATCCACTTCCTAGCAAGCCCGCCGACTTGGCCTTTAGGGAGGCCCTCGCATCTCCTGTCGGAGCTCGGCCTTTCGAGAGAGAGAAAGGCTGGAGTCCCGCGATAATCCTCACCGACTCTACCCGCAAACAATCGCCCTTCATCAAGCAACTGATCAGCCTGATAGAGCCGAAGACTGATGACATCAAGTTCATTTTCGCATGCGGAACACACGTACCTGCCGATCAATCATTCATCCGGAAAGTCCTCGGAGACGACATCTACAAACGATACGAGAAAAGTATCAAGGTAAGCTCAACCCAAAACCCGGGAAGCAAATACGAGTGGATCGGCCTCACCGGTCGAGGAACACCCGTCGAGCTGAACAAGGAACTGTTCGACCGAGACCTGCTAATTTCGACACTAAACGTTCAGCCCCACTACTTCGCAGGCTACGAAGGAGGAGCCAAGGCTCTCCTCCCCGGATGTTCTGGTCTCAAGACTATCACAACGAACCATGGTTACGTTATTGGAAATCCGAGCTGCCACGAGCTTGTGGTCAAAGGCAACCCCATGCGTGAAGACATGAACGAGGTCCCGAACATTCTAAAGGAATACATGAAGATCGAGCATCGAATTCTAGACTTTGTCCTCAACCAGGACGGCAGCCTTGTCAAAGCTGTCTACGGCGATCCGAATCTGGCTCATCAACAGCTGGCTGAGAACTTTTCTAGGCGAGCACACAGCGTCCAATCACGCCCCTCACCAATGGTACTGACCAGGGCTGACGGGCCCATGGGACAGAACCTCTACCAGGCGTTGAAGGCGGCTACCTTCGCGGCCGGGCTCGTGCCCTCAGGTCAATCGCCTAAGCCGGCCGTCGTTCTCCTCGCCTCATTGGAGAATGGAATAGGAAGTGAGGCATTCAAGACCGAGATGGAGACCTACGGCAAGATGGAACCCGGGAAGGTTGTTGAGGACTTGAAGAAGAGAGCAAAGGCTGGCAAAGTTACGGAAGCCTCGCAGAAACCGAACAGGCTAGCGATCGACGATGCAAAGACAGACTTTGCAGTCGTCTCTCCCAAGGCACCGACCGTGGTTGAGGAATTCCTCGGCAAGACCCGGATAAAGTTCTACAGGACCATCGATGACGCATTAAGATCAATGGACTCAAAGCTGTACGAGTGGGACGTTGCCATCATCCCGTACGGGTCCTCCACAGTTCCCGTCGCCTCCTGAGCATCAACACAATTTCAGGAAAGATTTCACAGACTCTCCAATACTGGGGTGCGGAACACGCTTTACAAGAAGTTCGGGTCGGGCTTTGTACTCCGCCTGGAACAAGGCGACGACATACTCAGGACAATGCGAGAGTTCGCGAACGCGCAAAGACTCCACGCAAGTTTCTTTGAAGGCATAGGCTCGCTGTACAAAGCAGTGCTAGGCCACTACGACTTCAAAGACACGAAGACCTACAAGTATGAAACATTCGACGAAGATTTGGAGATCCTCACCTTATCAGGAAACATCTCAACGATGAATCGACAAGCTTTGCCTCACGCACACGTCACTCTGGGACGCCGAGATTTCTCGGTTATCGGAGGACATCTCGAGGAAGAATCCCTCGCAAACATGGTCGAGGTCTACGTGACTAAGCTTCCTGGGAAACTATTGAAGGCCAAGGACAAAGACGTCGGGCTTAACCTACTTCAGTTGCCCCGCAAATTCTAGAGGCCCCAGAGAGTGTAACGCGGGAGGGGACAGCGGTCCGTTCCCGTTCCAAACGTCTCACTGGACCATCTAGCCTATTACGAGAAGGAGCCGCCATGCCAAGTTGTCCCCTCGGATGCTGCTATGGCTAAGAAGATCGGCGCGCGGATGATTCTGTACCTCTACCTGGCAGTGTTCCTTACTCGTATAGGATTCGGCTCGGTGACGATACTATTTCCACTCTATCTGCCCGCGGGAGCCTTTCAGGTGGGTCTAATCCTAGCGCTCTATCCTATCGCTGAGGCTGTTTCTGCCATGCCTGTCGGTCGACTCGCAGATCGAATGAGCAGGAAGAAGCTTCACCTGACGGGTATGGCACTAATCACAGTTCTGACCGCGGCAATAGGCTTCACAAGGAACCTGCTGAACGTCTCCGTGCTCCACGCTCTGATGGGTGTTTCCGCAGCAATGGCGGCGGTGACATCTCTCACCTTACTGGGTGACGCCACCAAACAAACTAATCGAGGGAAGAAGATGGGAGGCTTCGACCTGGCCAACCTGGGCGGATATGGGCTTGGTTTCGGGGTTGGATCTGTTCTCGTCACAGCGTTCGCATCGAGACTATCCGATGCTTTCTGGGTAACCTCAGGAATATTCCTGTTCACGTCTATTCTCGCGACAAAGTTCCTCGTCGAACCTGTCAGGAGCGATGAGCTCAATCAGCCTGGGATACGCCGGCGACGGATAGGATCGAAGATTCGGCCAGTCTTGCCGGTATGGCTTGGTCAGACGATTATTCTTGGAATGTATTTCCTTCTGCCTAAGGCATTCAAGGACGCGAACATTACCATTACGGGGGAGTTGCTAATTTTTCTCGGAGCGATTGGAGGTCTGTTTGCTCTCGGGGCCATAATTTTTGGCCACATATCCGACAAGGTCGGCCGGACGAAGATAATGGTGCTCGGGGCTATTGGAGAGTTTGGATTTCTAGTCCTTTTTGGTTTGTCCTTCCCCTATTTTCTAACACACAACTTTCTGACATACGCTTTGATTCTTGCCCCGCTATTTTTCCTGGCTTCAGCAATCGCTCCCGCGATTCTCAGCTATGTCAGTGATATTTCCGGCAAGGCGAGACGTGGATCGGCAAATGGCCTATACAGTGTTATACTGAGCATCGGAATGGCCATCGGCAATATTCTAGGCGGCTTTGTGTCGGAGTTCGGCGTACAGTGGATCTTCTTCGCCGGTGCAGGGATCCTGTTCCCCTCAATAATAATCACAACCTCCCTGTTGAGAAAGAAGTAGACCACGATATCTCCGCGATTTCGAAAAGAGTACGTGTTTTGGAGAGTTCCGGGACTAGTTTACTAGAGATTTCTTCAGAGCCTCGCATACCCGGACCACTTCTTCCTCGGCGAGAGTCGGGTACATTGGTAGGCTCAAGACCTCGTTTGATAGCGACTCGCTCAGCGGGAAGGCTCCTTCAGCATACCCATACTTCTCTCTGTAGGGTGCTTGTAGGTGGATCGGTCTCGGATAGTGTATGCCGGTCTCTATTCCATTGTCGGCGAGACGTTTTTTCACTTGGTCCCGGAATTTCGTCCTGATTACGAACAGGTGGTAGACCGCCTTTTCGAAACTCGCCTCTAAAGGTGGGAGAATGATGTCTCGCACATTTTCGAGCTCTTTTCTATATTGTCCGGATATCCGTCTTCTTGCCTCGTTCCAAGCCTCCAGTCTCTTCAGCTGGATTCTTCCAATGGCAGCGTTGACTGTGTTGAGCCTCGATGTGAACCCTATTCGACCGTGATAGTATTTGTTGTTCTTGTCTCGGCCGCAGTCTCTTATGCTCCGTGCGGCATCGGCCATTTCCTCATTATTCGTTGTTATGATGCCCCCGTCACCGCCTACGGTCATGTTCTTCGCGGGATAGAACGAGAAGCACCCGGCATCACCGATGGAACCTACCTTTCGTCCTCTGAATTCGGCGCCGTGCGCCTGGCAAGCATCTTCAATCAGGCTTAGGCCTGACTCAGCCGCAAGTTCGTGAAACTCATCAATTCGAGATGGGTATCCGTACAGGTGGACAGGCATGAGTGCACGAGTCTTGGACCCGATCTTTGCTCGGGTCCTGCGAGGGCTCAAGTTCATTCCAGAGTCTTCAACGTCAGCGAAAATGGGATCCGCTCCTGCATGAACAATTGAGTTTGCTGTTGCGATGAAGGAGAAGGGGGTCGTGATGACTTCGTTGCCATGCCCGATATTCAGGGCTTGAAACGTAATTGAGAGAGCTGCGGTTCCGGAGGCAGTAGAGACTGCATACTTCGTGCCACAGTACTTAGCGAACTCTTCCTCAAATTTGAAGACACTCTCGCCCATGACCATCATCTCGTTCTCAAGGGCGGCGACGGCTGCTGCCTTCATCTCAGCGTCGATGATTGGTGATGCGAGATGTATCTTCTTACGTGGCTCGGCGCGAGCTTGACTCTCTGATTCGACTAATGCCGAAGCAGGCAATGGAGCGTTTTCTGTCACTATCTTGTTCAGCGTCCTAGTTCTGAAATGACTTCACATGGTCCGACTGATTAATCCTTTCCCCTGGAAAGGGCATTCTTAGATATTCCGCAAGATAACGATATCTAGAGATTGACGGTGCGCGCTCGCACTCTCTCCCCCAAGCGTCGAGGGGTGACCCGTTGGACTTTTAACTCTACCTATAGCTTAATTCCCGCTTTCCCAACGATCGGCAAGACCGTAATCTAACTATGACGCTCGTATACGCTTGTATCGCTCCTCATGGCGGAGAAATTATTCCAGAACTAGCTTCGAAAGCGATGTTGCCTAAGTTCGAGGAAACACGCGTAGCGATGCGGATTCTCGCGAAGAGAATCTCGGAAACCCATCCACAGACAGTTGTAATTGCTAGTCCCCACAATCTCAGGCTGGTATCGAGAATCGCCGTCGTGGTTTCTGAATATTCCTCGGGAACTTTGAAGGGCGTTCCAAATCGGTCTGTATCCCTTCGCGCCCGATGCGACACAGACTTTGGGAGAATCCTGGTTCGACAATCTGAGAAAGAGGGCCTGCCGGTGGTAGGAGCAAATTACGGGACTGCAACCGGATCCTCCTCGGACATTCAAATGGATTGGGGGACACTCATCCCGTTATGGTTTGTTTTGAAGGAACAGAAGTTGAAGCCAAAGATCTTGATAGTTACGCCGTCTCGCGAGATCCCTCTTCGAAAGAACTTTGCCTTCGGCCAACTACTCGGTCGGCTCATGAATAAGGACCGGAAAAGGAAGTTTGTCTTCATTGCCAGCGCGGACCAAGGTCACTCTCACTCTCGGACAGGACCATATGGCTTCAGCCCAGCCGCCGCCAAGTATGATGACTTTGTGCTAGGGGCGATACGAGATAATGGCTTGAAACGAATCATGAGATTGAACCCCAGATTCGTCGAAAAGGCTAAGCCGGATAGCCTCTGGCAGATTGCCATTCTAGCTGGAATAAACGAAGTAGTTCCACTACGATCTCAACTATTATCGTACCAGGTCCCCAGCTACTATGGAATGGCCTGTGCTGGATTCGAGCCAAACTAACGCGCGCTCGCTCATCCATGAAGGAGTGTCGTCCTGTCTTTCTCTCGCGAGCCTAGAGCCGGATAACGAGAATTCTCGCGCTCGTATGGTTCGATCGACTATTCCGAATGATTTTGGTCCTAGGTTACCCTTCACCAAGTAGCTCTGGAGTCCGTCGATCTTCAAGAGTTTCCCGATTGCAAGACCAGTCACAAATTTTCTATGAAACCACTGCTGCAGGTAGTGTTTCTGAACTAGCAGTCCTAGAGTCTTTCCCGTTAATCAATCGTCATTTGCTTGTATTCGAAGCTCGTGAAGTTCACCGTCTGACTTCATAACGGTGACTACAACGAGTTTGCGCTCGACATCTACCTTCAAGATCCTCCCACATTGTAAGATGTGTCTTGCGGCCCTAGGAATTTTCGTCTCGTGTTTTAGATTCGGCTTTGACTGCTTGTCGAGTATCTTTCTGATACCATCGTAAAGGCTGATCACGGCCTCGTTGTCAGTGTCAAGTTCCTTTGGCTCTTCCCAGGCCGTCAATTCGGCTCCCCTTCGCTCAGACTGTTCCCCGATAGGTCGTCGAGAACAAACTTCTGAGAAATTGCCCCTTCCTCCCTCTGGACCCTATATTCTCGAGACGGGTAAGCAAATTGTCGGTCGTTACCAGCGACTCTTTCGCAAAGTGACTCATAATCGGGCTATGAGAAGATTCGAACCCAATCTTGGATACTTCTGATTGATCTTCGCTATAGGATTGACTCAACGGTATCGACTATGGTTACAAATGACAAGTAACATACGCATTCGCAGATCGGTTCTATCATTTGTCGTGCATGCTGTGTTCTTGCGTTGAGCGTGACTTCTTTGAAACGGTGTTCGATAAAGGGGGGATGAGTTCTTGACCTTAGTCGACCTTCTGATCTCTCTAGGAAGTGCGGGACTGGCCGTTTTCAGCGTACCAACAGTGCTGAACAGGGCTTCTCAAGTTCCAAGGAGAACCGCGAGTATTCCGACGGCTGCTATCCTAACCTATTTCGTTCCGCTTTTCGCGATCAGCGGGCTTGTCCTTACTTCTGTAACGATTGCGGGTCAGGCGGTCGTTTGGTGGCTGATCGTTGCATTCAGGCCCGTGAAGCAATCGGAGTAAAGCGTCGGTAGAAGAGGGATCGAACGCTGGATTTGCTATTTGCGATCTATGACCTATGGCGAGCCGCGGCTCCAATTTTGGTCCGGGGTTGATGAAGACTTGCTTTGCTTCGATCTCCGCTGTGGCGCTTTGAGAATCATGAACGCCACCGCTGCGATTCCAGCAGCTATTCCAGCTGCGACGAGGATGTATGTCAAGGTGCTGATAGATGTCAGCGAGGTTGGAGCGGACACAGTATAGGCAAAGTAGCCTCCACTGTTATCGTTTAAGTTACTGTTGCCTGTATTGTCGAACGCGATGATGTAATACTCAACATGAGCGCCTGCAGCAAAGGCCGGTATTCGGCCGGTGGCAGTTGTCGTGGTCGCATTGTAAGTAGCGACGATTGTAGTGTTTGTGGCCTTCCAGTTATCGGTGGTGTAGGTAATGGTCACATTCTTGATGGTGGAACGCGCGCTTGTCACATTCACTGAGACAGTAACAGCGTCGCCGAATGCTGGAGATGTCGGGTTAATGATTGGTGTACCTATCACCGGTGGTTGTGACGGAGGAGGAGCGTGTGCAAGGGCGACAGAGCCAGCAACCAAAGCTAGGGTCAAGAAAAATATAGGTAGACTTCGTTTGGTCGTCATGTTCATCACCATAATAACCGAGGGAGGGCTTGATTTCGATGCTGTTACCGTCAGGCTTTGGAACGTGTTAGTCTTGGCTCACGGAATGAACCGCTTCACCGTAGGGCGCGTCAAGAAATAGCTCAAAACGCGGCTTGAGGCAAGCGCGCTCCTAATTGGAGCCTCGGGCGGGGATCAAATGCAAGTTCAAACTTCTCACCTCGTAACAGTGAGGGAGAGTCAAATCTCTGTGCTCCTTGAACACACCAAGAATCGCATGAGAGACATGCGAGACATGGACGATTAGCAGGCAGCCAGTACACTCTCGTGGTGTTCGAGGTTCAAGAATCTAGACCCTGACGGGTTGAGATGTTAGATGCGGCCGCAGGGTCTTTCGAGCTTTTGCTACCATCCGTGGAGAATTACACTGCCGCTGGTGAGGGGCCCTGCGTTGGCAAAGGCGTCGCTGAAGACGAAACTGACCAGCCCTGGAGTTGTTGGCCCGGTCTCTACAGCGACAAGAGTGAAGGCGACTGGTATGGCAACGCTGATTCCCAGGCTGTTGACTTCGATCACAGTGCCAAGCCCGGTGATGGTTATTGACCGGGGCCGTATCGTGGGGTCGAACTGGGCTGACTGGATCTGGGTCGACTGGAAACTGTTTCCATCGCCGCGGTCGCTGGCCCACACTCCCTCCGGGTCTCCGTCTTTGCAGTGGTCCTTGTCGAAGTGGAAGTGTCCTTTGCCATGATTGCCGTTGAAATCGCCCTCTCCATCTTTTTCTTGGCATGTGGCGCTGAAGTGCTGGTAGCCGATCTCGTTTGCGAGAAGCTTCAGGTTCTGGTAGTTGGGCTGGAAGTAGTCGTACCTCCATTCGATTGAAGTGGTTGTGGCTATCACGAGGCCGTCACCGTATCGGTATTGGATGAACACTGGTCCGTTTGGTTCTGTTAGAATTACGGTCGTGTCAGAGGGGAGGTTAGTGAAGTAGGAGTGTGATGAGAAACCCCAACAATCGAGATCGTTCAGGCAACCATTGTCGACAATCTGCCCGCCATTCGTCCCACCATTATCTCCCGTAACAACCGGGCTAGATGAACTTGCAATGTTGTTATCATCAGAGAAGGATCCTATGTGCTGGACTCCCCCGACAAATGTGTAAGATGATGCGGTCGAGGTACATGCTGAAGATGACCAGCCGCCACCAGCGCCCGGCGCAGAAGCGCAATCGGCGAGGTTAGCGGAGAGCACTCCTCCATCCTCAACCCATGATGATATCTCGGACAGAATCGTACCGCTCGGGAAGAGGTTGTCGTAGTAGGCCTGGTCCTGGGCGGACGGGATTATGATCTCAGTGAAGTGTGCGAGATTGGTAGTCGCAACCTGGCTCGAGTTTATACTGCAGAATTCCTCCTGCTGGGTCATCAGCTCATTCGTGTCGGCTCCGTTCGGATCATGATTTGTCTGACCGGCCCATGGAGTAATGTCTTGGATCAAGAGCACTGTCTTGGATGAGTCGCACGCAACTCCATCGGCATGCGCAGGCTTAACCGATGTGATCAAAGGCGCTAGGATTGCAAGGGCAAGAAAGATCGGGAACGCGAATCGAAGCTTCATTCTGGCGATTCCTGTAGCTGATTCTGGATAGACGACAAATCTCGTGGGACATAGGTCTGGACGAAAATAAAAGTAGGTCGTCTACATTTGGTGTCAGATGTGTGTCTGCGAGTGTGTGCAGTTGGTGTCATGTGTGGTCAACTTGTCGACTTTTCTGTTGGATCCAGCTAATCGACTGGGCTCCCGCTTCCTACATGGCTAGATGTGGTCTAGAATATTCTGCACTATTCTTCGGTAGAGGATAGGTCCATAGACCCGAGCTACGAATCTCCCGGACGACTTTGCCTTGCCCACATCCAGAATACGAGGGCAGCTTCCAAAGCGACTATCGCCACGAGGGCTTCGTAGTTCAGTAGAAATTCTGCGAAGGGAAAACTTCCGTGCACCCAGGTTCGCATGTACACATTCGCGTTGTACTGCTCGACAAGCCAAGAGTAGATGAGGGTGGCTAGGCTCCACTCGATAACACCCATAAGGAACTTTCTGGAGTTCCAGGATTTCCTTGACGGGAGTTGTCTTGACGACCTCTGGTCATCATCCGAGAAGAGCGATCCGACTCCCCTTTGCGATCCAGTTCGACTTTGCCCCCAGTCGTTCTCGGCGGTCGCGATTGAGACATCACGGGACTCGTCGAATTGCCCGGTCGAGTCTTCACCACCTACTCCATTGGATCTAGGAATCGCGATAGATCGTTGTCTGCGAATATGGGCGGTCCAGACAATTCCTGAAAAGAAGAAGGCGATACCTATCCCGTAGAGGAGCAGCGGTACCCCGTAAAGAGTATTGGCGATCAGTCGCACTCCTATCCGATTAGCCTCGGATATGAATAGTGGTCGGCGAGTGATTATAGAACTTTACTTGCGCGATCCCGAGTTCAGTGACTCCACTGGGTATAGGTTGGAAGCCGGTTGCTTAGCCTGTTACTTGAGGGTCTGACCAAAAACCAGCAAAAGAAAAGGAAGGGAAGAGTCCACGTGTGGTCAGCTTGACCATGTGATGGTCCATGAGCTAATCGTGCACCCTGTCGGGCACGAGTAGTCAGCGCAAACATCGTAGTCGCCGGCGACTAGGATCGTTGAGGACCCTGAAGTCAGGGTTGTGAACCCTGAACAGCTTGATGCTGAATGCGAAACGTATCCGACGGCGGTAATCTGGGATGGCGGGTTGAACGTAGGAGTATCGGATCCGGCCGTGGTTACCGTGAAGGCACCAGACGAGGGCGGACAATTGTATCTGACTGTTCCTGATCCAGGAGTGGGTCCGCCGCTTAGGGCGAGCGTTCCCCCGCAAGCGCTGGTCGTGGCAGCTGTGCCGGCGAGTATTGTCGTTGCTGGGATAGTCAGACTCGTAGCGGCCACCGCTGCGCCGATAAACAGGATTCCTATGAGAATTAGGATCAGTGGTTTGCCGTAGGGAGTCTGGAATATTTTAGTTCCCCCAGTTCCCATGAGGTCTCCCCGTGTCACGTTTTGGTTATTAAGCTGATAGGGTCTTGTTTTTTAGATGTGCGAGTTCTGGCTTTTCCAGTGTGGGTTTACTTTGGAATCGTGTAACGAACCGTGATCTGATTCTCCGTATGTTCGATCTGCGCTTCCACGCGAGCTATCTCTCTTAAGGCGTAACTGATTATTTCCTTCCATAGAATGGAAACCTTGACGCCAGGGTCGTGGAAAAACGACAGGGTATGGTCCTCTGGATTATCTTCTTGTAGCGAGAAGAAGTTGGCATAGGGACGAGCGAGGTAGCGGAAGTCGGCCAGTACGTTACACTAGGTCTATCTTCCAGCTGTTCAAACATTGAAAGATCGACACTAATCTCATCGAGAGAAAGGCGAATCTCATAGCTTCCTGCCCCCCGCAAAGACAGGAAGAATTGCCCTCGACTTGCCAACGTCCATTTGTTTTTGAGCTGTCAAGCCTTTGGAAAGGTAACTTGGTTATTCAAGCCAGGTTTGCACTCTATAGTGCCTGCGAGGGCCCGTGTTGAGAGTAATTCTCTTGGCGAAGAGGGCCTCTCCGTCGAGTGTTCATTACCTTCGAGGCCCGAAAAGCACGGAGTCCAGGATATGACCGACCGAGTCCTAGATAATTGATTGATGGGGGCTGGCAGGCTTGCGTCCGCCCTGAGGTTAGGAGATGATCGAGCTCGGAGTCCAGAAGGAGGTTCGAACTCAGATAATGTCGCCATTTTCGTTAAGACGGGTGAACTATGGGAGTCAATATTTGCGCTTGGTTAGGTTGCTACTGTCAAACATTTGTATTCCCGATAAGAACATTGGATTCGTGGGCAATAAACGCCTATCCTTGTTCTCGATGCCCCGGGGTCAGAATGAAGTTATGTGGCGTTCAAAGTCGGCTGGTGTCTATCCTCGATTAGTCTCTGACGCTTCCTGCTCACTCACCAATCGCCAGTGGTTGCAACTCCTGTCCTGGGGCTGGCCTTTGTCGCGTCCCAAAACGACTGGACTTGTCACTAGTCTACAAACAGGCTCAAGCGCCAATCCCTCTGGCGTAGGCTGTGAAGAAACAGTCGTGCGGCGCCCCCATTGAGTCGTAGCAGGCCGAGGGAGAGAAGGCGGCGGACCCTGGTTTTGTCGGGAGGCCAATCCAGCCTTTCGAATTGGCGCTCGAAACGTATTGCCTTGGATAGCTATTTGTCGGTTGAATGGTCCCTTTGAGCGCATAGCCCAATTTTATTGCCAGCAGTATTGTTTGGTCCGGCATCAGGTGATGCCCAATCGCGGTTGCTGCAAGATCCGGAATCAACACTTGCACTCCCCCGTTAGACACAGAGATCGTAGACGGTTGAGTGATATCGAAAGCGTTCGGCAATACTGAAGAGGCAAAGCTTGCGCTGTCGGGCGAATCGAGAGTTGTCGTGTTAACGAAGTAGACATGGATCGCTCCCCTAGCTTGCCCCCATGTTGGGCTGATCACCCAATCGACTGGCAGTGTTGCATTAACAGCGAGAGACTGGAAAGTCGCGTTGAAACCAGTATGCTGCACTTCAACCCATATGACCACTTGGCCGGGAATGGTGGTCTGCACAGTATTCCCAGAGACAACGGTGGTCACCATGGGATTACCAGTCGAATCTGCTGATAGAGGGTTTCTAGAGCCGTCGGTGAAGAAGATGAATGTTCGTAGCTCCCAAGAACTTTGAACTCCTCGCCCTTCAACCTGAGGAAGGAAACCGAGTACGGCGATAAAGCCCACTAGGCACCAAATTGAAAGTCTAGAAGTCATACGACGGGATTCCATGTTCTGCGACCTTAAAGGTACCGGCTAGGACAGCATATTTTTCAATCGGCCGACATCTGGAAATAGAATTATGTGGCTCAAAATGGATATCTCAAGCGCTTTGCGCAGCTTTTGCAACTTTACGTTCGACGAGCAAAAGCATTTCCCGGCTTACTGATTTGCTTCGAAAAAGAGGGGTCGGTACATGAACCCGTACGGGGCCAATCCCACCGGTCCCGCCTCTCCGATGGCCTGGCAGGGGAAGACGATGCGCGCCAGATGGATCTAAGCGTCACCCAATGCGAACTGCGCCTCAGGATTTGCATTCTGACAATCGTAGGGATTACCCACCAGATCTGCGTGTTGTCGTAGCCTGAGCAGTTCTTCGGCCCGAGGCTCGTCGAATCCGAGTGCGAGATTCTTCTTCGTTCGGTAATTGCCAAAAAAAGGTAGCATCCCCTAACTCCTCACGCCACTCCCCCAAAAGGGTTGAATCCGGGCGGGCCCACCAGTTTTGCCTAGCGGATTCCTCCGGCTTTTTCAGGGAGGGCTACTTTGGGAGCCTTTCTCCGATCTTGTCGAAGTCCGCTGGATATTCCTTCAATACGCACGGAACCGTGATTCCTAGGGCATCCTTTCGACAGCTACCACTTGGTCCAACTCACAGGGGTGTCTCGTCACCCCGTTGCCTAGTACGGCTTCGTTAGAGGATAATTGTCTTGGTTGTAGTTGAACACGTACGGTGCATCGCCTATTCCGTCCGGGCTTGGGCAGATGTTCTGCTGTGGTCCACTGCAATTGTCTACCGCTGTGTAGTCAGACCAGAAGTTGCCTCCGCTTGGGTATCCATTGTCCCATGTGTTCAGCCCACTCTGGTCGAACGCCTGGATCATGTTGTTCATGAAATTATTGTGGAAGACCTCGACCCCAGAGCTAGGGAATAGGGCGACCCCTGTGGCATTGCCCACAGAGATAGTATTGCCTACAATCACGGTGTTGCACGAACTCGGTTGACCTGTTACGGGGTCGACTCCGCAACCTTCTACCTTCACTCCTGCAGGTCCGTTCTGACCCTGGGTTGGGCCGGTATTCGTGATCAAGTTGTCCTCAACCGACACGTCCTGGGGAACGGTCATGTCGATGCCATATTGGAAGAGCTGGGTCGTAAATCCTGCTCCGCCTGATATCTGGTTGCTGGCCATTACAACGTTACCTGTTCCCTGCAGGGTGAAGCCACGAGGGGTTGAAATGGAGTTGTGCTCTGCGTCGATGCTTCCTGAGTTAACGAGCATTATTCCATAGTCCGTGTCGCGTATAGTGTTGTAGAAGATATCATTGATTATGCATCGCATGTATACGCCGTAGCGGGAGTCGCTGATTATGTTCGTTCTGATCTGGAGGAATTGTGAGTAGTTGGTGCAGTCTATCGCGATATTCGTGTTCTTGATGCTGAGTCCTGAAACCTCTATGTTAGCACTGCTGCTGATTACGATTCCTTCCGCGTTGTCCACTAGGGTGCTGTTGGCAATGACACCGTTGAAGATGTTGTTGCGACATTCAAAACAAGCCTCCTGGCTACCCTGAACAGAGTCTATAACAATGTCCGCGGACGAGTTGGACTCGGAGTGAATGAAGACGTTGCGGACGACGAAGAAAACGGGTGTTGACCAGGCGTTTGGAAGGTTTCTGATCTCGATCCCGTTTGCGCCGCTGGCGTCGATGCTCCATCCTTGGATTATGAAGGGGTTGCCGGAGGTTCCGTCGCCAGCCGTGACGCCATTGGAGGTTGTAAAGCCCCCAAGACCATCGATGAGGATGGGTTGGTGTGGCTTCAAGGTCGACGGGTTGACGCTACTATCACTTGTGCCACTTGTGGTGGCTGACGAAAAGTCTGGATCGCAAGTGTCGTTGACATTGCCCTGAAACGCGTTGTTCGCAATGTAATTCTGGCCAAGGGCGGTCGGGTCTATCGCTATTCCGCACTGGTTATTTGTGATCGCGTTGTTGGTGACATTGTTCCCTGTGGCATAGTATCCGAGTACGATACCGTTGGTGTCCTTAGACAAGTTGTTCGACGTTACCTCTATGCTGGACGACTCCCCTAGTGAGATGCCGTTCCCATAGGGCATGTTCGATGCATTGTTGTTCGACACGAGAACGTTACTGCAGTCTGAGACTGCGATTCCCTCATCGAAGGCGCTTGCAGTGTTGTTGTCGATAGTGACGTTTCCACAGCTCAGGACAGCGATAGATACGTGTCCACTTAGATTGTTCTGGCTGATGAGTAGACCCGAGACATTGTCCAGCACGATTCCGCCCTCGGCACCGCCCGAGTTTCCGACTATGCTTGCATCGCTCACACTTGACCCAACTACGGCATCTTCACCGCCTTGCAGGCGGTTGTAGCTGACGTCGAAGCTCTCGGAATTGGTAAGAGAGATTACTTTTGAATCGCCCGATGCAATGCTGTTTCCTGTGATCTGGAAATTATCCGAAGTGTCTACTTTCACGCCCACTCCGGGTACCGATACTTGCGAATCTTGGACCACGCCGTTCTCTATCTGCGACAAGACGATCCCATTGTTGCAATTACAGAACACAGTAACGTCGGAGATCGTGAAGTATGCAGTGGTATTAGCGATCATAATTCCGTAATCCCAGGCGGGTAGGTTGCCCCAGTTGCCAGGACCGATGTCCCATCCGCTTATCAGATAGGGATCATCGCTCGCCCCTCTCCCGCCAACCACTCCGTTGTCAGAAGTGAAACCGCTGTCGCTTGTAATAAGAATCGGTGCATGCTGAGAGCCCGCGTGAACCGTGGCTTCTCCCGAGAAAGCAAGAATGGACATCGCTGCAAGTATGGCGAGAACTCCAAGGTTTCTCCCCTGCCGTATTAATTGCATGTGGGGAGCTATGAATGATCCGAAATATAATCGGTCGGTCTACACGCGATTACAAATGGTATTAAATCAGTTAGAAGCTGTCGATTTCAACAAGTCTGGCCGCGCTGATCCCGCCAGACCGGTAACGATACGGCAAAGTATCAAATCGTCCTATCTAGATCACTGTCTACCCTACTATACCGGCTCATTGCGGCAGAGTTGAAATTGCTGTTGATATCTTCCCAAGTGAGAAAGTCTAGGGCGTTCCTCCTCTGTTCCCTGGCCGTGCTCGGGATCGTCACTACCCAAATTCTTTACAACCAGTCCATCCACCGTGGCGAAGGCTCAGCACCAACCAGGTTACTCGACTCGGAAACTCTGGGGATCCGACTGGCCGCTACTCCAGCCCTAGCACCTATGATCCAAGGATGGGGAGGGGTCAGCCTGTACGAGGCGGGAAATGGAGAGTTGCAGGCCACGTTACAGAGGCTCAACCAGTCAGGTTACAATGCCGTGAGGATTGGGTTCGGCGGGGGCACGAGCATCGGTTGCTCGTCGGGAGAGCTCGGAGCTTGGGATCCCGCACGGTTTACTCAGGCGATACAAATGGCCCGACAATACAGTATGTGGGTCGTCCTTGACTATCACAGTTACAATGACCTGACCGACTCATCGTGCCAGATGGAATGGCTGGCCTTCTGGAGTGGAGTCCTTTCCACAAACTGGAACTATGACAAGATAATATGGGAACCGATCAACGAGCCAGCAGGTTCCGTGGCTTTGCTATCCACTGAGTACCAGGCCTGGATTACCCAGGCGAGAAGTCTCGGCGATACACACTGGATAGTAATAGAGAACTCTTGGAGCAACGGAAGTAATCCTAGCTGTACCTTCGACGTATCAGCACTCGTGGCCTGTTACTCCCTTGTGACAGACCCGTTGAATGAGACACTTCTCTCGATACATCCATACTTCTTCTACGACATTTGGGAGCAGGGAGGATACGGGAGCTGCAGCCCTAGCGCCACGAATACGTGGGGAAACGGAACCGCTGAGTGTGTAGCGAACATCTACTACAGTGCAATGCTACAGTCGACGGCCAAATACCATATACCGATTCTCGACACAGAGGGCGGCGCGGTCTACTACAGTTGCAATAATGTCTGCGCTAGACCGCCGGATGCTGTTGGAACAGACGACGCTAGCTACTCAGTGACAACCTTTCACTTCATCCAGTATCTCACCACTCTGATGGATTCAAGAGGCATGGGATGGCTCTGGTGGGAGGCTGGCGAGGGATCCTGCTGCGGCGCCCTAGACACTTGGGGAAGCCTTCTCTCTTTCCAACAGACCAAGCCTTCTCCACAGGAGAACCCGCCATCCCTGGAAGCGCCCACTGGACAGAGCGTCACTGCAGGATCAACGTTGGCGTTTCAGGTAAACGCTACAGACCCTGACCTTCCCCTTCAGAACCTGACTCTGTCGTGCAACAACTGCCCCTACGGGGCAAGCTTCCCCACGGTAACGGGTAAGGGCAATGTTTCTGGCGTATTCGCCTGGACCCCGAACGATGCTCAAGCAGGCCCCCACAATGTCACGTTCACGGTCACTGACGGCGCGGAGAACTCTAACGCAACAGTCTCCATAACAGTCCATGCATCAAACACATCATCGACCCACAAGCCGCCAATCCTCACAATTCCCACCAATCAAACTGTGATAGTTAGCGATGTGCTACTGTTTAACGTGACCGCCACGGACCCCAACAACCCGACGAGTCAGCTAATTTTGGCCTGTCTCAACTGTAATGTTCTAGGCGCGACGTTTGTGACAACTGGTACGTCTCAATCCACAGGTACCTTCAGCTGGGGCCCGAGCAGCGGCCGTTTGGCACAAACCTACACTGCCAGATTCACAGTGACAGATGAAACCAATTCCACCAGCGGAACGGTTTTGATAAAGGTAGCTAGAACTTCCCCCGAGATAGATGCGGGCGTCAATCCATCCAACCTTACCCTAGGCTCGTCGCCCGTATCGGCCTCGGATACTGCAACATTATCACATGGATTCAACCCGACCGGGGTCGTCTCATTCTCAGTATTCGAAAAACCGACGTGCGCCGGAACAGCCGTGTTTACAGGCTCTACTCCGGTTCAGAATGGCAACGGAGTCTATCTCTCTCCACCATTTCATCCTCAAACCAACGGAACCTACTATTGGTTCGTACATTATGATGGAGACCCGAACAACAATCCCTCCTCCACACCCTGCGGAGCTCCATCACAGACGCTGACTGTTTATTCGGCTAACCCTCAACAGCCCTCAAACCCATCACCGCCCTTCTCGATTGTTTTGCTTATGGTAGGAACCGGAGTCGGGATGTCTGCCAGTGCAGTGTTAGCTTTGGAGTTCTATAAACGCAAGCAAAGTCTCAAACGCCATTCGACGGTCTAGCATTGATCTCCTAGATTGGTACTTGCCAGTCAACAGTCATGGTTGCCGGACTTATGTAAAAGCGAACGATAGTGGCTCCCGCTGGGCTTGGTGTCGTGAGCTAGCAGGATGAGTGCGCGGGGCCGAATGACGATGAGTCTTCCAAAAAAACAGTAGGCCACCAGCCTGGTGTTCCCTCGATAGGTTCTCTTTGGGACTGGATTTTATACCCGTTTGGGTCTAAATCCTACCGGTGCCATCATGGTAACGATGAATTTCGCGGCCGCGACTTGTCCGGGCCTCGCTTTACCTGTTCGATGACGTAGTCTACGACGGCTATTGTGAGTAGTCGCATCTAAATTGTAAAGGTAGGGACCGGGGGTGCTCGTTGACTAGTGGCCATCATTGAGCTAAGGAAAGTCTCCGGGCGGCAGTGAATGAGCCTAGAAACGCTAGACCAGTGGCAGCAAGAGGCATTGTCCAGACCCATTGCAAAGTCGGGTACCATTGGACACGATAGAAAATATCGCAGCGAGTGAGAATCACATCCTGTGGATTCCAGATAGTCCCTGGGGGAATTCCGCCACACGCGGCTAGGTCATCGCCATAAGCGATACCCATTGAAACATAGAATGTAAACGTGAGAACTCCTAACCCAAGGCTACCCAAGAATAGAATGCCGGCCTGCCAGTCCTTGACTACACCACCTCGAACAAGACCGTAACCTACGAGGAACAATCCAAAACTTGGGACCGCAATCATCGCCACGATTGAGATATCGAGCAGTGATGTCAAATTCTGTCCAACAGCTAAGCTCCGAACTGAGCCCCAAAGAAGACTGAAGAATAGCGGAACACTCGCGTTGAGCAGGAGACCTACGACCAGCAGTCGAAAGTCCACAGGACAGTCCGCTAGTTCATGCGCAATAGCGCCGGTTAAGTCTATCCGAGAAGCGGAAACGTCGTCGACTGAATGATAAGACCCTGCTGTTAACAAGGTGGTTCACAGCTCTCAAAGTGAATCTCTAATCTCGGTCGTCTCGAAAGCTTACAACAGACGACTTCCTAGAGCAGTGAACAAGTCTATGAGTTCACCCTCGCCCCTACACCGCACGGCTGAGAGGTTCGAACATTTTGCGACTGCTGTCTACCCTGGCAAGTCACCCCTATACGCGACTCTTGCCGCCAAGATTGCTGAAGACCCTGAACTCCTCGAGCTGGCCGCGGCTGCCGAGGAGAAGGATGCTCTTCCCAACCTCTTCCTAGCATCCGTTCATCTTCTCCTCCTCAACGGCTCCCGGCATCAACTGGTCGCGTTCTATCCCAGCCTCAATGGTACATCGAGACGATACGACTATGCTTATGCACACTTTCGAAGCTTTGTTCTCGAACATCGAGACAAGATTCGTAAAATAATCGCAATGCGCAGGGTCCAGACTAATGAAGCTGCACGGTGCGCCGTTCTCCTTCCCGGCTTCGAGTTCCTAACCCGACAAGCTAGCGGCCGTCCTCTCTCACTGATCGAGATAGGGTCCAGTGCTGGACTGACTCTGATCTGGGATCGGTACCAGTATAGTTACGGCGAGGGTTTGCAGTGTGGAGATCCGAATTCGCTAGTACGCATAGAATGCCTACTCCGAGGAGAGATACTCCCACCACTACCGAGAGCGTTACCAAGAATCGCCTCTAGAATAGGAATAGACCTGGATCCCATCGACCTGAACCATCCGGAGAACGTCCAATGGCTGCGCGCCCTAGTCTGGCCAGAACAAGAGAAACGAGCCAAACAGCTAGAACAGGCCATACAACTTGCCAAACAACAACCTCCTCACATTCTAGCTGGAAACGCGATTGACCTTCTGCCTGGCCTGATTGACGATACCCCAAGAGACGCGCTATTATGCGTCTACCATTCTTTCACGCTCACATTCGCGAAACGGGAGCCAAGAGACGATCTGATTTCCATCATGACGAAGGCATCTAGGGAGAGAAAACTATTCCTGGTCTCAATGGAGTGGCCCGCAGACTCAGAAAGTCCCCGACTCGATCTCGTATCCTTCAACGATGGAATAAAGGACGAGAAAATACTAGCTCGGTGCGATTCACACGGAGAATGGCTAGAGTGGCTCGACGGTTCAAGCTGTTAATCCATGTGTTCAGTCGTCTCAATAATGGAAGGCGGAGCCTACAGGTCTAGCTACTCAGACATGCAAGGACTGGACTTCCAAACGAAACATGAATGTTGGCCAGTTCTACAACGTGATCATGGACCGACAGGGCCAGCTTAGTCATGACCTACGCTCCTTCTGCCTTACCTTCTAAGGGAGAATCCCAACTACGATACTGTCTGTCGTGGTTCCGCTTGCCGCTGACCTCAACCAGAGAACCATAAACGGTGTGCTCCGCACTTGCAGTGTGGAGCCTCGGGCGGGGTTTGAACCCGCGACCTTGCGGGGCAGAATGCTGCCATTCCGCTTACGAGGCGGATGCTCTCTGTTGCGAGACGCATCTACCAGGCTGAGCCACCGAGGCACCGGCCGAGCCCCGTTCACAACCTTGACTTAAAGCTCTACGATTCCCGGCTAGAATGGGACGGGCATGGCCAAGACTGGTCTCACAGAACGCGAGATCATCGGAATCTTCAAACGACGTTTCGACTCAGGGCCAAAACTCCCACTGGGATTCGACGACGATGTAGCTGCATTCCCAATATCCCAGGGTAGACTCGTTGTGTTGAAGACTGACATGCTCGTTGGCAGCACGGACGTCCCTCGCGGCATGACACTTGGACAAGCAGCAAGAAAGGCCGTCGTCGCCACGGTTAGCGATTTCGCGGCGAAAGGGGTCCAACCTCGTGGCCTCCTGATATCTCTCGGCATCCCTCCTCCCGTAAGACTGTCGAGTGTGAAGGAAATTGCGTCGGGTCTCAAGAGAGGCGCAAGCGAATACGGATGTAGAATACTCGGTGGAGACACGAGTGAGACCGATGAACTTGTTATCGACTGTATCGGGTTCGGATTTGCGGAGTCTGGAGGGATCCTCCGTAGAGATGGCGCAAGACTAGGAGATGTGGTAGCCGTGACCGGGGAATTCGGAAAGACAAGCGCTGGACTCCGAATATTGTCTGGGAAAAAAAAGCCTTGGCCTCAGAGATTTTCGAAACTCGTCAATTCGGTTCTCCATCCCGCGGCCAGATTGGAAACTGGCCTCAAGCTAGCTCGGACCGGGTTTGTGAATAGTTCGATCGATTCAAGCGACGGTCTGGCCTGGAGCCTTCACGAAATAGCTCGGCTAAGCGAGGTGAGTATCTTCTTGGAAGAGATTCCGGTCGCGCAAGAGGCGAAAGTATTCGCGAGAGAAAATGGTCTCGTCCCGGAAGAACTCGCGCTATTCGGGGGCGAAGAATACGAACTCGTCCTAACAATCAAGAAAGACCGATTTGAGAGTCTAAAACGGAAGATTCCTTCACTTCAAAGAATCGGCACAGTGAAAAGTGGTTTGGGAGATGTGATTATGGATTACCGCGGAAAGAATAGGAAAGTTGAGCCTCGGGGGTATGAACACTTCACGTAGAGGAATTCAACCCTAGGATTTGAGAGTCCTTGAGCCCAAAAACTTAGGTTAGTCTAGCTTTATTAGAGCCCACTAAAACACTATCAATCGTGTTTTATCTACGGCACCGGGTAGGTGTTAGAGGATGACGGAACTACTAGAGGTCCCCCTGCAGTACAAGTCTCGGAGCTTCATTCGTAACCTCGCCGTGTATTTTGGACCTGCTCTTGTTGTAAGTGTCGCCTACATGGACCCTGGAAACTACGGAACAGACATCGTAGGAGGATCATCCTTTGGTTATACTATGCTCTGGGTCGTCTGGCTCGCTGGCATTATGGCCATGCTTCTTCAATATCTTTCAGGAAAACTGGGAATCGCAACAGGGCATTCGCTGCCCGCTATGATACGACTCCACCTGAAGGAGCCTCGCTATGTTATTCCCTACTGGCTTGCATCGGAGGTGGCTGCCGCAATGACGGACCTTGCCGAGTTTCTAGGAACTGTCATAGCACTATACTTACTCTTCGGGGTTCCCCTGATCTACGGAACTTTTCTCTCGGTCTTGGATGTACTGTTGATACTTGGTATTACACGGGGGCGAGCTCGAAGGCTCGAATACGCGTTTCTGTTCTTCGTTTCAATCATTGGATTCGGATACCTGTACGAAATCTTCCTAACATCTCCAAACGCAGCAGGGATTGTAAGAGGTTCAATCATACCAACTCTTAGCACGATTCCCGAACTCCTCCTTGCAGTCGGCGTCATTGGGGCAACGGTCATGCCTCACGCGGTCTTCCTCCACTCTGCACTCACAAACGATAGAGTAACTGATCCGAGGGTGGAAGTGAAGAAGCAAGTATTGCGTCTTCATCAGGCAGAGAGTATCATAATGTTCACGATGGCAGGCCTGGTTAATGCGGCGATAATGATAATGGCTGCCGCTGCATTTTATCCCAAGATATCCGTTCCGACGATAGACATCGCGTACGAAACACTCCTTCCGCTCTTCGGTCCTCCGGCCGCAGTGATCTTTGGAATTACTCTGCTGTCATCTGGATTATCCTCATCTACAACCGGCACGTTGGCGGGACAAGCAATCATGGAAGGAATGCTCGGTAAGAAGATTAATCCGTGGATGAGGCGACTCGTCACGAGATTCATCAACACTATTCCCACCACAATCGCGATCCTTCTTGGATTGAACCCGCTCATTATCCTAGTCTACAGCCAAGTTGCCTTGAGCCTCCTGCTTCCTCTGCCTCTGGTTCCTCTCTGGTGGTTTACTCGGAATAGGAGTCTGATGGGAGTATTCACAAACCGGAGAATTACGACGGTCCTAGCAGGAATTTTCGTTCTTCTCATAATCGGACTGAACGTAATGTTGCTCTACTTCACTTTCACGGGTGCCTCATAGCACATCGTCCAGAGGTTGATCGAACCACCGGCGATTCCGACCGAAGCATAAGCCACAAGAAGCCTCCGCCCGGATGTTCTCCCAGTTTCCTTGACAAAGACGGCAGAGGTCTACAATGTTCCTCGAGGCACAGCCTATCTTACTAGCCAGCAGGTCCTCCTCTACATCACCTACCTAGTATTCTACGTTCTACTCGCTCGCATTCTGAACAAGACAGAGGTTGGCCTAGTCGCGATTCTCGCTCTGGTGCAGGCGCTTCTCACAGGACTAATATCCGGAGCATTGCCTCTCGCAGCAACCCGCTTCATCTCCAGAAGCATCGTCGCGGGCGATACCCAAGCCGCTGCTGGCGTAGCGAGGGTGACACTCAGGCTGTCGATTGCAATAGCTTTGCCGGTAGTCGTGGTCGCCGTTCTTTTTTCCCCATATCTAAGCGGCTTCCTTCGAGGCGCCACGGACCCGGCGAACCTATTGCTCGTGACTTTCACTGCTTCCTTCTTTATCGATGTGACGCTTCTCTACACGGCATTCTTTCTAGGCGTTGGACGTTACGCAAGGACTCTCTATCAAAACGCGCTGTTCGTTCCTCTTAGCAGAGGACTTGGGCTGTTTCTAGCATACTACGGTTTCAGGGTCTTAGGTATCGTCTCAGGCTGGGCCATCGGAGGAATCGCAACCGTTCTTCTATCCGTCTACCTTTGGCATGGCCAGCTTCCAAAAGGGAGTAGCTATCCTCTGCGTCCGATATTGATGTTCAGCCTTCCAGTATTCGCTTCTGCCTTGATTACGCTGGGACAGCTATGGGGTGACATGGGCATCATATACCTACTGTTGGGTCCAACCATCCTCGGACCCTACTTCCTGGTAGTGTCCAGTGTGAACTTCCTATCAGTACTATGGACGCCAGTGAACCAGGCGATCTACCCCGCGCTCTCCGCTGCTCACTCGACAGGCGATCCGAGAGAAATCTCGGACAGATTAGCTGCAGCTTTCAGGCTGATCAATTTGACGGTTCTTCCGATCGGTACGGCTCTCGCTGCGATAACTCCTACTGCTCTCGACATTGTTTATGGCGCATCTTACGTTGGCGAGGCGTTGACAATGTCAATTCTCTCGCTGTCTTCTGTCTTCGTGGCCCAAGGGGTCCTATTGGTCACAACCTTGCAGGCTGTCGGCCATACCAGACAATACTTGGGGGTCACCCTTGCATCTACTCTAGTGTTCATTGGATTCGTGGGGCTGAGTGCGTCGCCGCTAGGAACCCTAGCTGGAGCTGTCGGTCGAGCCCTGCTTTCAATACTAATTGTGGCGCTTGCGAGATTCACGCTTCGCGATGCGGTTGCCACGCGCGTCAGTTCTGCATTGTCAAAGGCTATTCCATTGGCTGTCGGCGTGGCTCTGCCCTTGTTAACTCTTGATCAAATCTTTCTCATATCTCATCCCTTTAGACCCGTCTTTCAGCTAATCATCCTCTTTGGACTGTTCGTCGTGCTATATGGCGGGATTTGCCGGCAGATGCGAGTGTTCCATCATGGAGATTTCGCGATGCTGCATGATGCGCTTCCGAGGAGATTGCGGCCTTACCTGAAGATGGTTCAGCGTATCATTGTTAGCGGCGCAAGCTGAGCCGCCTAGCTATACTAGGAGTGGGCCCGGAGGGGTTTGTCCCGAGACCTTTGACCCATCCAGGAGACGGGAGACAACGTAGGAATTGGCGTCAGAGTCTGCGCCATGACCGGAGTGAAACAGACCTTTTGGAGAGGATACCATAGAGATATCTTTGGAATCATATGGCAGGCTAAGACAGAATTGTTTAAGAGAGCGCAGGTTAAGATTCTCCGACGGTTAGGTCATACGGCTCAGAAGGCACCCGTTCTCACGTCGTTTCTCGTTATTACCCTACTGACATCTCTTCCTTACCTTAGCGGTCTGGTGTCGCCGGCACAAGCCTCACAGACCCCGACCTTCACCTTCGCCGCGTCCGGAGACTTCGGGTCTCTAACTTCGACCACGGGGGCGAATAATCTGGCTCGACTCAGTTCGTCTGGGATTGGATTCTTTCTTGGACTGGGAAGCTTGAGCTACAACAGTTCCTTGACGGGCGACGTGTGGTGTTCCCAGTTCAAGGCCAAATACAACAATATCGAGATTATTCCAGGAGATCATGACACTGGCGGGCACAATTCAACAACCTTTGGAGAGACTCACAGCTATGAAAGGTACGTCAGCAACTGTCCGCTGACCCTCGGCGTACCTATTACATGTGGTCCTGTGGCGGGTGCCTGCTATGGTAAGGAGTACTACCTCGACTATCCAGCAACCAATCCGTTGGCACGTTTCATATTCGCATCTCCGAAGATCTATAACATAACTGGGGTTTGCACCCAGGCATTGGACCCATACTGGCCTGGTTGTAGCTCGCAGACGAAAAACCTGCCGTGCACAGACCAGTACGGTTGCTGGCCTTATGACAAAGCAGACATCCACTACAACTGGGTTTCAGCAGCAATAGACAATGCGAGAAGTCTTGGGATAAAGTGGACCATAGTCGGGACTCACAAAGACTGCATAAGTGCCAGCGACGCAACCTGTTCAATGGGTAGCGCCTTCTTCAACATGCTTCTGTCCAAGAAGGTGGATTTGATAATCCAGGCTCATGATAACGCGTATGAGAGGTCAAAGCAGCTTGCGCTCAACGGCGGCTCTTGTCCAACAATCCAAACGGATGGCAACGGATACCCGACTTACAACTCCGCATGCGTGGTGAACTCTGGTTCAAGCGGCTCCTATCCGGCCGGTACCGGGACGATTGTTGTAATTCAGGGAGCATGGATCAACGATCTTTACAAAGTGAACAGTACGTCGATAGGCAATGGGAAAACCATCGCTGAGGCACCTTACTTCGCAAAGCTAATGGGAAGCAACACGGCAGGTGCTGGACTAGGGTTTGTCAAATACTCAGTCTCCCCCAATGAGATTGATGTCCAGACAAACTTCACATCAACTTTCCAGGACAGCTTCAGCATTGTATCACCACAAGCCCCCTTGTCAGCTAGCTTCGCCTACTCTCCGACAAATCCGACTGTAGGAAATTCCGAGTCTTTCACCGTGACTGCATCCGGAGGAACAGGTCCCTACACATTCAACTGGAATTTCGGTGATGGTTCCGCAGGCTCCGGAAACCCTACAACACACACATATGCCGCCCAAGGAAACTACACCGTCTCACTGACAGTCACCGACTCAGCATCCCCGACCCCCGCAACCAAAACCGCGACTCAAACCATCTCAGTCCTACCACCATCACCCTCCTATCCATCTTGGAACCCTAACGTGAGATGCAGTGCAACGCTGGTAACATTCGCCCAAGCGACAAACGGAGGACCGCTAACCGGAAGTCTGTGGCAGACCAGCTTGACCAGCGGGGGCATACCCAACAAGCGTGCGTTGTCTCCACCGTGCACGACCATAAACACACAGGGCCAGCTAGTTTCGACCTTCGTTCAGATGAACGGCGTCTACATCAATTCAACATTTTCGAACTTCCTCGACTGCTCAACGACCTACGACCCAGTCAACGGAGGGGTATCGTACCCGGACAGAAATGGCGATGGCAATCCTGATTTGTACTGTGACACGACCGGTCCAATCTTTGCCCAAGGGTCAAACGCAGAGGACCACTACGAGTTCGACCAAGACTTGCTCGCAGCAGGCTACTGCGGCCCAGGGATACCGCCCTGCGACAACTCGACCCTCCGCCAGTACCTTTCGACTGGAAGCATCGCACTCGATGTCCAGGGATTCATCTTCTGGGACTCCATCGACACTCCCGGCCACTGGGAACTTCATCCGCTCACCGCTTGGAAACTCGACGGAAGCCCACCGCCCCAGCCCCAACAACTCTCCACCAGTTTCGCGTATTCTCCTCAGAACCCGACACCAGGGATACAAGTCTCCTTCAATGCAGTATCAAGCGGAGGAGTTCCCCCCTACAGTTACACTTGGAATTTCGGCGATGCCTCCACAGGCTCAGGTAGCTCACCTACACACATCTACTCGACTAAGGGAACCTATACAGTCAGCCTGACGGTAAAGGACTCTGTCTTCCCAACTCCTCACACCGCGAGCGCGACCCAGTCTCTGACCGTGTCCCCTCCACTGTTTACACTCGCGATAACTGGCCCATCGTCAGGAGTCGCAGGCGCCAAGATCAACTTTACTGCAACGGCTTCGGGCGGCAGTTCACCTTACTCCTTCAGCTGGAACTTTGGCGATGGAACTGCCAATGTCGCAGGAGGCTCAACAAATCCGAACGCGCAGTCCCACACCTACACGAAGATAGGAACGTTCACAGTCAAAGTCAACGCCACAGACTCTACAGGCCAGATTGCAACAGCCACCTCGACGGTCAACGTCTCAACCATGATTCCTCCGTTGAGCGTCTCTCTCAGCGGCCCAGGCTCCGGAGGCATTGGCAGTTCTCTGACGATCTCAGCGACCGCCACCGGCGGTTCGACGCCGTATAGCTTTAGCTGGACGGCAATTGGCGGCAGTCCGTCTTCAGGAACCGGCTCAAGCCTTTCCACCACCTATAGTTCGCCAGGAACATACACTGTGAGTGTGACTGTTACGGATGCAAATGCGAAGACTGCCACCGCCTCGACAACCATCAGCGTCAGCCCGCCTCCCCAGTACACTTTGAGCTGGCAAGGCTTCGACTGGGACGGCGGCGGAGAAGAGACCCTTACAATGAACGGACTCTTCCTAGCATCACTTCCCACAGTCGACACGCTTCAGAATTCCAACGTCTACGTATCCTTCTCACTCAACGTAACATCTTTCATCGTTCAAGGCACCAACAAGCTGACATTCACTCACGCAAACTGGGACTGCAGCGTCTCCGACAACGTTAGAAACCTACAACTCACGACTGGAACGACCGTTGTCTACACCAACTCCACAGTCGAACCACTGTCATGCACGCAATCGCTAGCATACACCTTTACAATCGCTCCTCCTTCCTCTCCACAAGCTCTGACAGCATCTTTCAGTTACACACCGATCAATCCTTCCACAGGTCAGTCAGTCACCCTCACCGCAACGGCTACCGGCGGCGTAGGCCCCTACACATTCAACTGGAACTTTGGCGACGGATCAACAGGGTCAGGCCCGACTGTCACGCATACGTATGGCCAGGGAGCAACCTTCACAGTAAAGGTCACAGTTACAGATTCGGCCCAAAACATCGCTACAAGCTCCCAACAGGTCACAATAACCTCAGCCCTCACATCGACCTTTACCTTCAGCCCCCCAACCATTACCCCTGGAAGCCCCACGTCCTTCACGGCAACAGTCTCAGGCGGCACAAGCCCCTACTCATACAGCTGGAACTTCGGAGACGGAGCCACTGGAACAGGAAACCCAACAAGCCACACATACTCAGCAGCCGGACCCTACAACGTCACACTCACAGTCACGGACTCCAAAGGCAATACAGCGACAGCCAGGCAGACACTGACAGGGACGCTTATCACAAGCTTCACCTTCTCGCCCCCCTCCCCTGTCATCGGGCAGACAGTAGCCTTCAATGCCACCGCCTCAGGCGGAACACCCTCCTATTCTTTCAGCTGGAGCTTTGGCGACGGTTCTACTGGAACAGGCGCTTCCGTAACGCACGCTTACTTGTCCGGAGGGAACTTCACGGTCACTCTTACAGTCAAGGATAGTGGCTCACCCCAGCAGACAGCAATATCGCAAAAGCTGGTAAAGATCCCTACGTCCCTGGCCGCGAGCTTCGTCTTCGACCCATCCTCACCCGAAGTTGGATTACAGATCACTTTCACAGGCTCGGCCAGTGGTGGAACTGCTCCTTACGGTTTCAGTTGGGCATTTGGCGACGGCGGATCCTCAAGCGCTAACCCAGCCGCGCACTCCTACTCGTCGACGGGCTCATTTACTGTCACTCTGACCGTTAGGGATGCCAACGGTGCCACTGCCACTAGCAGCCAGACTGTCCCTGTGGCGTCTGCTCCTTCGGTGAGCTTCAACTATAGCCCTACAACCCCTGAAGCAGGTTCTCCAGTAACCTTCACCTCCACCACCACAGGCGGCGTGGGGCCGTTCACGATGATCTGGTTTTTTGGTGACGGTGGCACATCCAACGCCAACCCTACCACTCACACATACGCGACATTAGGATCTTTCACGGCGAATGTGACTGCCACTGATGCAAACGGTGTCAAAGCTATATCAGCGAAGTCTGTCACCGTCGCATCTCCGCTAACAGTAAGTTTCACAGAGACCCCATCGTCTCCCACAACAGGCCAGGTTGTGACCTTCACAGCAGCGACTGCCGGCGGAGTTGGAACCGTTAGTTACAGCTGGAGTTTCGGGGACGGCGCTACCTCCACCGGAAACCCTGTAACCCATACCTACACGAGCCCCGCCTCCTTTACTGTATCAGTGACAGCGACTGACTCAGATGGGGTGGCAGCTGTCTCAAGCCAGACGCTCACTGTTCGATCCCCGCTAACCGCGAGTTTCACCTATACTCCAAGCAATCCAGTAACAGGACAGACAGTAACCTTCACAGCGACAGCCAGCGGAGGAACATCCCCCTACACTTTCAGCTGGTCGTTCGGCGATGGCCTTTCCGCGACGGGGGCTTCTGTTACACACTCCTACACGACCAACGGCACGTACACAGTTACTCTCACGACGAACGACTCTGGAGGACGGACAGCAACAACGTCCAACACAGTCCCTGTAGGCCAGCAGTCACAAGGCTACGCGCTGGTGACCTCGTCCGATGGAAAGGTATTCCGGCTATATTCGAACGGCACATTGACCCTAATCGGCCAGCCCGTCACGACCCAGCTCCGACAGATCAGCTGGAAGCCTGACGGGTCTTACGCGCTGATCTCGGGAGACTCGGCTGTGCTGCTTAAGTATGATGGTACCTCGCTGACCTCAATCCCGACGGGTGTGTCTACGGGACTCAACTTCTGGACCGTCTCATGGAAGCCTGACGGGTCGTACGCTCTGATCGGCGGGTCCTCGGGTCTACTCCTCAAGTATAACGGCGTCTCCGTCACGGCCATCAGTGATCCATACACTCAGACACTTTATGCGATCGGCTGGAATCCTACGGGTAACTACGCGCTACTCGTAGGCAAGGGTGGAATCATGCTGACGTATGACGGCGCCACGGTCCGCTCGCTGACGAGCGGCACCATCTACGACTTGGACGCGGTGGGCTGGAACCCGAATGGCCAGTACGCGCTGATAGGCGGTCTCAACGGTACAGTTCTCAGATTCAATGGGACTTTGGTTACTCGGATCAACACGAGTGGACTTACCGGGACGAACGCGATCAAGTCGATCGCTTTCAACCCCTCAGGCACACTGGCACTGCTCGTTGGAGACAATGGCATGGTCCTCACCTACAACGGTTCAACGCTAACCCTTCTTACCCAGCTGACCTACAGCTTTCTCTACAGTGTCAGCTGGTCACCATCAGGCACAGCCTACATTGTCGGGAACGGCGGCACAGAGCTTACGTACTCCAACGGGACCCTGACGAAGATGCTCTCTAGCGGAACTACATCCTCGCTAAGGTCGATAGCTTGGAAACCAACGTAACAGCCAATGAGTCATCCACTATGAGCAAGCCCCCACCAGATGCTCCACTCGGTTCGATTCGGGCTATGACATGGCGTTGAGTTTTTTCAGATCGATGATAAAACCTAGGCAGAAACTCTCAAACCAAGAGCATTGATAGTCCTCCGACTGGATTTGCATTTCAGGACAGACAAGAATGCGGGCCCGGAGGGATTTGAACCCTCGACCTTCGGCTCTCCCCAATTGGATAGAGGGCCGACGCTACTGTCCGTGCTGAGCTACGGGCCCGAGCTGGTGCTCAGCTAAGCATTGTACAAATAGCTTTACGAAAAAAGAGGGGTTTTCCCTACCTGATGGGCAGGGAGAATTTATTTCTTGGAGAGTTTTCCGATTCCCATGAAGACCAGTGCAAGCATGACAACAGCGATGCCAAGTAGAACTATCTCAACGATCGGTAGTACAGAGGTTGCCAGACTAAGCGGCTGATACGTCGCGAGCGAATATTGGATCGACGCACTGCCCGTGGGGATCGCGCCTCCTGGACTTGGCTCAGCTGTCCCGATACCTATCGTGATGGTTCCACCGAAATTATTATTCGAAGCTCTTCCATCAGTAGGGACCGTGAAAGTGTACTGGGTATTGTAGGTCTGCCCTCCAGCGAGTGCTTGTGCGGTGCTGAGGACTGTGGTGAAATTGCCGTCCCAGTGGTCTGTTATGAAAAACTTCCAAGGATAAGTCACGGTTATGTTCTTGATGGTGAATGCGTTGGTGCCTTGGTTTCTTACGGTGATAAACAATGTTCCTGTGTCGCCTGGAGCATACGTTGGCCTGTCGGTGCGAGCATAAAGGTTGAATCCGGGTGGTGGAGCCGCGTGGGTAGGCGTGAGCGTGGCTAGTCCGGTGATGGCGATTGCAAGCAATGTGATTGTTGCGCTTTTCATTTTCATGAAAGCCTTCGAGCTTTTGGAGCCGGTAAAAGGTTAGTCGTTACTCTCGATATGAGTCACACGTGCTATTCTCGGGAAAGCTTGATACGGAATAAGATTGGCGGTGTCTCCGGGGCTCGTCGTCTAAGACGCTTCTCAGCGTCGGCGAAGCCTGGTTAGGACGTCGCCCTGACACGGCGAAGGTCGCAGGTTCAAATCCTGCCGAGCCCACCAGTTTAATCCTGGATTTCTGAGTGATTCAGGATGGGATCCAACTCTGCTTCGACACTCTTAGCGAGAATTCTCTAGGTTTCCTGCAGGAACAGGACTATTTCTTCGTTAATGTCAACACAAATACATTACAGGATGGAATTGAGTCTCTGAGAGTTTATGCCGTTAATTGTGTCCTAACGCTTCTGCGGATCAGCCAGAGGGACACAAGCGCGGTTACTACTCCGTACACTAGGTGGAAGATGAAGCTCCCTCCTGCAAACATGAGATTCGACAAGTCCGTGGGCGCGAGCACGTCGGCAACCGGCACATAGACGACGACCCAGATTGAGATCCCTCCCAACAAGCCTACCCAGAAGCTCTTTCGGGTCGTGTCAAGGGCGAACCTCTTGAGCAAGGCGGTAATTGCGATGAACACTCCGCCCGCTACCAGACCTACCAGGAAATGTAGCGCCCAGCCTGTCAAGACTGGAGAGGAGAAACCCAGCTTCGTCGCGATGGTCACATAGAAGACCTCCTGGTCCAAAACAAAGGCGCTGAGGCCAGCTAGAACGCCTAGAACTGCGGCCCCAACCAGACCACCTAACGCGCCTGTCTTCAACCCTCTAAGTGCAGAGTAGTCGATTGACCTCAAGACTCCTGTCAGGAGGCTCTAATTTCAATAATAAGAAACTGGAACCGTTCTGAAAATCTCGAGTTACAGAATTAATAGCTAGCCTGAACAGTTGCAGGCGTCACGCTTTCGACCAGACCGTTCAACTCTGCTTCGTGAGGGCTCAGGATGTAGCCATCATTGTCACAGAAGTAGATCTTCAATCGGGGAATCCATCGCATCTTTCTGCCGCAACGCGGGCACTTGACCTCATTCATGTTTCTTGAATCTCGAAGGGGAGAAAGTAACTCGGGGGTTACTTGGGAACGCTAGCCTATCAAACTATGCGAGTTCTGTTGATCTTCTTGCTCTGCCAAGAGTATCTTCGTAGCGTAGTGGTGGCTCCAAATCCGCAGGCCGCGCACCTCTTCTTCCTGACGTGATAGGAATGTCGGCCGCACCTCCGGCACCGGATGTGAGTTCCTTTTCCCCCAGCCTTGCCGAATGAGGTGGTCCCTTTAGTCATATGTAGAATCTCGTTCCCTGAGGAAAGGGTTTCAAGATAAGGGTTATTCTACGTAATAACCTTTCATGATTTTTTGCGGACGAGATGACCTCTTGTGAAGGGGACCGCGAGGTCGGTCGTTCAACGTCGTATCGAAGCGCGACAATGACCCAAGGTCCTGGCACGGGTTTCGGGAATCAAGTACCGAATGCGCCGTAGAACGAAATTGCGTCAAGGACGATTGCCATTGCGTCATCGTAGTTGCAATGAAACGCAACGTTGCTTTGCGGCGTAGCGGTTATCGAATATTCTACCTCCATCTTACCCGTATAGGCTACCGGCGTGAATCCTTGCGGAGGCTGGGGTCCTCCAATCGAATACTCGCATGAGTCAGCATCGTTTATCGCTACACTCGCTATTACGAAGTCCAAGGTGGAAGTCTGTATAGAGG